>Ga0247841_10003669_pt1 | contig 27843 bp, 25 predicted proteins | sample LaCruzMarch2015__2_FD_192410 | JGI IMG/M metagenome (GOLD analysis project Ga0247841, IMG submission 192410) | Freshwater microbial communities from meromictic Lake La Cruz, Castile-La Mancha, Spain - LaCruzMarch2015_18m | ecosystem: Environmental > Aquatic > Freshwater > Lake | place: Spain... | reverse complement strand
TATTTCAAAAAAATCTTTCATATCAATTTAAAAATTCCTTAATCCTATAAACGATTAGATTCTTTATAAATTCAATAACCGCCTTCGCGCCGATAAAAGACCGCCTGCCTGTCAAACCTAAAAAAACGGTAGGAATCTCGACAATTTTAAAATTAAAACGTCTGGCCTGGATCATAATCTCGGCATCAATGAACCAGTCATCGGAAGATAATCTCAATTTTTGATAGGCCGCCTGCGTTAAGCTCTTCGGTTTAGAGTTTATATCTCTAACGCTCAAACCCGGGAATAATAACTTAAAAAAAAGATTATAAGTCAAAGAGATTAATTTGCGCCAAGGACTGTCTCCTCTTTCTAGTCGATAGGTTTTAACCAGATCGGCGCCAGTGGCAAGGATCTCTTGATAAACCTTTACTAGATCATCAATTCGCATTTGACCGTCGCCATCAATAACTGCTATGTATTTACCCCTGGCCAAGTTCAAGCCACTTTTCATATCCCAGCCCATCATTCCCTTTTTTTCCTCGGCAACGTACTGAATATTATCCCAGGCTAATGCAATTTCTTTCACAACCAGAGGAGTGACATCGTTGGTCCCAGACAAGTAGTTTCCAACTAAGATTAATTCGTAGCTAATAATGCCTTCCCGACCGAACAAAGATTGTACTTCCTCGACAAATCCTCTGATCGACTCTCCAGCCTTGTAACACAAAATCACCACTGACAACTCGGGATTTGCTAATTTTTTATTATCTTCCATAAAAATTCTTTATTTAAACGGCGCGTACTTTGTTATTTGAGCCATCCTAAAAAAGATATAACGCCTTTTTTCCAAGGAATACTCCTTTTCCAAAATTTTATTTATTTCTTTATAGCCAGAGACGTGGTCATCGTGAGCATTTTTCTGGCCGGCCAATCTCATCGCAATTTTAGAGACCAAATTTTCTGTCGGCAAATATACCAATAAAGTAACCCGCGGATTCATCTTCTTAAATTCTCCCAGTAATGTGCTTATTTCCGCCGGATACAAATGCTCTAAAACCCCAGACAGAACTATTTGAGCAGGATTTAATCCATGATAGTCTTCCACATCCGATAATTCAGAAATGATGTCATAACCGATAACGTTTTTATTGACCAACCTCTTCTTCAAATGACTAAGACCACAGCCAAAATCTAAAATCAAACCGTTTTCTTTTCTCAGGTCGCCGAACTTGATAATTGTTTCTAGGATTTGATCAAAATAGATCTTAGCGAATCCCTTGTAATAGTCATCGCGATAATCTATGGTATCAGCATTTCTTGCCATATAAGTAAAGTTTAATTAAATTAATTATTTGTTATAAATTTAATGATGCTCTCTGCCCGTTTTTGCCAAGTGAAATTCTGCACATCCAAGAGAGATTGCCTGGCTAATTCTCGCAAAAGATCGTCGTTTTGAGCTATTTTTTCAATTCCCCGCGCCAGATCCTCTGGTAAATTTGGCTCTACCAAAACAGAGTTTTTATCATTTAGCACCTCTCTGATTGAGGGTAAATCCGAAGCTACAATAGGCGCGCCCGAGGCCATATATTCAAAAAGCTTCATCGGCGAAGTATATTCTTCTGAGGCTTTATCACCTTTTTTATTCGGTAAAATCATAATATCGGCTGCTTTCAAATAATAAGGAATTTCGTGATACGGCCGATGGCCAACAAATAAAACGTTGTCTGCCGAATATATCTTTTTTGCTTGATTTATTTCATCGGTGCTACCACCCACTAAAACTAGAAGGTGGCCTTCGGGAAAATATTTGGCTGATTCTAAAAGAACATCCACACCCTTCCAGTTGTGAGAGAAAAAACTTCCATGATAAAAAATGATTTTTTTATCCAGCGGCAAATTATTTTTTTTCCTGGCCTCTTCCCTGGAAAGAGATACTGTAAAATTTTTTAAATTAACTCCGTCCGGCGCGACTAAAATTTTGCCATCTTTTATGCCCTCTCTAACCAAATTATTTTTCAAAAAACTGGTTATCACTACTATCTTGCCGGATTTATGCCAAACTTTTCTCTGCCAAGAAGATACTTTTTCTGGAAAAGAATGAAGCTCTAAAACAAAATCATTAAAAAATAAACCGGCGAGCTGTTCCCTGGTATATAAAATATCGTATTTTTTAAACAATAAATAAAGTTTAGAGAAAAATAAAAAGCTTGCTAGTCTTAACCAAAAATAAAAAAAACCAGGATTATTTGGCGCCAAATCCAAGCAAAAAATTTTAGTTATTTTAAATTTTTTTTCTAATCCGTAAAAAATAAATGGATCACTTTTAACTTCATTGCGCCTTTTGGCTACAACTAGTTCAACATCTATCCCGCGTTCGGCAAAAGCCCCACACATCTCCATTATTTGATTGGAATGCGCCCACTCTGTTGGAACACCAACGGCAGTTAAGTAAATTAATTTCATGATTAGATGTGTTTTAAAAACTGCTGGGTATATTTTAACGGATTTTTGTATTTTTCTAAATCTGCCTCCATCATCATTTTAACCAATGCCTTGAAGGTAATTTTTGGCTCCCAACCAAGCTCTTTTTTGGCTTTAGCCGGATCACCCAAAAGATAATGCACATCATTTGGTCGCAAAAACTTTTTGTCAACTTCTACGTATTTTTCCCAATTAAGTCCGGCAACAGAAAAAGCTTCTTCGCAAAATTCCCGCACCGTGTGCGATTGGCCAGTAGCAATCACATAGTCATCAGCTTTTTTCTGTTGCAACATCAGCCACATTGCCTCAACATAGTCCCCTGCAAAGCCCCAATCTCGCTTAGCCTCCAAATTACCCAAATAAATTTTATCGCTATAACCCATTTTTATTCGCGCTACGCCATCGGTAATTTTTCTTGTCACAAATTCAACACCACGAATCGGCGATTCGTGATTAAATAAAATTCCAGAGCAAGCAAACAGGCCATAACCTTGCCGATAACTTTTGGTCACCCAATGAGAATAAAGCTTGGCTGCTGCATAGGGACTATTTGGCTCAAAAGGCGTAATTTCACTTTGTGGAGGAGGCGCATCGCCAAACATTTCCGAAGTTGAAGCCTGATAAAATTTAATCTTGGGATCTAAAATCATAATGGAATCCAAAATTTTAGTGACACCTAGTCCGCAAATTTCACCAGTGGCAATCGCCTGTTCAAAAGAAACACCAACAAAACTCTGCGCCGCTAAATTATAAATTTCATCCGGTTTGATTGTTTTTATTGCTGTCAAAATTGAAGTCTGATCCAACAAATCGATTGGCACCAGTTCAATATCTTTTTTAACATCCAAATAATGAAGTCGCCATAAATTACGAGTGCTGGAGCGGCGATAACCGCCATAGACCTTGTAGCCCTTACCAATTAAAAATTGTGCCAGATATGGACCGTCCTGGCCAGTGACACCGATAATAAGCGCTTTTTTCATAATATTACAAAAAACTTAACTACCTCCTGTTTGGCAAAATAAGTTTATCAAAAAAGAAATAATTAAGAGATCACTGCTATATTACCTTAAAACTTTCATTAAAGGAAACAATAATTCTTCAACTGGAAAATAGAAAAATTTAACACGAAAACGAAAATCAATGAATTTGCTTAGAGCCTTATTCAACCCCAAAACTTTTATCCAGTGAAGTTTTTTATTGGATTTTGTCTTTTCCCCAAAATACTCATCACTTGTAAGTTTTTTTAAAAGAAAAAGCTTTCTTAAAAAGATAACCTTTCTTTTATGCGCCGAACTCACCCAAGGTGTCTTTAGGGTAGTGAGATTAATACTTCCCCACCCTTCCAGGCTTTGCGGAGCTTTAAACCCGGCCCTGAGACTTTCTTCATAGAAATAAGCGCCGGGGTAAGGGGTATAAAAAGACAAAAGCGCCTCGGCCGCCGGAGTAATCTTAAATAATTCCGCTATCAGATCAACGGTCGCATAAAGTTCTTTTCTCAGCTGGCGCTGAGGATCAGCTTTATACTCTTCTTTTATGGGATAACCGGTAACAAAACAATTGGTAATCTTAATTCCAAATTGCTTGGCTTTTTTTTCACAGTCAACAATATCTTTAACCAGCAGTTTTTTATCACAGTAGTCCAACATTTCTTGATCACCGGATTCAGCTCCAATCTCAATATGGACAGCGCCACCAGCCTTCATCAGCTGCCAAAAATCATCGTCCAGCTTGGCAAATTGACTGGCGCGGCCATTTAACACCGACAACTTCAATTTAACTCCTTCTTTAATCAAGCCAGAAAAAATTCCGCGACAACGATCTTCGTTAACAAAAAAATTAGAGTCCCTAATCTCCACTCCGGTCAACTGGTATTTCTCAGCCAAATTTTTTAATTCTCTGACAACTCGATCAGCTGGGTATGGATCGTAGGCCAGACTAAATATCGGATTGCCCAAGTAGCAAAAACGGCAACGAAAAGGACAACCGGCGCTGGACATATAAGTCAAATTGCGATCGGCATATGCATTCTTTTTTATATATCTCTGAATCGTATCTCCCAAAAGATGGTAAGGAATCGCCGGAAATTCATTAATGCTTTTATACGGCCGATTGGGATTTTCCACGACCTGACCAGCCTTTTTATAGACAATTCCTAAAATATTATCCAAAGGTTTATTTTGATCCAAAGCGCGCACCACCTCCGCAAAAGTTTCCTCACCTTGACCCTTAACTACAACATCAACATACGGACTTTCCGCCGTCTGCCGGGGAGAAATCGTGGCATGGACGCCACCCCAGACAATAGGAATTTTGCTGTTTTTTCCCTTAACTAGTTTGGCGAATTTTAAACCATCGGTTATTTGATAACCAGTCAAAGCGGTTATGCCGACACAAACGGCTTTATCCAGGTGCCCCAAAGCCTCCAGATATTCTTCTTTGTCATAGGAATGAAAAATTCTAATATCGTATTCCTTTTCAATTAAAGAAGAAATCGACAAAAGCGCCAAAGGCACCATTCTTAGGCCTTCGGCTGCCGGATGCGGATGGAAAAGAAAAATAAATTTATCTTTAATCGGCTTCATGTTGTTTATTTGCTTCCGCTATTAATTTTTATTATTTCCGCCAAACTTTGGGCCACAAATCTTCTCCCTTCTTCGTTCAAGTGCTCATCCAAAAACGGCGCTTCTTTTCCACCGACAAAAATTTTCTCGGGCAACGCAGTTGACAAGTCCAAAAAAATCGCCCCCCCCTGAACCATTTTTTTAACAACCTCAACGTTTTCCGCTAGGCGATTTTTAAATATACCCTGAAAATAATTTTCCCCTTTTTCATAGTTTACCGGCGTGATGTAAAAAATCAATTTGGTCTGAGGCGATTTATCATTAATAAGGACGGATAGTGACTGGAGCTTCCGATGAGCGGAACTAAGAGAGAACATATAATCGTAAATTGTTTTCTGCAGAGCCACCTCCCTGGTCTTGCTGGCATAATCGATGGCCTCAAAATCTTTCACCGTGCCAACTTTCCCCAAACCATTAAAAATCGGCGTGGCCCAAAATTCTTCGTTCGTTATTCGCTTGATATCATGGGCGAAGACCGCCAGCGGCCGATATAGTAAATAATACATAAATCTACCTTTTTGTAAAATCTGCTTCTCCCATTCAAACTGATAACCCGGCCTCATATCCCAACCCGGAGAGAACGAACGCATGTTGATCGGCACAATGACAAATTCTGGATGATAGGTGCCGCGCCGAATATATTGATAAAACTTCAAATAAAGGTCCAGCTGGTAGCCGCCGTGATCCACCCGACCGACTTTAAGCGGAGTGACGTCATCTTGTAAAAATTCGGCAATGGAACGCTTGTCTTTATCCATCTGGTCCGCGGCGGCAATGGTGCTATCGCCAAAATAAATAACTTCTTTTTTTTCTTGAAGACTTTGCCACAGGAGATCAAATTCGGGGAAAGCCGGCCAAACTCGATAAATTACCGCGTAAAAAGCCAACTGCCCCAAGGCAATCAACAAGAGAATCAACGCTAATTTAAAGATAAAGTTTTTCATGACCATCAGCAACGCTTAGAATTGAAAATAAATAAATTGGATCTGATCCACGACACCAAAATTAAGCACGGCCAAAACAATAATGCCGTAGAACCCCCAACGCAACAATGCCGGTCGACCCGAAAATAAAGCCCTAGCGCTGCCTTGCCGTTCAAAATATTGCACCGCTTCCATAAAAATAATTGCCGCCAAAGCCGTCAAAAAATCCCACTTGGTCTGACCCATAAGCAAGGGCTTCAAAGCGGAAGTCGCGCCAAAAAAAGGGTTAGCTAAAAAATTAACTATCAGCTCGGAAAAACCACTAAAGAGATGCCCAATAATATATTGAGCCGTTGCCAAATCCGGTGCTCGAAAAAAGATCCAGGCAAAACAAATCAAAGCAAAAGTTGTCAGAACCTGAAGAGTCGATAATATTTTGGGACCGAGAAAAGACGAGTAGGTTCTGATTTTCTCCCGAAGACTACCGGTCCAAACAGAAAAAAGCAAATAAAGACCGTTCAAACCGCCCCAAAAAACATAAGTCCAATTGGCCCCGTGCCAAAGACCGCTAACCAAAAAAGTTGCAAAAATATTAAAAGCCCACCGAGGCTTAGAAGCGCGATTACCTCCAAGCGAAATATAGAAATAGTCCCGGAACCAAGTAGAGAGAGAAATATGCCACCGCCTCCAAAATTCTGATATGGAACGAGACGCATAAGGCCGATTAAAATTATCCATCAATTTAAAACCCATCACTTGTGCAGCACCAATAGCAATATCTGAATAACCAGAAAAATCCGCATATATTTGAAAAGCAAAAAATATTGTTGCCAATATCAGCGCTGGCCCCGGCCAAGCAACTGCATCGCCATAAACTGCGCCGACAAAAAGCGCTAAGCGATCAGCCACCACCACCTTTTTAAACATGCCCCAAATCATTAATTTTAAACCATTAATGACACGAGAAGTTTCAAATTGATGATTTTCATAAAACTGATGTATTAAATTTTGAGGTCGCTCAATTGGCCCAGCAACCAACTGCGGATAAAACATAACATAGAGGGAATAAATGCCGAAATTTTTTTCCGCTTTTTGTTTGCCTCGGTACACTTCGATAACATAGCTCAAACTCTGAAAAGTATGAAAAGATAAGCCAATAGGTAAAATGATCTGCAGGGCGTTGATTCCATAATTCCAATGCAAAAATTCGGCCAGGGTGGTTAAATTAGCGTTAAAAAAATTAAAATATTTAAAAATAAAAAGGACCAAACACGTTGAAATGATGCTGACTACCAAATATATTTTTCTTTTGTGACCAGCCGGCGTTTGGGCAATTAAAATACCAGCAAAATAATCAATTAAAATTGTTGCCAACAAAATAAAAATATAGGCTGGAATAAAAGCCATATAAAAAAAGATGCTGGCGCTAAGCAGTAATATCCAGCGAAAACGGTGCGGCAACAAAAAATAAAGAACCGTAACAACGGGGAAAAAGATTAAAAAATCAAGAGAGTTAAATGACATAAAACCAAAATCACCGACCAGCCTTATTGGTAGATGAACAAGTTCACTTGTTTGATAATTCCAAGATTAATGATAATCCGCGAATGCCCAAAGCCGATTGAATGTTTCTAACTAGTCGAGGTGACAACGAAAAATACCTCATCAGCCTGCCCACTCCAGGGAAACAGCGAAAATCTTCATAAATTTTTATATCCGTAAATCCCGCGTCAAATGCAATCATCTCCAAACTCTTAGCCGTAAAAGGTTGGCGATGCGTATAGTCATCAAAAAAACCCCGCCTTAACATAAAAGGGCAATTGGGTGTCAAAATAACCGCTTTGCCGTCGGGTCGCATGACCCTTCTCACCTCTTTCAAAAAATTCAGGGGATCGCTTAAGTGCTCAATGACATGTTTGGCGTATATTCCTTGATACTTACCACTTGATAGTTGCCCCATCTCCCGGTTGACATCCAATCTCAAAACATTAAATCCTCGCTTCTTGGTAATCTGATAGCAATCTTCGTCGTTTTCCACTCCTTCCATAATCCCTGGCTTGATTGCCATGAAATTACCCGTGGCGCAACCCACATCCAGGATCGGCCCGGCCATATCTTTGAACCACCGGTTAAAATACAGCCGCTCAAACCAAAGCTCTTTTGGATCATTTTTAATTTTATATTCTATATCTGAAAAATAACTCATTGATATTAGCGTTGGTTATTTTAATTCTTTCTTTAAACAATCACAAATATATTTAATCTCTTTTTCTTCCAGCTTAACGCTAGTGGGCAATGTCAACCCGTATTTCCAAAGATATTCAGCTACGGGAAATTTTTGTCCAGCACAATATTTTTTATAAGGCCCCTGCAAATGCAGCGGCTTAAAGAATGGCCTGCTTTCAACTCCCTTTCCAGCCAGTTCATCCATTATCTTTTCGACATCCTTTTTAACCAAACAGCTGAAAAGCCAGCAGACCGGCTTTATTTTTTTTGAATCAAATTTTTGAAAAGTGATTTCTTTGATGCCACCCAAATATTTATGGTACCAAGCATTTATTTTATCCCGTTTGGACAAAAATTTGTTCATTCTTTCCAACTGCGCACAGCCCACCGCGGCCTGGAGATTCGTCAGCCGAAAATTGAAACCTGCAACGCTATGTTCATACCTTTCACTCCTGTTGATTCCAGGCTTGGTACCATGGTTCTTAAAAATGCCTATCCGCTCATGGATTTCCTTATCATCAGTCAGACAAATACCGCCCTCGCCGGTAGTTAAAACTTTGTTGCCATAAAAAGAAAAACAGCTCACCGAGCCAAAACTGCCGACGGGGCTATCCATAAACCTAGCACCATGAGCTTCGGCCGCGTCTTCTATCAGATAAACCTTGTTTTTCTTGCACCATTTTTCCAGATACTCGTAATCGGCCGGCAAGCCGTAAAGATCGACAGCAATAACCGCTTTGGTCTTGGGTGTTAATTTGGAATCGAGTTGATTTATGTCCAGCGTCCAGTCATCAATATTGGAATCTATAAAAACCGGAGTGGCACCGCAATGCACCACCACCGCTGCGCAAGCGGCAAATGTCATCGAAGGCAGAATGACTTCATCTCCCAGCCCAACGTTCAAGGCCAGCAACGCCAGATGCAGAGCCGTGGTACCATTGGAACAGCTTGAAGCGAATTTTCGCTGAAAACTTGCTGCCATTTTTTGCTCAAATTTGTTTATATATTTGCCGAATGACGAAATATGTCCTTCCTCGGTTATGGCATCTAGGACGTATTTTGCCTCGTTCCCATCAAGGACCGGCTCAGCAACGAATATTTTTTTCATATTTATAAATTAACCAATCGAATAATTTCATTTAACAATTCCTTCGAAGTTTTATTAATATCGAACATCTCTCCCGCTTTTTTTATGTTAGCGGCGCGGATGCGCGAAATATTTTCAACTCCCAACTCCTTGATTTTTTTGATTGCGAGCGCCAGCGAACTTTTATCTCCCACCGGCACCAAGAAACCGTTTTGACCGTTCTCGATTGCTTCTTTTATGCCGCCGGCGTCGTAAGCCACAATCGGCAAGCCAATCGACATTGCCTCTTTCATGGCCATGCCCATACACTCCCTTGGCGTCACCGACGGAAAACAAAAACAATCAACCGTCGCGTACAAATTAGCTAAGGACTCCTCTGTTAACCCCTGAAAAATAAACAATGACTCTTTCGGGAAGTCCAGATTAGCAGCAGTTTGACGTACTTCGTCCACCTTACCCATACCACATAAAACCAGCCCCATCTGATTTATCTCTTCGGCTGGCATTCTAAGTAATGCCTCCATTAAATGATCGTGTCCTTTTCTACCCCTTAAAGCACCCACTGCCATGACCAAGAACTTATTTTTAGGTAGATTAAATTTTTGGCGCAGAACATTCTTATCCCGACCGATATGCCCGTTGAAAAGATCAAAATTCACTCCGCTGTAAATAACTTTTATTTTTGAATCGTCGACATAATTTGCTGGGCCCAACCGGCAATGCCGGCTGGCCGGAACTATCAAATCAACTTTATCCAGCAGATACCGCCATAACGGAGCATATTCGGCCGCAATATTCTCACCGCCTTTTTCCTGTTTGAACTGGATTTCGGCGTAATTTTCCAAAATAATTTTCAAACCGGCTCGCTTAGCAACTTCAGCGGCCACCAAACTCTGGAATCCCCCTGTTTCCGAAATAATAATATCCGGCTTAAAGCGCTTAATGGCTTTTTTCAATACTATAGCTCGGCCGGCACAGTAGAGAAAAAAAACGATATCCGTTTGTGGCGATAACTTTGTCTGTAGCAACAAAGACTTAACAAAAAGCAACGGATCGGAAATAAGATTTTTAACGACAAAAATGGCCTTATCTATGGCGTTGGCCGGCTTATCAAAATCGTAAAAATATTCAGCGCGCGCATCCAGGTCTTGCTCGTTTTTATGCTTATGATGGATATGCATATAAACCTGTACTCCCGCTTGGCGCCACTGCTTGGCATGCAAAAGACAACGCTTCATGATTCCACCATAAGGGGGTGGCAAGCTTTCGCCATTGTCACCAGTGATAATAATTTTTAATTTTTTATCAACCATAAACTGTTTAAAAAAATTGTCCCAGACGCTGAAGTAGCTTACCGGAGCTAAGAAATAAATCAATTAGGCCGTTTCCAAAGACGATAAAGACCGAAAGTAAAAATATTTTACCACACCACCATCGCTTTTCATTTGACAGAACACTGACAGCGTAAGCACTCAAAATAGCCAACAACGGATAGACCTGAAATCTATATCGTGTCTCCACCACTGTAGCAAAAATTATCAGCGGAGTAAAGATTAAAAAACCCAGAAAATAGTTAAGTTTTTCCTCTTTTGCCTGCCAAGCTTTTATCGCTCCAGCCAGACCAAAAATAAATAAAAAAATTGAAGCCAGAGCTGAAGAAAGAACAAAAAGTAATTGCCCAATTCCGGTTTGATAGAACCACCAACCCATCGGCCGAATAATGCTAAAATATTTAATAATGCGTAGCGTTGTTAATTTTAAAAACTCTGCCGGATGCTCCTGCAGGAATAACTTAAACTGCCTCATAGACTCGCCGTTTATTTCCTTAATTTCGTGAGTTGCCGTGAAAGCGGTATGAAATGGTTGCGGACTTTGCTCGCCGTCGCCGCCGTGCCAATTGCCAATCCAAAAATTATAATTGCCAGCCGCACCAAAAGGCATAATTTCGCCATAAACCTGGTAATTTCTAGCGGTCCAAGGCACAAAAACTAACAATAAAACAGCTGAAAAAATAGTAGCCTGCCACCATAATTTTTTCCTAAAAAAGAAAAAATAAACGACCGGCAATAAAAATAAAACCGGCGGTCGAGCCAAAACAGCTAAGCCCGAGACTAGTCCCAATAAAGAAACTAAAATCCAATTTTTTTGTTGATAGAAAAATCGGAAGAAAAGATAAAAAAGCAAACAAACAAAAAATAAATACAATGTTTCGGTCATTAGCATCGCTGAAATCTCAATTAAATCAGGATAAAAACCAAAAATTCCCGCCGACCACAAAGCAATCCCCTTCTTTTTTTCATTAGCCGAAAAAATTAATAAGGCTGTCAAATATAAAAGCCATGCGCTTAAAGCATGGAGTAGGGCTTGGAAAAACCAGACCACCCCATAGTAATGCCCAAAAACCTTATAAATACCGGCTAAAAAATATTCATATAGAGGACCGACTCTAGCAATAGCAAAATCCTGATTAATATTTTTTTGCAGTTCTTCTCTATAGCCATTCTCTGTCGCAATATTTTGAGCGATTACATCGTAGGCTCGGGCATCAACTACTAGTCTAATTTGAAAATAAAAAGAATAAGCTAAGCTAGCCGAAAAAGAACCCACTAAAATTATCGTTAAAATTTTATTATCAATAATATAATTTTTTATAATTTTTAAAATTTTCATAAGCTAAAAAGGTAAATTAATTATGTCGATTAAAAATTTTATATTGTAATTAAATAAAATATAAAAAATAATAAAAGCTCCCGCCCAATAAGGTTTAATTTTAGAAAGCCCGAAACCGGCAATCAAGCAAAGCCAAGGCACAAGAATAAAAGCTAGGCGCTGGGCAATCACCGGCCAAAGAAAAAAGAATAAAGAAGCGGGCAAAATAGCTAGCAAAATTTTTAATCGATTTTTATTTTTTTCTTTTAACTCCTCTTTTATTCCTAATAACCAAGTCAACCAAGCAAGAGAAAAAACCCATCCTAAAATTTTTATCAGAGAAACAGCCCCCTTGGTCTGATAGCCAACGTTATAAGAAGACGCTTTAATAAAAAGATACCAATCAAAATAAGAATAATGATAATGAAAATAAACAAATAAATGATAAGACAAAAATGGAATTAAAAATAAAAAACCGGCCAGAATAATATCCTTGATTTTTTGTTTCCAAGAAAAATCCGACACCAACAAAAGCAAAAACAAACTAAACAACCCCAACCCACCATTTTCTTTATATAAGACACCTATTGCCGCCACTAAAATCGTCAAATAATAAAACTTCCTATCGGACAGATTAATATATCTAACCGCCAGATATGTCGTCAAGACAAAAAAGAACCAACCACCCATATCAGCCAAATGGGCATTACCCGGATCTATTAAATAATAATTGGAAACTAACAATAGCGATCCCCAAAAAGCAACTTCGCTTTTTTTATAAACCTCCCGCGCTAAAAGATAGAAAGCGCCGGTAAATAAAAAATATAAAACAATATTTAAAACCGAAACGCTCAAGCTAAAATCTTTCAAGAAAAAATTTAAAAAGACGGCCAAATATAAAAATAAAGGAGTAGTAAGAATTCTGTTCATTGGCGCCGGACCATCAATCGCTTTGCCCTGCAAAAAATTAGCCGCCTCAAAATAAGAAATGGCGTCTTTTTCCAGCTGATGAGTATAACCAATGTAAAAATAAGAAACAAAAAGACTCAAAACCGCTAGTAATAAAATAAAAATGACGCCCTTGTTTTTTATCAATGCTTCCTTGATTTGAGTTATTGGTCTTCTGTTATTACCCAACACTTTTTCGCCAAACATATTAAACTTGGTTAATTTTAAATTGTTCGTAATTTTTTATTTTAAATTTAAAAAATAAATACTTTTTCATCGTGCTTAAAACCGCCAAACCATATTTAATGCTTCTTTTAAGGCTGATCTGTGAAGCTTCGGGAAAATACCTGGTAGAAATGGGAGTTTCTAAAATTTTCATCCCGGCAATTTTCATTTGAACAATTATTTCCGTATCAAACACAAAGTCGTCCGAGTTCTTTTCAAACGGCACCGACTCTAAGGCTTTCCGGCTATAGGCTCTAAAGCCCGAATGATATTCAGTTAAATGCAAACCCAAAATAGTATTTTCTACAAACGTCAAAAAAATATTGGCTACAAATTTCCAGTAAGGCATCCCGCCTGCCAGAGCATTTTTTGGAATCATCATTCTGGAACCAAAGACCGCATCGGCCTCACCCGCCAGCAGGGGCTTCACCAGTTCTGGCAACAATCGCGGATCATATTGATGATCTGGATGAACCATAACCACAATATCCGCACCAGCATTTAATGCTTCTCTGTAGCAGGTTTTTTGATTACCTCCATAACCCCGATTTACCGGATGAACAAAAGTTTTTAATCCTAGTTTTTTGGCAATCGCCATTGTCTCGTCGCGACTGGCATCATCCACGAGAATAATCTCGTCCACCCACTGACGGGAAATATCATTAACGGTTTTTTCCAGGGTCTTGGCCGCGTTATACGCCGGCAAAATTGCAATAATTTTTTTATTTTCTTTAAAAAAGTTTTTCATTTACCCTGTTAAATAAGATTTGAGCCGGTTCTTAAGGAACATCTTGCCAAGATAAGTTTTCAGATACTTTTCTCGATGGGTGGCGTCTTTCTGGCTAAGGCACGCTTCGTAGTAAACGAGCTTCAGCGGCCTTCGGTTTTTGGTAGATTCCACCAGTCCCTTCTGATGCTGCTCAAATCTTAATTTTAAATTATTGGTATACCCTGTATATGATTTTTTATCCTTGGCTGATTTTAAAACATAAGTGTAATAAAACATAACAAGAATTTAAAATTATTTAACAGGGTGAATTTTTTATCTTTTAAAAACAAAACTCAAAAGCAATAATCCCCCCTTAACTTCCTGCCACAGCTGGTCTAGCGTTCGAATATGTAACAGACGGCGCAGGATAATTTTTGGCCGGAAATAAAATTTGCGGTGCGCTAGTTCATAATAATGCTGCATTTTTTCTTTGCCGAGTCCGGGCAATTCCAGCACCACATTAGACATGCTGTAATCGTTCCAATTAAAAGTTTTAATGTGGCCGCACTCTTTGGCCCAATCAAACAATTCTGTTCCGGGATAGGCAGTTGCAATGTTGAACTGAACCCCATCCGGATCAAGCTTGATGGCAAAATCTATGGTCTTTTTGATTGTGGCTTCTGTTTCCCCTTGATTGCCAAACATAAAAGAAGCGCGCGTTTCTATACCGAGTCTTCGCGCTAATTTTACCATTTCTTCAACTTGTGGCAAAGAAATATTCTTTTTAATGTTTTTCAAAATTTGCTCGTCCGCCGATTCAACGCCAAATAGTATTAAATGACACCCGGCTTGCTTCATTAACCTAAGCAAATCTTCATTGACATAATCAACCCGGGTGAAACAGGACCAGGCAATGTTTATTTTTTCACTGATGACCATCTGGCAAAACTCTCGAACAACTTCTTTGAATAAAGTGAAGGTGTCATCGTAAAAAGCTACTTCTTTGATGCCATAATCTCGCTGTAAGATTTTAATTTCATTTAAAATGCTTTTAGCCGAGCGCTGGCGAACAACGCCCCGAAAACTGCGATAACAATAGGTGCACCTGCCCGGGCACCCCCGCGTGGCAAAAAGAATCATTGCCGGCAATCTTTTATAACTGCCCACTGCCGGATAATATTTTTTCATCGGCAATAAATGGTAGGCTGGCGGAGGAATGGCGTCCAAATCTTTTATCAGAATCCTTGGCTCATTTTTAATCACCCGGCCATTTTCTTTATAGCAAAGTCCTAAAATTTCTGCCGGGTTTTTTCCGTCAGCCAACTCGCGCATAGTCTCCTCGCCTTCGTCAATCACGACAAAATCAACACTACTATGAGCCATGACTTCGTCAGGCAAAACCGATGGATGAACGCCGCCCAGAACAATTTTCGTCTTCGGGAAAAAAGCCTTAACGCCACCGGCGATGGCTAGCGCATTGTTGATAAGCGGAGTTGTAGCGGTTAGTCCGATGAAATCAAAGGCCTGGCCACCGGCCTGGATTTTTTCTATCGCATCTTTGACTGTTAGTTGCTCGGCCGAGCAATCTAAATATTTTATTTTATGACCCGCTTTTTCTAAAACAGCAGCAATATAAGCTAAACCCAAGCTGGGCCAACAGGAGGCCACGCCTTTCCACAAATTTTTGTCTTCGCCGATAATCCAGGGAGGATTGATTAATAAAATATTCTTCATTCCAATTTTAAGTTTTAAATTATAAATTTTAAATGAATGACTAAATGAATAAATAGTAAGAAATTAATTTTTGCTCCTGCAAGTTCTGACGATTTTTGAAAATATTAAGTTAAACTCTTCTGCCTCTTTCCATAATTTATGCGCTTCATCTTTTAAAGATGCATTGGCACCCACAATTATTCTTAACCAATACTTTGTTTCTTTGGTTTCTTTTTTGCAAATACTTATTTTATGAGAAAAGTCTTTTTTAGAATCAGCTCCGTTAGCTTCGCAATATTTAGCTCCGATGCTTGTACCCGATCTTACTAGCTGATTAATTAACGGGTTATTAATGGCATTCCCTGGAATTTTGGCGACAAATTTTAAAATCTCCTCAGCAAATTTAGTAGTTCTTTCTTCTAGATTGTACTCCTTATTTGCCATAAATTTAAAATTCTATCATTTAAAATTGATTTAAAATTTCCCGCCCGCAACGCCTAAAGCGTAGCTTTGGCGGGCGCGGCAAAATTTATAATTTAAAATTCGTTTATTACTTTTACCGTTTTTTCTACCACCTCAGGCCTCCCTATGGATAATTTTGACTGCTCATTGACTTTTAATGACCCTCATAATATACTATCAACATCTACAAGAAAAAGCACTTCTTCGGGTTTTGTCCCTTGGCGGTGCTTTTTCATTTATATTCAAGCTTTCTTCGTAAATTACTCATAAAGACAATCCTCTCTTTCGCCTCTTTTTTTAGCAAAGTTGAACAAGTATCAATATACGGACTCATCACAAAGCGTAGCTTACTATTCTGATAAAGATACTTTACCAGCGAATGAAAATCTCCGTCGCTTGAAACAATAATTGCTTGATCGTAATTCGGAAGATCAATCATCGCTTGCAAAACAAGATCCGCATCTATATTCCCTTTTATGTTTCCATCACCGTCCGGAATGGTTGGCTTAAACACCAGCACATAGCCGGCTTTTTGCAATTCTGAATAGAGCGGTTGATTGCCAGGCACATAGCCTATAAAATAATACACTGTGGCTACCGAATATTTTTCTGCGAGATATTTTCTAAAACGCGAATAATTCAATTTCCAGCCCATACTTTGAATGCCGAGATTAAGATTTTGACCGTCTATAAACGCAAAATTATGGTCTTCCTTTTTCATATTTCTAATTTTTTAGATCATTAATAAGTCGTTTTTTACGATTTTGAATTATTTAAAATCGATATTTTAATAACGTCCAAATTGCCTCAAGGCCATCTTTCCAATTTATTTTTTTGCCTTCGTTTTTGTGGCGCGGATAATAATTTATCGGCACCTCAACAATTTTTATGCCCCGTTTGGCAATTTTAGCCGTAATCTCCGGACAAAATTCAAATCGTTCGCACTTTAAGTCAATGCTCCTAAGCAACTCTGCTGTAAACATTTTATAGCAAGTTGGTTCATCGGTAAGCTTGGTGTTATAAAGTAAATTAGTGAGCCAGGTTAAAAAAATTCCGCCGATAGCAAAAATATGGCCGGAGTGGCGACTTTCAAAATAGTTATGATGCAGGCGACGCGAACCATAGACCACCGAGGCATTTGATTCCCTCATTGCCCTGAGCATCAAATTAAAATCATTGGGGTCGTATTCCAGGTCTGCATCTTGAATAACAACTACCTCGCCCGTCGCCACCGCAAAACCAGTCCGCAAAGCCCGCCCCTTGCCATAATTTTTTTCGTGATAAATAATTTTATACTGATTTTCTAAAGATTTTAAAATTTCTCGCGTTCCATCGGTTGAGAAATCATCAATAATGACTATTTCTTTTTCCACACCCAAATCCACCGCCTCTATTCTTTTTAGAATCTCGGTGGTGGTATTTTTTTCGTTAAAGACCGGAATTATAATGGATAATTTCATTAAATTACTTTGGAGCAAAAAACTCTGACAACCGCTGAGACAAAAAAGTTAAACTATGTTTTTTTAAAACAATTTCCCGCAATTGTTTTCCAACCGCTGGGCTTTGCGTTCCGTTCAAAATATTTATTAATTTATTCTTTAAATCTGCGATGTTTCCTTCTTCAAAAAACAAAGCCTGGCTTAAAGCGTCAGGCAAAATTTCTAAAAAAGACTTGTTGCAGACCAAAACCAGCTTTTCGCAGGCCATGGCTTCTAAGATAATCTTATCAAAAGAACCGGATTCTGTTAAGTTAACAATTACCTCATTTTGATTATAAACTTCTGGCGTTTTATAATTTGGTATTTTACCCCAAAATTTTATTTTGCCCTTTTGCTCTAAGTTGCTAACTGAGTCTTTTAGCTTCTTGAAATATTCTTTATCGTTCTCCCCTGCCTCGCCGACAACATTTAAAACAAAATCAATGCCTTCCTTGTCCAATAGATTTACCGCCTCAACCAAAAGATGCAAACCCTTAATCGGAGAAATTCGACTCAGAAAAAGAATTGAATTTTTTGTTGGTTGAATTTTTTCATCTTTTTTAAAAATATCCGTGTTGATGCCGGCCGGCATTAGAGAGGTTTTTGGCCATTTAGCAAAAAAAGAGAAAGGCGAAGTGCAAAAAATTTTCTGCGCCAAAAATCCTGCCAAAGAAGAAAGAATGTTTCCGGTGCCATGATTATACCAAAGCGCTGTTTTTTTGCCCCAAAGACGCCAAAATAAACCGCCAAGCAACATATATTCTCTGTTCATGTGGACAAAAACAGAATCATATTCGCCCTTGTATTGGAAAATGTACTTGTAAAATCTATAAAGCGACACTAATTTACGAATAGCGCTCGAATGATTCAAATACTGCTCTTTACCTAAAGACAAAACCTTAACATTTTTTGGCAAATGATAATCTTCCTGTGAAATAATTTTTCTTTCAGAAAAATTATCGCCTTGCGATATCTCACAGGGTAAACCCACACCCAAAGCCACCACAATTATACTTTCAAACTGTTTTGAAAATTCCGCCACCCAACCATGCATAAAACCAAGCAAATCGTCATTTTTGTATAATTTTTGAGTAACGATTAATAATCTCATTTTAATAGGCTCTCCCAAGATTTTTTATATTCCTGCAGGTATTCCTCTTTACTAGGCAACCTATTTATTGCCGCTAAACCAGCAGTTTTAAATCTTTCTCGCAATGATAAATCCTCTATTAACTTATTCGTTGCGCTAACCAGCGCTGTTTGGTTATTTACCGGCACCACCAACCCGCTTTCACCATTGACCGCTAGCTCTCCCGCACATCCCACGTCAGTCATTATCACAGGACAGCCACAAGCCATGGCTTCAACCACTGTCATTCCCCAGCCTTCATAATTTGAGGTCAATAAAAATAAATCGGCAGTTTTATAATAAGAAGTTAAATCTTCAGACCAGGACTCGAACGCGATGTTATCATATAATTTTCTCCGCCCAAGGCGGACTAATCTCTCCTTTTCATGACCACTCCCCACGATTATTAATCCAGTTTTTGGATATTTTTTTATAACTTCCTCCATGGCTTCAATAGCTAAGCCAATATTTTTTTCCTTGCTTAGACGGGAAGCCATCAGGATTATAAAATTAAATTGCGGATATTTTTGTTTTAAATTTGTTTTTATCGGCGCCAGTCTAAGCCCTTCAAAATCAACAAAGATCGACAAAACGGTAATAGCTTTTAGCAGACAACTCGCCTCGCTTTGCGGAGGAAGCAGGCCAATAGCCAATAGGGATTTTTTGATGCGCCCTGAAACAGTCCTGATGCCATCAGCTCTGGATAGTAAAAATTTCGCCAATAAAACCCTAATTTTATTCAAAAAAGATTCCTGCCAAAAATATGGGCTTAAAAAATCGGTGTGAATCTGGCACTGCCAAGGAATTTTATATTTTTTCTTGATTAACCAACCAATATGCCCGGTATCAAAAGGATCTTGCGTCATAACCAAATCATGTTTTTCTTCCGCCATTATTTTTTTAGCCAGATCTAAAGCATCGAAAAGATATTTTGCCCGATAATAAGAACCAGTAGCGAAAACGGATAAATTATCGACTTTAATCGGCTCAAATGACCGACGCGTTAAAACCACAACCGATAGCTTCTCACAGAAACTAGCGTATTCTTTAAGCCTAGATAAACTTGCCGAACCAGGCTCAAAAATTTTCTTGTCAATATTTATTATTAAAACTTTCATGGTCTTTGTTTAATAAAACTATATCCCCGCCTTAACATTCTGCCAAACCAATTTTTTTCTTCAATTGCAATACCAGCAAAAAATTCTATCAAATAAATATCCATCGGCCAAGAAAAAAAACGATGCTCTATCCTGAATTCAAACCATTTGTTAACCGGTCCTAGGTGGAACTTTAATAATTTAAAACATTCCCTAATAACCCAAACTTGTCCGCCGTCAATCCAGGGAGAAGAAAAATCCTTGCGAAAACGATCAATCTTGCCCCAATCGTCGGTTTTTACTGGAGGCTTAAAACCCGCCTCAATAGCCATATCGTACATCAAAGATCCCGGATACGGCATATAGGCGCCAAGCGTAAAGGCAGACTTGGGATGAATTTTGTATATTTGATAAAGCAGATCTATTGTACTTTCAAATTCCTCTTTAGTTTCACTCGGAAAACCAACAATCACCGAATAGCAAGCCGACACGTCAAATTTAGCCAAAGACCTGACAGACGCCAGAATGCGCTCAACCGTAATTTTTTTATTAATCATTGTCAGAATCCTATCACTCCCCGCTTCGGCGCCGATCAATAAATCAAAAACCCGGCGCTCTTTTAATTCTTTGGCCAACGCATCGTCAATCATGTCAATTCTAACTTCTAAGTGAGACGGTAAATTGATTCTTTTTAAAACTTCTAATGCCCTAGCTTTATCAACAAAAAAGTTATCATCGTAAAACTTGATAGCATCAATCTGGTATTTATCTTTTAAAAACTCGATGTCTTTGACAACATGGTCTATCGACCAAGCTCGCCAACGATTCTGATTAAAAGCCCGGTTATAGCAAAAAGCGCAATTAAATGGACAGCCTCTGCTAGTTTTATAGGCAATTACTCGCTTAAATTTATCCAGCTTATAAATATATTTTTCCACATCCAGCAGAGAAAAATCCAAAGGCCACTGATCCAGATCTTTTATTAAAGGACGCGCCGGATTTAATTTTATTTGATCATCTTTTTTAAATCCCAAGCCCAAAACCGCATCTAGAGATTCTTTCTTTTCCAATCTCTGGACCAACTCAACAATTGTTTCTTCTCCTTCACCGACAGCAACTAAATCAATATCTTTTTCTGCCAAACATTGCTCTGGCAAAAGAGATGGATGGATGCCACCCCACAAAATCGGCACGTCGGATTTTTCTTTAATCAATTTTGACATCTCGGCGCTGTGCTTGGTTTGGCGCCCCGTCATTACAGAAAAACCAATCAGCAACAGCTCTTGATTGATTATTCGTTCAACTGTATTTTCAATTTCTTTTTCAGTAACATTTACCAGCTCCACCTCAAAGCCAGTTTTTTTTAAAGCGCTACCCACCGATAAAATACCCATCGGCAAAATTTTTTCCGAATGATCTTCTGAATAATTAATTTGGATTAAAATTATTTTACTCATTTTTCATTACAAATTTTTTCGCCAGCTCATACTCCACCGGCCAGGTCCGCCTGCTAACGCCTGATGCCGCTGGGCTAAATGGCGGGCAGATAAATAATCTAATTTTTCAGATTCTTCGCCCTTCGGTTTACTCGGGGCTCAGAATGACCCGGCGCGGTTTTTATTTTTTACTTCTTCAAAAGTAAAAGAATAAGTCCGATCATTCGTTCTTTGTCTTTGGGATTGCTCTCGGCGACAAGAAGAGTTAGGGCGGTTAGGGCTTCGGGAGTTAGCCGCGCGGTGTTGAGCCTGTGCGCTTTTTTTAGAAACCAAATAAAAGCAAATGCACCGCTACGCTTGTTGCCATCCACGAACGGATGATTTTTTACCATAAAATACAAAAGATGGGGCCGCCTTTTCTTCCACGCTTGGGTATACGTCTTTATCGCCAAAAGACTGGAAAACATTACCTACGATACCGGCCACGCTTTCTTTTTGCCTCTCAATGCCAAAAAGCTCCGTGGCTTCTTTTTTAGCAGTCAGGATTTGTTTTAGTTCTAGTAAAACTTCCGTCAAATCATTAGCCGTGAGCTTAACCTGTTTTTTGGTTGCGCCGTTGCTTGGCAAAGATGAATTGTCGTATGCATTAAGCGAAAACCAAGTATCAGCGAAAAGCTTTACTAGCTCAAGAGTGCTCTTGGCATCAACTTCCCCGCCAGCCGGCAAAAGATTTTTTACCTGTTCTACCGCCTTTAAGAAAGATTCGTAATTTTTAGCAACGCGAGGGCGGTTGATAGTGTAGCCGTCTATAATATGAGTGCGCAGAGTTTTGGTTGCCCACTTACGAAATTCTGTACCTAAAACAGAATTTATTCTGTAACCTACGGCAATAATAACATCGAGATTATATACTTTTATTTTACGCTTAATTTCTCTGCTACCCTCTTTTTGAACTTGTAAGGATTCCTTACAAGTTGACCCAGCATCAAGTTCTTTTTCTTTAAAGATACTACTCAAATGGAGCGTGATATTTTGTGGCGTAACATCAAAAATCTTAGCTATTTCAGCTTGTGATGCCCAAATTGTTTCCTTGTTAAAATCACCTCGAAGCTCAATGGCTCCGGATTTTGCCTGATAGATAACAATTTCTTTTTTTATTGATTTATTTTTCATAGTTTGTTTGCCCTAATTTTACCCTTTTCCCCTGTTTCTGACAATTATTTATGTACTGAATTCAACCTCCAAGTGCAACACTAAAGACTTCTAATGGTGTTTTCCAGTTAAGCCGTTTTCTCGGCCGGTTGTTTAATTCATTTCCAACATACTGTATTTCTTCATTTGAGACAACCGTAAAGTCTGTTTTCTTGGGAAAATAATCTCTGATTAATCCGTTAGCATTTTCATTTGATCCTCGCTCCCAATAATGATAAGGATTGGCAAAGAAAGTTTTAATGTTAATCTGCTCTTCTATGGCCTGCCAGTTGCTGTTTTCCGGTCCGTTGTCGGAAGTGATGGTCTGTCTAACTTTTTTAGGCAATCGACTCAAACGATTAGTAATGGCCGAAACAGTCGCTTCGCTGGTTTTATCTGTAAGCTTGGTGATTAATACCAGTCCGCTCTTTCTTTCCACTAAAGTGTTAATGCCGGGCTTATGGTTGATTGATTCCACCGTATCGCTCTCCCAGTCACCGATTCTTTTTCTTTGCTGGACAACCTTTGGCCGATCATTGATTGAGGTTCCTTTTGGCTTAAAACATCGCTGGCAACGTCTGGATCCTTTATGGGTTCGCCGCTTCTTTCTTCTTCGCAGGTATGTCCGCAGATCTTGGCAACCAGGTTTAACCCAGCCGTAACCTTGCCGATGGATTTGGACATAGATATATTGATAGATAGCTTCATGGGAGATAATCTCATTCAATCTGTCTTTTATGGTATTAGCTATCTGCTCGGGTGACCAGCGTTGTTTCAGATGCTTAATGACGTATCCTCTAATTTGTTCATTTTTTAACCTATCTTGCCGGCCGCGACTGGAACGATTGGAGATGGCTCGTTGGTGGGCTAAGCGTGGCGTATACTGATGGCGGAGAGGTGGCAGATTGCGGTTAATCTCTCGGCTAATCGAAGAAGGTGGCCTGCCTAGTTCTTGGCTAATGGCTCTGATAGATTTTTTCTCCCAAAGCCTTAATTGAATTAACTCTCGCTCTTCAATTGTTAAATGTTTGTAAATCATACACTTCTATTATACTAGAAGTGTTGCACTTACTTGTTGAACTTAATTGTCTCAAACAAAAAACGCTAGGTTTTACTAGCAACCTAGCAAACAATCGATTTCGTGCCTAGTTTTTTTAGATTCTTCCTCCCTCGATTTACTCGGGACTCAGAATGACACCTGGTGCGCGGAGGCACGAAGCATTGTTCTTCTCAAATTTATTTACTAACAAATTTTTTCGCTAATTTGAACTCCACCGGCCAGGCGAAAAATTTAAGTTTCCAGCGCAATTGGCAAATTAAAACAAATCCCAGTTTTAACCATTTTTGCGCTTTTACGGTTGAACCCATTGCGCTTTTTATGCTGTGGGCGCCAAAACGAACATAGGCCTCGATTGATTCCACAAAATCTTTATGTTTAACCCAATTAAAATTTTTAACCTGCAAATAGCTTAGCTGATTTTTTACTAAATGACTCCACTCTTCCAGGGACTGAGGAGAAGACCAGCCAGAAGCCACACATTCTTGATACAGCTCCGAGCCTGGATACGGCCGAAAAGCTTGCGGACCTAAAATTTGCACTTTGTCGCTCAATTTTATCAATTTATCGATTAAATCCAAAGTCAGTTTCATATCTTTTTTCAACTCGCCAGGCAAACCAACCATAAAAGAAAACTGCGGAATAATATTATGTTTTAAACATTGTTTGGCAGAAAATAAAATTTGTTCGGGTGTGATATCTTTTTTAATTTTATCTAAGACAATTTGACTGCCTGATTCCGCCCCAAAAGAGAGAAGATAGCAACCGCTCTTTTTAAGCTTCGCCATTAATTCATCGTCGAGCATCCCCTCTTTTATATAGCTAGCTCGCACGGTCGTTTCCCAGGGGAGCATTAAATCATTGGCGATCATGCCTTCTATAATTGCTCTGGCACGCTGTATATCCACAAAAAAGTTTTCGTCCCAAAACCGTAATTTTTTTCCAGCAAAGTATGACTTATTTTTGATAATTCTTAAATCTTCTAGTACTTGACTGGCCGTTCGCGGACGCCAAGAATTTTTTAAAATTGCGTTGACGCAAAAAGCGCACCGATGCGGACAACCACGCGAAGTTAACGAGGGAATTAAATTTAAATTTTCTAAAATTTCTATTGGCTCTAACTCCCAATTGAATAAAGCTTCTTGCGCCGGCTCAAAAAGCCGTTGCGCGGTGTTCTTGATAATATTGCTCCCCTCTTTATAGACAAGGCCTTTTATTTCGCTCAATTTTTTACCTTCGGCCAAGTCGCAAAGCGTATATTCTCCTTCGCCAAAAATAACCACATCAACTAAATTGTGACTGACTGTTTGTTCGGAAAAAAATGTTGGATGCGCGCCGCCCCAAATAATTAAACAATTGGGGCTAACTTTTCTAATCAAGGCTGACAATTCTAAGGCCTTTGGTATTTGCATTGTCATTACCGAAAAGCAAACCAAATCCGCCCAAGTTAATTCTTGCTCTAACAATTCCGTATAATTTTTCTGCCGGACGCAATCAATGATTTTAACTGGAATATTTTTTGAATCAAGATGGCTGGCGATGCTTAAAAGACCCACGGAGAGAGAGCTGTCGTAGTTGTCTTTGGTGATGTTGAAAGGAGGATTGAGGAGTAAAATCTTTTTCATAAATGACAAATCTCAATAAAAAATATTAAAGATACAAGAAACAAGATACAAACAAAATTCAATAATCAAATTTTCAAACTTCAACTAAATTCGTTTATTACTTTTACCGTTTTTTCTACCATTCCTTCGAACTTGAATTTTTCCAAAGTCTTTTTGGCGTTTTGAGAAAATTTTTCCCGCAAAGTTGGACTATCTAGTAATTTTTCAATGGCCGATTGCCAAGTATTTTCATTATCATATGGCACGAACAATCCATTTTCGCCATCTAGAATAACCTCCGCGTTTCCGCCAACAGTTGTTGTTATAACCGGTACTCCAACTTGCATCGCATTCAGAACCGCGTGCGACAGGCCTTCGTAATTGGTATTTAAAACAAAAATTGTCGCCCGAGCAAAAATCTGATGAGTCTTTTCTTCGGCCAGGCGACCATGAATTTTTACATTAGACTCAATTCCCAAATCCTTCGCCATTTTTTTTAAATTTTCTAGCTCCGGACCGTCGCCTAAAATTTCAAAAGTAATTCGCGGATATTTTTCTTTTATTCTAGCCAAAATTTTTAGGATTACCGCTTGGCTCTTCCATGGCACCAATCGGCCGGAAAAAACCAAAATTGGCGTCGGACTTTCTTGCCGGAGCGGTAAGTTCTTGAAAAAGTCTACTGCATTATAAATCATAGTAATTTTTTTATTGTCTACACCAATTTTTTGCGCTAAATCAGCCATAAAATGACTCACTGCAATAACACAATCCGCATTTTTTAAAATCTGGCGCCGTTGATTTTTTAATTTTTCTACACGAAGTTCTTGCTTATTATTTTCAAAATCAACAATATAATCTTTCGTCCAGCCAGCCGTAGCTGCTTTTTCCCAAGCGCTATCGCCGGCAAAACGAATTATATATTTTCTCCCTAATAATCTTTTCAACCACAAAGCTCCGCGTCCGGCGCTGTAAAGGTCGGTGACGTAAATAATATCCGCCCACCAGACCAGCCCCACCATCAAACCAAAATATTTAAAATACCGCCAAGTTTCGTTGCCCTCGCGTAGCACTCTAAACACACCCGCCTCTTTTTCTTCCGTGGTTGAGCAAACATCAGAATAAGTTAAAATTTTTATCTTAAATCCTCTCTCTCGCAAAGCCTGTGGCAAAGTAGCCAACAGAGTCGCCGGACCACCAACGTCGGGCGGATAGATACCCGTCGTAATTAAAACCTTTTTTTTGCTGCCAGACCTTTCTTGAGGCGACTGGTTGAAAACAAAAAATTTATAAAACAAAAAATTGCAAAAAGCCAGAATAAATCCGATGATTACCTGGGAAAACATATACCAAATATGCAAAGTTTCTACTAAAAAATACATCAATAAAGCATTGACGCCAAGGCCAAAACCGGCAATTCCAGCATAAATTACCAACTGCTTACGGATCTGATCCTTGCGACCGTCGCGGAAAGTCCAAAATTTTTGCAAAAAGAAGCTTACAAAAAAAGAGGTGACGTAAGACAACATCGCCGAAAGCAGATACCAAATCGACAAATATTCTGTAAGGCAATACAAAAGAACCAAATTGACGACCGACGATGTTCCGCCAGAAATTACATATCTGGTAAGCTGCTTAAAGTGATGCCAATTTTTTATAAAAAATTTCGCCATTCTCAGATTAAAATTATTTAATCAATCGCCCAAAAATCCTGCTCATTGCTTGCGTGATTTCCGACCAATTATATTTTTCTTCTACCAACTTTTTACCGTTAACAATTATTTTTTGACGTAAAGTTTCATCGCTTAATAACAATTCTATTTTTTCGGCAATGCTTTTGGGGTTTGAAACTTCGCAGAATAGGCCTGTTTCGCCATCAATCAAAAAGTCCACAATACCACCAACCTTAGTACCGATGATTGGTACGCCTGCGGCCATAGCTTCTAGAAAGGCGCTTCCTAGCCCCTCGGACAGAGAAGGACGGATGAAGATGTCAGAGATAGATAAATAATCTACCACGCTCTCAGAAGATACAGGGCCCAGCAGTAAAATATTATTGCTCAATTTTAAGTTTTCAATTTTAAATTTTAAATCAATTTTCAATGGACCATCACCAACAATTAGCAACTTAGCCTTTGGTGAGTCGCCACCAGCTAGCAACAAGGCGAATCCGTCAATTAAGTCACCTACTCCATTTTTTTCTACTAATCGAGAAACTGTAATAATAACTTTTTCATCTGGCTTAATATTTAATTCTTCTTTTAATTTTTGGTTATTGTTTCTTGTGCCTTGGAAGTTGCTAATGCTTACGCCGTTGGGGAGAACTTCGATTGGGCATCTGGCGCCCATCTGCGTGGCCCAATTAGCTAAAAAATTGCTGATGGCTTGAATATAATCGGCTCGCGTAAAAATTTGTGAAAACCAATTTCCAAAAATTCCTACCCGTTTTTTTATATATTCCAGTGGATCGCCTTCTTGCAAGGTTAGAAGAAATGGAACAGCCGGATTTTTCTTTTTAAAAAACATGGCCGAGAAACCACCAAAAGAGGCCATAATCGCCCAAATTGCATTGTAATTATTTTTTTTATGTAATTTGGCAGCAAAAAAATGGCCGAATAAGGCCAAATAGTATTTGTCCAAAAAATAGCCGAAGCCCAAACGATAAACATTTACTTGACCGATTTTTTCATATTTCGGCAATTCTTTTTTTATCCGCGCGCAAATTAAATCAAATTCCAAATCACCCAGCCGGTCGATGATTTCTTTAACAGCAATCTCAGCGCCCCCGATCATTGGCAGATATGCAGTGGAGAAAACAAGGATTC
>Ga0247841_10003668_pt1 | contig 27852 bp, 22 predicted proteins | sample LaCruzMarch2015__2_FD_192410 | JGI IMG/M metagenome (GOLD analysis project Ga0247841, IMG submission 192410) | Freshwater microbial communities from meromictic Lake La Cruz, Castile-La Mancha, Spain - LaCruzMarch2015_18m | ecosystem: Environmental > Aquatic > Freshwater > Lake | place: Spain... | reverse complement strand
CTTGAGGAATAATTTCTTTAAGCCCCAAACCACGAACAATGTCGCCCTTTAACCCCTTCTCATATATTAAAGATTCATCAACAAGCTCTCGGTAAACCTCGTAAGTTAGCTTATTAACATCTTCTCTTGCCTTTTCTATTTTCGCCAATTCATATTTTTGAAGTTCCTCGAGATCAATTCTTTGTTTTTCTGATATCGCTGTCATCAAATCTGTCATGAACTGCTCATTTGAGTCTTTAAGAGAAAGAAAGAAATCTTTTAAGCTTGCCTCTTGCAGGTCTTCTACCTCTTGATCACTAAGTCCGCTTTGATCATCAAGTATCCCTTCTTTAGTAACTTGCATAAATGCCTCCTCAAAAAGCTCGCCCAAATTAAGTTCTTTGATTTCACCTTCATTACTAAAAATAGAATCCGTTACATCAAAATTATGAATCGCCGCCACATGTCTCACCTCGGTAATATAGCCATCCATAATACACGCATCAAGAAACCATTTTTGAAAAACACTGCCATCTTGAGTTGTTGTTGTGTCCGTATCGTCCCCTCCTATGGCACCCCCACTAGGGTCTGTATTCTCATTGACCCCAAAATTAAAAACCTCATAAGGAGGCGTTACTGATGGATCTATCAAATCTTCTGTCAAGCGGCGAAGTTCTTGGCAAATATGAAAACCAGGAATATCTATATCAAAATGATTATCGAGAATCTCGTCTTTGTTTATTTCAGTAGTAGCGCTCGTTTTTATAGCAAAAATACTCAGCGCGAAAAGAACTATTGCTACCAAGAAAAATCCAAAGCCAATAGATTTTGCGATTTTTTTAACCACTGATTTTTGAATAAAAAAAGTAAGTCAAATATTTTTGAAGAATGACATCAAGTCCTGCTAAATAAGAAAATTCTTTTTCAGGAATGATTTTTTCCAGCACTACTCCTTTGTCTGAGGCTTTAATTTTACTCAAAATAGCGCTTATCTCCCTTAAGAGTCTTAATTTTGCTAAGTGATAGCCAACTGCTTCCTCCGGCGGAACAATAGTTTCAATGCTGGCTATTTTTTTATTTAAATTAGTAATCAGCGCATCAATTTTGTCCTTTTGATCATTGTCGCGATACTGAATTGCCAAGTTTAGCGGATTTTGAGACTCATCTAACTGGACATCTGATATTTGAAGATATTTTACAAATTTCTCGTATGCTTTCTGATCGCTATTTGGTCCTTTTTGAGTTGTAATTATTTCTTTTATACTACTCGTTTGATCGTTTTTGGTGCCAGTAATTTGTGTATTTTGTTTGTTTAACGCTTGATTATATGCCTTGGCCCAATCTACTTGAGTCAAACTAGCTAAACTCGCCTCCCTTGAAAGAATATCGCTAAAGCCATTATCAGAAATTTTATTAATGCCTGACTTAAATGAAATCGTGATTTTTCCGGTAGTTTCATCGCGATTGACAAAAATAACTACCAAAACAACAAAAACAATAAAACAGACCACTAAAATTATGAAAGTTTTTGTAAGTTTGCGAAACATAGATAATGTTTTTCGGGTTACGGGTCGCGAGTTTCGGGTTACGGGTTTCGGGTTTCGAGTCGAATCTATTACTGACTCGCAAATTTGCAACTCACGACTCGCAGACACTTTTTAAAATTTAACTAATTTGGTATTTTCTTATAAGCTCAAGCTTGATTCCTTCTATTTTTTGAGCTAAATCAATAAGCTTTTGAGCTTTTTTGATATTCAGCTCCACCTGAATTGGGTTTTGATAGTAATTTTTCAAGTCAGAAAAAATAACAGAAAACTCTTTAACGATTGTTAAATAACCCTTTTGAATTTCCTTGGCAGACAAAGGCGTTTCTAAATAAGAAAAATCAAGTCGCGCCAATTCTATTTTTCCTAAGAGGTCATCAATTAAGGCATTGCTAGTTTCGTTATATTCTTTAGCAATTTCTTGATAACTTGTGAGACCCTCTGGAAGTCCAATTTTATTAAGATCTGCTAAATATTTGCGAACACTTTCTTCGTTGTCTTGAGAAATGAGCTTTATATCACTATCCTGGATTTCGCTAGTCTGGACAAACTCAGGGTAACGATTGGCAAATTCATCCAATAATGCCTGGTCTGTCTTAAATTCACTGATTCCTTTTTCTTCTCTGAGCCAAATATGGTAACGGATTGATGTGTTGAGATTTTCTCTATCAGAAAGACGCGCTGTGCCAGCCTTGATTGGGTCGTAACCATTTCTCACTTCTTCGCCATCAAGATAACTATCTCCATCTGTGTCCGCTACATTAATTGACGAACCAAAAATCACCTCTTCGGCATTTGAAAGACCATCTATGTCGTCATCTTTGTAAAATGAATATGTTGTTTGGTTTTCTGTCGTTGAACTTACTGCCTCGCCTAGCGAAGCCTTGTTATTGTCTTGTCCTCCTGACATTACAAAACTTGCCAACAACAAAACTCCTCCAATACCAAAAACTAGAAAAAAAACTTTTTTCTTCATTGATTCGATTATAACAAAAAAAATCCCAAGTTAAACCATGAAAACTGGGGACAACTGGGCATGTTTTCTATAGTTTCTGACACCTATTTTTTAGTTGTCAATTCTGGGTTTCCTGCGCTTTTATCTTAACGCTTAATTTCTTCCATTGATCTAGTGATAATTCCTGAGCTCGGACCATATCACCAATGACTAAATCATCGAAAATTTCTTTTAATTTTTCTTTGGAAAGTCGTGTTCCATTTTTAAGATTGCTCAAAAGTTTTTTTCTTTTGCTTGAAAATCCAATCCGAAGAATTCTAAAAAAATATTTTTCATCAACATCTTCTGGCTTTTTTATATCTTTTATAATTAAAACTCGCGAATCAACTTGAGGAGCAGGATAAAATTTGTCCCTAGTAATAATAGGTCCTAGTTGGGGTTTTCCATAAAGGTTCACCATAATAGAAATAATGCTCATTTTTCCTTCTTTTTCACAAATCCTTTCAACGAGTTCTTTTTGGAGAGTTAAGACAATCATTCCCGGTTTTTGCTCAATCTCTAAAAATCGCCTAATAATAAAACTGCTCAAATAATAAGGTAAATTAGCTACAAGCTTATATTTTTGAGAATTTGAAATTTGCTTGCCCGCCGAAGCCTTCTTGCCCGTCGAAGCTTCAGCGAAGGCGGAGGCGCAGGCGGGGAATTTTGAAATTATATTGCGTATATCTTCTTCAATAATTTCCACATTTAGGTAATCTTTAAATTGCTCTCTCAAAATAGTGCACAATTTGCTGTCTATTTCTACGACAATAACTTTTGAGGCATTTTTTGCCAATTCTTTTGTTAAAGATCCTGTTCCCGGTCCAATTTCAAGTACAGTATCACTTGCTACTATCTCTGCTAAACTGACTATTTCTTCAAGTATACTGGAGTCTAAAAGAAAATTTTGCCCTAAAGATTTTTGCGGTTTTATGTCTTCCGACAGATACGAGGTTTTTATTTTATTTTTATCCACAGTCATTTGATTAGAATTAAGAGTATAATGGGAATGTAATTTTAATATACAACAAAATCTGTAAATTTAAAATCATGCACATTGGATTAACAAAAAAAATAACGATCATCTTCATTTTAATATCGCTTACTATCTCACAAACAGGCCTCATTTATGCAGGGTCTTTTTTGTCTCCCAAAAAAGCCTTGGCAGGAGTTGTTCCAGACCCCCAAGGAACAATTAGCCTTAAAAAGGGATGGAATTTAATTTCCCCCTCTGATGAAACTTTATCATCAACATATCTTTCTGGTTGCAGAATTGCCTCTGGTCCGTGGGAGTGGAATTCTGCTCTTTTTAAATATCAAAAAGTAACCACCCTAAAACCGCTAAATGCTTATTGGGTAAGAGTTGATGAAGATTGTAGTCTTAGCGTTGGATCTACTGGTCAAGGAAATAGAAGTGAAAAAAGCACGACACTTAAGGCTGGCTGGAACCTTGTTTCCTCCACGACTAATTATAACTGGAATCAATTTAAGGGAACTTGCCAATTAGATGTTAATTGGCTTTTTGAAGCTACTGGATCCGACTATAAAATGCTTGTGCCAGCGGCCAATCTTGAGCCTTTCAGGGGTTATTGGGTAAAAGTAAAAAGCGCTTGCACCATTACGGAGCCAGTGGTAAATTTTAGTGTTGAAAATCTCCTCGGAATAGATAGCTCGTTTAACTGTTATCTATCTCAGGGGTCTCCTTCAGATACTTGCGATCTGGCCAGAATTATAGAAGAAAATGGCACGGAGTATTGTCGTTATTACAATAACGCTACCTGTCAAAAAAATTCTTCTGGTTATTATCAATGGTCATGCGGAGAACCAAAGAAAGATCCACGACCCGGAGAGAATTACCAATGTACCGAAAAGGGGTGGAAAGAAAATCCCACTGATCAGAGCGATCAAGAAGCTCTCAAGCTAGATTTGTGCAATATTACTAGTTCAATTATATCCTCTCTCTTGGGAAGTTTCGCTAAGGATTTTTCAGGAGAAGTTATTGTCGGTCTCTTTGGTGAAGATATTGCAAAAAAGGTTCAAGGATTAGTTGACTTTTATTTCTGGCTTCAGGCAAAGGGCATCAACATTCAGCAAGCAATTAGCGATCCAGATTATTTCGCAGAAAACCTCAATAAGTTCATAGATTTAGGCGTTAGCGCTCTTAAAGGAGTAGCTGCCAATGTTGTAAAAGATTTTATAGTTAATTTTTCACTTACTTTAAAACTTGACCCCGGCGTTGCTCAGGAACTCGGCAATTTTTCGGCATATTTAGTTAAAAATGGACAAGAACTTGGCAATATTCTTTCCTCTCCTGCTAGTATTGGTAATTTCCTTCTTCAATACGCTCAAGAAAGTGCCTCCCCTGTGCTGCAAAAACTTGTTCAAGCTGAAAAATTAGTTAATTTTATAAAAACTGGTCTAAGTATTGATACTTTTGCTAGCACAACCAAAAGTCAGATCATTCAAGCAGTAAATAGTTTAACTTCAGATACCATTAATAGATTTAAGAGAGAAATGGGTTTGTCTGATCAAGAAATTAATAATATTGTTGGTTTTGTCAGATATTTGGTTGATTCAAGAAACCTGAGTCTAAAAGACATTATTCAAAAAACTAAAGCTGATATTCAATCTCTTTGGCAATCTTATGCATCTGCCAATAACATTACTCTTCAGAAAGGAATTGAAATAATCCAGAATGTTGCCTATGATATTGCTGCCGAGGCAGTCAATAAGCTTATAGACATCGTCAAGTTAAATGTTCCCGATGTTGATGGAGATACTATCCAAAAAGCAATTGACAGTCAGTTAGTTGAAAAAACTATCCGTCTCCTAAAGTATTATCTTTTTGACAAGGGCCTTAGTTTGGCAGATTTATCTGTTGAGGTTGATGGAACTGGATTTTCCGCTTCCTTGAGTAGCGCTGGAATAACCATAGATATTGATAGCCAGGTATTTATTAAAAATGCTGTTAAATTTGTTTCTCAACAGGCCTATTCGTTCCTAAAAAACGAGCTCAAAATAAACCCCGATCTCTCAAAATATATTATTGATTTCGCTAATTACGCCATAAGTACCGGCGGAAACCTTAATGGTTTCTTAAACTTCAACCCTTCTCAATTTATTAGTTCTTTTAGAAGCTATCTTGAATCTCGCGGAAGAGCGATTCTAACTCAAATAGCTACTGATTTTGTCGCTCCTTTCATTGAAGAATCACTAGGTATTGATCCAAAACTAATTGCAGAAATTGCTCGTTTCGCTAAGTTTTTGACAGAAACGAAAAACATATCGTTAGAAAGCCTTACGTCATATGCCAAAGATCAAATAGAAAATTTGGTGCTTGAATTTACGGCAAAAGCAGTTGAGAAATTAACTGGTATCCGCTACGACATCCTCCATAGAGTCTTTAAGATTGTCGTTAACCAAAATCTCATTCAAGATATTGTGCATTTGGATTTAATCAGTATTGTTAAAAAATTATTGATTACTGTTGAAATCAATGGAAATTTTGCCTGTCCAACTGATCTCGTTTCTGCTGTTTGTACCTTACTGAACGCAAATAATTGGGAAGATTGCAGCATTGGAAGTCTTAATCCTTTGCCTGTTTCGTCTCCACCTCACACAGTAAGGCTTTATGATCAAGATATAAGACCAGCCTCCATTGGGGTCTGTTCTGTGCCAAATATCTATATAAGTATTTTGGGCGAACCAATTATTCAAGGAATTAACTTCAAGGTTGGTCCTATCGCCTATCGAGGAACTAAATTAAGAATTGACATGCCAACAACAAATCAAATTGACTGGAAAGATGCTTCCAAAAAAGATTCTCTTTATAGAGCGTCTTGGGGAGATGGTCTTTCTCATTCATACTCAAGTGGAGGAAGCAAGAATATTTCCGCTAATTGCCGCTTCTGGTTGAATATAGATATCCTAAGTTTCCATTGGCCAACTGTGAGTCAAAATGCCAGTAAAACAATCAGTGTTCCCTGATTACTCGTTATAAATAACAAAAAGCAGGAGAATTTCTCCTGCTTTTTTATTATCTTAAGATTTACATCATTGGCATCTGGGAACCCATATCGTGATTATGTGATTTTCGTCCTTTTTCTGGTAAATCGGTTACGACCGCTTCAGTTGTTAAAAGCATTGCTGCGGCAGAAGCAGCATTTTGCAGGGCAGAACGAGTTACTTTTGTCGGATCAATAATGCCAGCCTTAATTAGGTCTTCGTAAGTATCAGTAGCCGCATTATATCCCTTAGACCCTTCAAGTTTTTTAACTTTATCAACAACAACTGACCCTTCAATGCCGGCATTTTGAGCAATTTGCTTAAGGGGTTCTTCGAGCGCCTTTAAGATGATCTGTCTGCCGATTTTTTCATCTCCAACAAGATTAAGGGTATCGAGTGATTTGGCAGCCCTAATCAACGCAACTCCACCCCCAGGAACAACGCCCTCTTGAATCGCTGCTCTTGTTGCGGCCAAAGCATCTTCAATGCGATGCTGTTTTTCTTTTTGTTCAACTTCGGTAGCGGCGCCAACTTTTATGACGGCAACTCCGCCTGATAATTTACCAAGTCGTTCTTGAAGTTTTTCTTTATCAAATTCAGATTCAGTTTTTTCAAGCTGAGTTCTAATTTGTTCTATTCGTTTTTGAACTTCAGTTTTTTTGCCTTTTCCTCCAACAATAGTAGTATTGTCTTTGGTAACAATTATTTTGTCAGCTTCGCCCAACATATTAATTTCAGCATTTTCTAGCTTAAGGCCAACGTCTTTAGAAATAACTTGTCCACCAGTCAAAATCGCAATGTCTTGCAAGATATCTTTTCTTTTATCGCCAAAACCAGGCGCTTTTATGGCAAGACCCGTAAAAGTGCCCCTAAGCTTATTCACTACTAGGGTAGCCATAGCTTCACCTTCAATGTCTTCAGCAATAATAACAATTTCTTTTCTACCTGCAGTCGTAATCTTTTCCAAAATCGGTAAAATTTCATTAAGAGTGGTAATTTTTATATCAGTAATCAAAATAAGCGGACTTTCAAGCTCAGCGGTCATTTTCTCAGGATTGGTCACCATATAAGGAGAAACATACCCCTCGTCAAACTGCATCCCTTCTTTAATTTCCTTTGAAACGCCAAAAGCTTTTGATTCTTCTACAGTAATAACTCCCTCTGATCCAATTTCCTCCATAAGCTCAGCAATGAGATTGCCAATTTCGGGATCCTGAGCAGAAATTGTCGCAACATTTGCTTTTTCTTCCTTGGTAGATATTTTCTTTGAAATTTCTTTTAAATTAGCCACGACTCTTTTTACTGATTTTTGAATGCCTTGCCTGATTGCTAATGGGTTTGCGCCGGCTGCAATATTTTTTAATCCCTCTGTAATTATTGCTTGAGCCAAAATTGTTGCCGTTGTCGTACCATCACCAGCTACATCACCAGTTTTACTAGCAACTTCCTTTATAATTTCAACACCGAGGTTTTCAATTCTGTCTTCAACTTCTATTTCTTTCGCAATCGTAACTCCGTCATTGGTAATAATGGGAGATCCGTATCCTTTATCAAGAATAACATTCCTTCCTTTTGGTCCTAGGGTAACCTTAACCGCACCAGCTAATATATCAACCCCCCTCTTAAGAGCTTGTCGTGCTTTTTCTGAAAATTCAATTTGTTTAGCCATATTGTATTGTTACAAGTTATTTATAATTTATAATTCTTTATACTAAAAACTTAATTTGTTTCTCTGAATTAGGCTTTCTGTGTAGATTTTTGGCGTAATTCAGCGATTTTTTTCTGAGGCGTTTTTCAGCGTTTAGTGATGACAGCCAGAATATCGTCTTCCTTGGCGATGAGATATTCTCTATCATCAATTTTAATTTCATTAGGACCATATTTAGAAAAAAGCACAATGTCCCCTTTTTCAACTTCAATTTTTTGTCGATTTCCATTATCCAAAATCTTTCCTGGACCAACTGCGACAACCTTGCCCTGTTCTGGTCTCTCTTTTTCTGCAGTATCTGGTAAAACAATGCCTGATTTTGTTTTTTCTTCAGAAGAGATAGGTTCAATGAGAATTCTATCCGCTAAAGGTTTGATATTCATATTACTTTAAAACACAAATATTTTTAATAAAAACTGGTTTTTTAAATTAACGCTTTGATTCGTAGTGTGTTAATTTAATAAAAACTGGTTTTTTAAATTAGCGCTTTGATTCGTAGTGTGTTAATTTAATAAAAACTAATCTTCGAAATTAGCACTCTAGTACATAGTGTGCTAATTTTATCATTACCCTATATATTAGCGCGCTTTTACAAATTGTCAAGGCTTCTCTAGATTAATCACTTTTTTCAAATAATCTGAAAAAACGGCTAAAACCATTGACAAATGAACTAGAATATGATAGGATGGGGATTACTATGAATATTCAAGACTTTTTCAAAAAAATTAAAAATAGATGGGAAGCGGTTTTGATTACTGTAATCATTTCTGCTACCTTTGGTTTGTATATAAATTTCTTTCTCCCCCATTATTACAGAGCGTCTAGCGAATATTTGATTATCCAAAAACAAAATCCTAATATTGACGCTTATACTGCAATCAAAGGCGCCGAACAGCTTGCTTACACCTTTAAGCAAATTATTTATTCTTCCGCTTTTTGGGAAAGAATTTCGACGTCAAATTTTAACATCGATACTGACTATTTTGGAAAAAATCAGGAAAAAATCATTAAGAAATGGCGAAAAACTGCGATTGTTGAAACTGTCCCCAATACTGGTATATTGAAAATAGATGTTTTTCATCCTGACCAAAAAGAGGCTTATGAAATTGACCAAGCAATAACGCAAATAATTAAAAATGATCGTGATTTGTTCTTGGGCAATAATCAGGAAATCGAAACTATTACCTTGGGCGATGCTATCGTAAGTAATAAATTTGTCAAGCCACATGCTTTAGTTAATACTTTTCTTGGACTCATTGTCGGATTTCTAGCAAGCGCTGGATTTGTCTTTATGTTCCCTGAAAAAGGAGTCAAAAAAACAATATTGAAAAATATAGTTAAGCCTGAAGAAAATAAAAAAAGAATTATTAATAATTCCTCAGAAGAATTGACAAAGAAAGTCAGTGCGCCTAGTAATCTTCCAATAATTTAACGATTTGAGCGAAGGGCAAAGAAAATTTCTTTGCCTCACGGTCAAATGGTTTGGCCAAATAGTACCTCAAAAGGAGAGGTGAGAATCATGAAGAAGGTTTCGGTAGCAGTAGCGGTGTTATTTGTGATGCTTCTGGGGTTGGTCTCGTTTGCGCAGACCACTCAGTGTTTCTCGTGCCAGCGGTGTCAGGAGGATACCAGTTGGCTCGGCGCGATCACTGAAATCAAGCCGAACAGCGCAACCCATGCCACAACGGCCGATATCACGATTGAGCTTCGTCCCGGTTGGGATGGGATGGATGCGAATCATTGTTGTACGGTTCTCAAGAAAGTTGTCCAGTCATGCGTTGAATTCCCGGTCCTTGGTTATTATTTCGGATCGGCTATCACAGGTTGGAGTTGGGATGGCAATAACGACCGACTGATTAGCGAAGCCGAGCGAATGAGTTACAACAGCACTTACTGGGCAGAATGGCATTCTCTCGCCAATGGGAATCTTCAAGTAGTCATTCATGGGATTCCACTTGTGAACGGTGTGCTAAACGGAAATGTTTATCTGATCACCACTCACGGCGAAATCAACTACTTCATTCCTGCGGCCATGAAACGTTGCGATCAGTATGCAACAGGTGACGGCTACGGCGCGAGCATCATCTACGTCAAGTTCTGGTAGCATATCTCATCTCACAAAAACAAAAGGGCAGGAGGAGGAAAACTGTCTTCCTTCTGCCCTATTTTCTTCTTAATTGATTGGTTTCTCTTTAATCCTTTTACTTGTCATAATGCCTGCCAATCCTCCTAGATACGCAAACAAACACCATTCAGTTGCTGTGCCACGCATTATATTATCTCCAAAAGCCATCAAAATAAAGACGCCCACAAGAATTGATGCTAACAAGCTGGCATCTTTAAGAAATTTATCCTTACTCTTAAGAAAATTTTTAAGATTAAAGATTAGTAGCTTAATGTTAATAGCAAGATAAAGAGTAAAGCCGACAATGCCAAGTTCTATTAATAACTTCAAATAATCATTATGGGCCTCAGGCGCTGGTAAAATACTAAGCCCTTGAAGGTCCTGGGAAAGAACCTGAAATGAATTAAGTCCGTGGCCAAGAATTGGTTTTTGCATGAAAAAGTCTACCATGCCTTGCCACAGCTTGATTCGCCAAAATAGAGAGCTAAATGGTTCAAGGCTTATAATGTCTCCTACTCTTTCTTGAATGATTGGCACAAACAAACACATTAGGGCTATTAATATAATTCCTCCGAGTAAAACCTTTCTGAATTTTACAAGGCCAAAGGCGAGAAAGACTAGTACTCCTCCAAGCCATGCTCCTCTAGTATATGTTCCCAAAAGCACGAGAAAGAGAATCAAAAAGAATAATCCATATAAGAATTTAATCTCTGTCTTTCTGGATTGAGAGAATAGGAAAAGCAGAATTGCAATAATAAAAACTAAAAAGAAAGCAAGACTATTCGGATAAAAGAAACTTCCATAGAGTCTTTTGAAGAATTCTCCAAAAATCACCTCTCCTGTTCCGTCAAAATATTGAATAATCGCAACTACTAGAGGTATTAATGATGAAACAATGAATGCTTTTAAAAGAATTTTGAAATGGGACTTGTTAGAGATGATTAAGAAAGAAAGCGCAAATACAATAAAAATTCCCGCAATTCTAATGAATTCTCTAAGCCCGTCAATAATGCTTGGCGACCAGATAAGGCTGACAAACGCTAAAAGAATAAATGACGCAATAATGTAGATAGACGGAATCGCAGGTAACTTCTTTCGCTCTTTTAATAAATAAGCGATACCAGCGACAAAAACTAATAATCCTATAAGGCTGTTATAGTTTAACGATATAATGTTAATGTCTATAAGAGGAGCTGTCCCCCATAAATCAATCGCCGGCCTTATAATCAATAAAACTATCAAGGCCCAAAGTGGCCGGAAAAACATTAGTAACCCGAGCAAAGATAATACAAACAAGAATAATCCTTGAATTAAATTAAGTCCCAATAAAATGGAAAACAAAAAAACGATTAATAACCCAGAAACGAAAAATATGTATTGCGTTTTTCTGTCCATTTATTCTAAATGAAAATTCTTCAAATCAATAAATTTTATCACACAAAAGGCAGGTCGGGCGGAGTCGGTCGCTATCTTTTTGCGTTAAATGAATTACTTGGTAAAGCTGGTCATGAAATCCAGATTTTCGCGATGAAAGACCAAGATAGCGCTCCTTCTATTTATAGCTCATATTTTGTTGAAGAACAAGACTTTTCAAAACCAAAATTGTCTTTAAGGTCAATCAAAAATTTTCCGAAATTTATTTATTCCCTTGAAGCCAAAAGAAAGATTGAGGAATTAATTAAAAAAGGGAGGCCAGACATTGCTCACGTTCATAACATTTATCATCATATTACACCATCAATTCTTTCTGTTTTTAAGAAATATAAAATACCTGTTGTGCAGACATTGCACGATTTCCATCTAATTTCTCCTAATTACAATCTTTGTTTTAATAATAGAGTTCATGAATCGTGTAGTCATGGAAAATTCTGGAAAGCAATAACACATAAATGTGTTAAAAATTCACGAGGCGCAAGTTTTGCGGCTGTAATCAGGCTCTATTTTGAGAAAATTAGTAAAATTTATCCAAAGAATATTAATTACTTTCTTGCTCCTTCTAAGTTTATAAAAGATAAGTACATTGATAATAATTTTCCCAAAGACAAAATGATTTATCTGAAGCCATTTATAGAAATTGACCAGTACTCACCAAGACTCTCTCCGGGAAATTATATTCTCTTCTTTGGTCGAATTCACTCTCAAAAAGGAATTAAAGACCTGATTGAGGCTGTTTCGGAGTTACCAGATATAAATCTAAAAATTGTTGGTAGTGGTCCTGATCAAGAGAAATTAAAACATTTAATTAAAGAAAAGCATTGGTTAAATATAGAAATAGTCGGACCAAAATATGGCAATGATCTAAAGGAAATAATTGGAAATTCAGCTTTTGTTGTCGTACCGTCAGTGTCTTATGAAAATTCTCCTTTTTCTGTTATAGAATCGTTCGCTATGGGTAAACCTGTTATCGCTAGTAATCTAGGCGGCCTACCTGAGCTTATTGAGAATGGAAAGACAGGTATTCTGTTCGAAGCTGGCAATATAAAGGACCTTAGGAAAAAAATCAAACACCTTTGCGCACATCCATGCGATATTCGTACTATGGGACTGACAGCTAGGTTATTCGTTGAAAAGAATTTTTCTCCGCAAATCCACTACAAAAACCTGATAGATGTCTATCAAAAAGCGATTGATCAGAAAAATGTTTAAGTTATTGCATTTTATAAATATTTAAGTTAGTGTTTAAAATATGAAAGTAGTAATGATCGGACAAAAAGGCATACCTGCAAAATCTGGCGGCATTGAAAAACATGTCGAGGGATTAGCTTTGGAATTAAAAAAACAAGGTCACGAAGTAATTGTTTATACCCGACCACACTACGTTTCCCGAAGCACTAATAACTTTAATGGTATCCGTCTGATAAGTATTCCTTCTTTAAAAACAAAACATCTTGATACTGCTTCATATACTTTATTGGCAACACTTCACGCAATTTTCAAAATTAAAGATTTAGACGTAATTCATTATCATGGCATTGGTCCATCTCTTTTTGTGCCGCTTGCCCGAATTTTAAAACCAGCGACTAAGACAATCTCTACTTTCCATTGCCAGGACTACTACCATCAAAAATGGTCATTAATGGCTCGTCTGTTTCTCAGATTAGGAGAATTTTCTTCTGTCTATTTTCCTCATAAAACGATTGTTGTCTCGAAGACTCTTAAAAAATATGTTAATAAGAAATACCATAGATCAGTAACCTACATCCCAAATGCTGTCCAATTAGACAACTATAAAATATCAAACAAAGAAATTTCAAAAATCCTGAAAAAGTGGAAGCTTAAACCAAGCGAGTATATTATCACTGTAAATCGTTTGGTGCGTCATAAAGGTATCCATACTTTAATCGAGTCCTTTAAGAGAATAGATCCAAAAACTCAGAAAAAAAGAAAATTAGTTATTGTTGGCGACCCTGTTTTTACGGAAGATTACAAGAAAGAAATTAGGGCTTTGGCAAAAAACAATAAAAACATTATTTTCACAGGACAACAGACAGGAAAGTATCTAGAAACGCTACTTGCCAATGCCTATATTTACGTTCACCCATCAGAATCTGAGGGATTATCGCTCTCCTTGCTTGAAGCTCTAGGCCATAAACTTCCTTTACTGGTTAGTGATATTCCTGCTAATATGGAAGTAGTAAAAAACCTTGGTTTCTGTTTTAAAAATAAGGATCAAGAAAATTTATATCAACGACTTAATTATATGTTTTCACTTCCAAAAGATAAATTAAAAAAAATAGGCCTTTTGGGTCAAAAAATGGTTGCCAATAATTATAATTGGGAAATCGTCGCAAAAAAAACCGAAAAAATTTATAAGAAAATTAGATTACGTTTTCAACCCAGAATTTTTTTCCGATTTAAAGCTAAAGAGGTCTAGCGATTTTAGTTCGTTGTTATAAAAATCAATTGCTTTTTTTTCCGGAGAATTCGGATGAAATTCAATCTGCATATTATCAAAAGAGACCCTCCCGCCTTCTTTGCTGGTTAGTGGGTCTTTTTTAATACGATTAACCTGCCAAAATTTCAATAATTTTTCTAAAACAGGCCCAATGCCAATTATTTGTATCACTATTTCAAAAATTTTCTGGGCAAAAATTTGGGGATAACTCCCCGAAAAATATCTAGAATCTCCGTAATATTTACCAAATCCCCAAAAAACATAATCTTTTATCCATGAATTGGCGCCAATAAATTGTCTTAGAAGTTTTTCGTTCAGCCACAAAGGTACTAGTCTCGCGTAGGTTTCGGCATTATAAAGACTATAAAGCGTAACTTGTAAATTCTCCGAAGATATAAAATGGTTAAGACAAAGTTTGTTTTTAACCCTCTTTTTTGTGCGTTTCATTCCGAACAATGCCAAGCAACCAGAAAGAAAAAAACGGGCTGTCCATATTCTCTTTTTTTCGGTCACAATCAAGAGATCTATATCGCTTTCTTGATGAGACCATCCAAAAACAAGAGATCCGCTTAAAAAAATTCCTCTAATAAATGGCAAATGAGATAAGTGGCGAATTTTTCTTAGAATTATTTTTGTTTTAAGATCGCTTATTTTGTCACTTGTGATTCTTTTTTTTATAACTTCTTCTTGATTTTCTGATTTCAAGAAGTAAAAACCATCTTTTTCTGAAATAATTCCGTCGTTTTTTAATTCATCAAGATAACTTATTAATTCTGACAAAGATATCTTTATGTTCTTACTTCCAGATTCAATTCGGTTAGGATTTGTTAGGTAACGAAAAATTTCCCATGAAGTAAGGGACCATTGTCGAATCGCTCCATAGGCCAATGTTGAAATAATAGATTTTTTAATGAGATTCACAATATTAAAATACTTTAATTTTCTTCCTTAACCCTGTATTGAATTGCTTCTGCTAAGTGTTCCTGCTTTATATTTTCAGATTTATTCAAATCGGCTACAGTGCGAGCAACTTTTAGCACCCTAAAGTAACTTCTCGCCGATAAGTGATATTGGTTGACCGCAGTTCTCATTAGTTGTTGAGAAAAAGTATCAAGTTCACAGAATTGTTTTATTTGAGGATTATTCATGTCGCTATTAAGCTTAGTTTTTGTATTTTTAAATCTTTCTTTTTGAACCGCCCTTGCTTCTTCTATTCTTTTCCTGATATCTTTTGAATTTTCCTCTTGATTTTCTGATGTTAATTTTTCATATTTAACCCTTGAAACAGTAACGTGGATATCAATTCTGTCCAAAATAGGCCCCGAAACCCTTCTTTGATAACGAGCAATTTGTGAAGGCGTGCAAATACATTCTTTGGAAGAATCATTTAAGTGGCCACAAGGACAAGGATTCATCGCTGCCACAAGAGTAAAATTAGCTGGAAACTTTATTGTACCCGCTGCTCGTGAAATAGTTACGTACCCATCCTCCATTGGTTGTCTTAGAGCTTCAAGAGCTCGCCTAGGAAACTCGGGAAATTCGTCCAAAAACAAAACTCCTCTGTGCGCCAAAGTTACTTCTCCCGGTTTTGGATAACTTCCTCCCCCAACCAAGCTAATGCTGGAGGCTGAATGATGAGGACTCCTAAAGGGACGCTCCACTAAGAGCGGCTCGTCTGGAGATAAAAGACCCGCAACACTAAATATCCTAGTAACTTCAAGCGCCTCATCAATGTCCATTTGTGGCAAAATCGTTGAAAAACTTCTTGCTAAAATTGTTTTGCCAGACCCAGGAGTACCACTGAAGATAACATTATGACCACCCGCTGCCGCTAATTCTAGGGCTCTTTTGGCGTGTTCTTGTCCTTTAATGTATGAAAAATCAAGGCTTTCATCAAAATCTTTTTCAAAAGATAGTCTTTTAAAAATATCTGTTTTATTGCTTTCGGTGATAAGCCTCTCCCCCCTAAGGTGTCCTATAAGCTCTTTTAGGCTCTGAACAGGAATAACCTTAATGTCATGTATTAGAGCTGCTTCTTCGGCATCAACAATCGGAACATATATTTCTCCAAACCCTTTTTTACGAGCCATGTCTGCAACAGCCAAGATCCCGTTTACGTGGCGCAGTTTTCCTTCTAGGGATAGTTCTCCGCAAAAAATTTTCCCCTCCGATGAAAAACTAACTTGTTTCGACGCTAACAGATAACCAACTGCAATAGGAAGATCGTATAGAGATCCTTGTTTTTTTAGATCAGCAGGCGCTAGATTAACCGTAATTCTTTGGCTTTTGCTTTGAGGAGAAATAGCTTTGCTGTTTTTTAGAGCAGCGTTGACTCTCTCCTTTGATTCTTCAACGGCTTTATCTGGTAAGCCAACAATATTAAACAAAGCTAAGCCGCCAGATATATCAACTTCTACTTCAATTGGCGTAGCTTCAAGACCGATAATAGCAGCCGAAAAAACTTTAGCTGACATAAATAAAAATATTAGAGCTTAATATTTAATCTTATCAAATCATTCATTTGCTGTCTAATACAAAAAGCTTCCTTTTTTCGAAGGAAACTTCTTTGTTTTTTTATAGTTATAAGCCCTTTTTGTGGCATTCCATACAGTGTTCCGCTTCAGGATAAATCTTTAATCTTTCAGGAGAAATTAGTTTTCCACAAACTTTACAAACACCATATTTGCCATCGCTAATATTTTTAATAGCTTTTTGCACCTTTTCAAGCTCAGATTCTAGTTGATGCTCTAGAGAAAGCCTAGATTCATACTGAGTCACCTCTTGGGCATCTTCGTCTTTTCCACGACCAAAGAAAGGAAAACGGGTCTTGTAGTCTCCTTTAAGAGATTTTCTTTTACGCGCTATATGAGTTAACTGTTTTTGAAGTTGTTTTTCTTTCTTTTTAAGTAACTTTTCTTGATTTGAATATTGATTCTTTGACATTCTAATGTTTTCTTTTTTATCAATAACGGTCTTTTTCCGTTTTTCTAGTCCTTGTTTTGTTAAATCTTGTATTTTTTTAATAATTCTTTGTGGCATGTTTTTAAACAAATCCAAACAATGCAGACTTAAGAACGATTTAATCAAAAAGCCTGCTATATTCTCAATATAGACTCATTTTAATCCTATCTTTAAAAAAAGCAAGTAAAAAAACCTAGGAAAAACAAAAGAGGGCGAAACGCCACTAAACGATGTTTGAGGGCGTCGCCCTCTCGAAGAAGAACCTCGGCTCCTTTCCAAGGCTCCAGCTTCGGCAACCCAAGACAGGGAAAAAGTACACATACTATCCTCCTTGTTTTGAAAAGAACTCTTTGTAATATCCGTTGTCTCAGATAGCCGCAGGACTATTCCTCCTAAACAGTCCCCTTTATTTGTTAGTGAAAGTTTCACTAACAATTCTATTATAACATGTTAAAGTTTCACGCGCAATAGTCTATATGTCAAGTTATCCACAGTGTACCAGAGTCTCGCTTTGCTCGACACGGTACACTGCGAGCAGTTCTGTAAAACACAGATCTGGCAATGATTTTACGATATTTAATATAGTTTTTAAGATTTAAAAAAAACCTTTTTGAGGGTTACTTAAACAGATACTCGCAGATTCATAAACAGATTTTCGCAGATTAAATCAATAAACGAGTTAAATTTTTGCTTAAAAATTATTCCGTAAACTTAAATGTCGTGAGTATTTTTTCATAAACATTTATAAATTTTTTGTGAGTATCTTTATTTGCATTTGCTAAATAAGAAATATTATAAAATTTATTATTATAACCAACTTCTGTAATAGTTGCTGAACCAGAGCTAGGAGCCGATGCTTCTTCCCACTGAGATCCTTCTGTTCCTGCTATCTTTACATCCTTCATATCGGAATAAGGATTTTGTAACACATTGCTATTATCATAAATCTTTATTCTAATTTCATAACTTGCAGGATCCCATTCATCTTGAATTCTAGGAACAATAACTTTTGGCTGATCATCGTCATTCTTACTAAATCCCACTATATATGGACTGCTTGTTACTCCAGAAATTAATTGCCAATCAGAAGGATATTTCACTTCAAATTTATATATGTCGTTTTGATAAGTTTTCCAAGTTGAAATATCAAGATTATTTTCTATACCAGAAGTTTCATTGCCTAAAAGCTTATCGGTTGTTGCCCAAGCAGCCTCTCTTGAAGTAGTCAATACTAAATATTCTCCAGCTGTAAAAATAGTATAATCCATTGTTAGATTGGGTTCTGGAAGATTCAGATAGCGAATATGGGTATTTTTGTAATTATTGTCTTGGAAAGTATCTGTGCTTTGTATGCCATGCTCTTTGCCCAAGAAAATATTTTTTAAATCATAAAGAATTGTACTTTCCCACGAAAGCATGCTTTGTTCCGCCCCATCAAGACTGTTTAGTTTAAAAACTAAAACAACCCTAGAACTATTGTCGTCAGGTTGTCCATAAAAGAAAATATTGTATTTTTCAGAAATATTCCTATAAACACTAGTCGGCATTGCCAACCCTAAATTATCAATCACTTCGGCACTCACTAACTCGCTGTATTTGTCGCCACCTAATGCCAACGCCTTAACGCTTTTCCAAATTTGTCCTAAATTTACACTAGAGCTTAGATTAGAAAAATCATTCTTTCCGGCAATTACGATTCTCCTGAATTTGCCACTTCCTAGGTCTTTGTAATAGCTTTCTTGTATTCCAGTATAAAGATCATCTAGTTTATCGATATAAATAATTTCCTCTTCTTCTGGGCTAAAGAAAGGCTCAGATTTCACAAAATCCAAAGTTGTGGTTGAGATAATCGGAAGAGTTGATGTAGAACTGGTATTATCTGGTGGGATCGGAGGTGCAGTAGTCGTTGCTACTGGCAAGGTTGAAGTTGGTGTGGGTTGCGGCGCTTCTCCTTTAATAAGGTCTTGCAATATATCGCCAAGGCTTGAAAATGTACCACTTGTATAAAGATAATATCCTGCTCCACCAATAAATACCAATAAAATCAAAACCACAACTAGTCCCGTTTTTCTTGGCTTGTTTTCCTGTTCCATTTTTCTGCGAAACAGGAAATTCTTTATCTTGGTCAAAAAAGAAATCTTTGTTTTTCTTATTTTTATCGATTCGTCTGTCCTACCTATGACCCCCTCTTCAACATCTTGTCTGGTAAGTTTAGAGTTTTCAAAAGTAGACATTGCTCCTCCTTTAGCGAGAATGCTTCTTTTTACTGAGTTTTCTGGTGCTTCTCTGGCTATATTAACGGACTTGAGTTTTTTTCCTTTTGCCTCATCAATATCATGCTGCATCGTTCTAACTTCGTAACTGTCTTTTTTTTCTAAAACACTTTCTTTGTTCTGAAGAGTATCTTTTTTGTCTTGTAAAATATTTTTACTCCCTAAAATTTCTCCACCAACGTTTTGCGGAGTCACTTTTGACAACACCGTTCCTGGCAATGTTTTTATTTCATCCTTTTTATTGCCGGTAGGTATCGGCATAGTTTTTGATTGATCGTCTTTTCCCTCCATATATAAAGTAATAATTTAATACTTTTTTCTTCTAGAATCTCCTTTTTTGTCCTCTTCCTCTGCTATTATACCCGTCTTTTTTGTCTGGAACAAACGGGCCCGATGAATTTTTTGTCGGTTTTCTGTCAAAATTTTCTATTAGTCTAAAGTTAATTCTTCCTAATTCGTCTGTATCAGTCACTTCAACCCTCACTCGATCTCCTTCATGAACAATATCACGAACATTTTCTACTCTATAAGGAGCCATTTTAGAAACATGGATTAGTCCCTCATGAACCGGAGATATTTTAGCGAATGCTCCGAATTCTAGAACCCTAGTAATGACACCATCTGCTACTTCTCCTGCTTCATATTTTTTGGTCATATTCTTAATAATATCAACCGCTGCCTGAACATTTTCTAGTTTTTCTCCGCTCACATAAATTTTTCCATCATCATTAATATCTATACTTGTACTGGTTTTTTCTATTATACCATTAATCGTTCTACCACCACCACCAATAACTTCTCCTATTTGTTCTTTTTCAATTTTAAGCGTCAGTATTTTAGGAGCATACTGAGAAAGTTCTTTTCTTGGAGCACTAATAACTTTATTCATTACCCCCAATATCTCTTTCCTTGCCTTGTGTGCCTGCTCTAGTGCTTCTTCTAAGATTTTTTCGCTAATTCCATCTATTTTAACATCCATCTGCATAGCTGTCACTTTTTCGTTAGTGCCAGCTACTTTTAAATCTATATCACCATAATGATCTTCTGGTCCTTGAATATCTGTAAGAATTTTATAATTATTAGTATTTTTTTCGTCTAATATTAATCCCATGGCTATGCCAGCCACCGGTTCTTTTATAGGAACTCCTGCATCTAATAAAGCTAGTGCTGAACCACATGTCGAAGCCATTGACGAAGAACCATTGGATGATAAAACTTCACTGACAATTCTGATTGTATAAGGAAATTTCTCTTTACCCGGCATAACCGCTGTTAGGGCTTTTTCGGCCAGTGCACCATGGCCTATTTCTCTTCTGCCCGGACCTCGAAAAGGTCCAGTTTCTCCAACGCTGAATGGCGGAAAATTATAATGATGGATAAAGCCCTTGCTTCCAACAATTTCCATGCCATCTAATAGCTGTTCTTCGCTGGGATTGGCTAGTGTAACTATCGATAAAACATGAGTTAGTCCCCTCTTGAATAATCCCGACCCGTGAGTTCTTGGTAAAATACCGACTTGACATTCAAGTTCTCTTATCTCGTCTAATTTGCGACCGTCAGGTCTCTCGTTTTTTTCTAGAATATTAATGTGCACCATTTCATCAACCTTTTTTTCAAAAAAGACCATAAGTCCATCTTTAAAGAACAGCGGATTCTCACTTTCCTTGATGTCCTGTTTAAATAATCCAATATAATCACCATAAACCTTGTCAAGGTTCTCTTGGAACTTCAGCTTATCGCCCCCGAAAACACCTGATAAATTTTTATCAAGATATTCTTCGGCTTTTTTTATAATTTTTTTGTCTATTTCGACCAATTCTATTTCTTGTTTTTTTAATCCGATTTCTTTTATTACACTGGTCTGAAATGCAATATTTTGTTTAATTTCTTTTAATCCATATTTAATACCATCTGTAATTTCTTTATTGCCTGCTCCATTAGATCCGAACTCAATCATATTAATTACTTCTCCATCGCTTGCAAAAGTTAGATCGATAGCACTTTTTTCTCTTTCTTCGTATGATGGATTAATAATGAATTTGCCATCTACCTTACCGACGCGTACCGCGGACAATGGTCCTCTCCACGGAATACTAGATGTGCCTAAAACTAAAGAAGCACCAATAATTGCCGGAATATCCGGATCATTGATGCTGTCAAATGATAGTACTGTGGCTACAACTTGAATATCATTACGAATTCTCTGATCAAAGCAAGGTCTAATAATTCTATCTATTAACCGTCCTGTTAAAACAGCCTCGTCAGTGGCCTTTCCTTCCCTTTTCATAAAACGAGACCCCTTCATTCTTCCTGCGGCATACATTTTTTCCTCATATTCTACAGTAAGAGGAAGATAGTCAGCTCCGTTTTTAATATTCTTGCTTAAAACGGCTGTTACCAATACAACCGTTTCTCCATATGTCAGCTTGAGAGCTGAATTTGCTTGAGGAGCTAGTCCAGTTTCTATAACCAAAGACTTATCTCCCAGCTTGGTTTCAAATTTTTTTTCCATTCTCATTGAGGAACTCGTCTGTAAATTTCTAGACTAGTTAGAAAAAACTAATCTACCGATTTACAGACCAATCCCAAACACGAATTATATTATTATTGCTAATTATTAATTTCTGCTTTTAAGAAGAAATCGCTTTGGATCGGATCCTAGGTCAACGAAGTTATGAGCTTCATGTTGAAGTTTACTTGATGCGCTTTTCGCAAAAGCCACTACTTCAACGATTTTTCCTCTGTTTTTTAAATAATCAACAAGCGGAATAAAGTCCCCATCGCCAGAAATTAAAACTATAACATCAACACTTGAAGACAAATTGACCGCATCTAAGGTAATGCCAACATCCCAATCAGCCTTTTTTAGTCCGCCATAAAAAACTTGAAGATCTTTTGATCGCAGTTCAATTCCTTGTTTTAAAAGAGCTTCAAAAAATGATTTTTCTTCTGCCGTTTCGCTTTCAACTACATAACCTATGGCTCGAACCAGTCGTCTCCCGGCCACCGCCTCCTTGAGAACTTCTTGAAAATTAACCCTTGCCCTAAATAGATGCTTGGCAGAATGATACATATTCTGAACATCAATTAAAACAGCCACTCTTTGGTCGTGATGTTGAATTCTTTTTTGAAATAAAAGAGGAATCATAATTAAAAACAGGATTATTTACTAATTCCCAATTTCTCGAGTATTGTTTTGTGCCCCTTCTCGTCTTTTTTTGCCACATATTCGAGCAATTTCTTTCTTCTGGCAACCATTTTAAGAAGACCCCTCCTGGAATGATTGTCTTTTGGGTTCTTTTTTAAATGCTTGGTTAGCTCTTTAATTTTTTCCGTTAAAATTGCCGCCTGAACCTGAGATGATCCAGTATCAGTTTTGTGACTTTGAAAAGATGAGATAATGGCAGATTTCTTTTTGATTGATAACATAAACAAAAAAATCAATAAAGACAAATATTAGAAGACTTCGCCCTTCTTCCCCCCATGATAGCACAAAACGTAAAAAAAACAAGTATAGCTGTAGATTTTACAAATTATATGTCGTATAATAAAATTAGATTTTTCTTACCACATAAAAATATGACTATAAATGATCTTACTAAGCGCTACCTTGACTACCTTGAAATTGAGAAAGGTTCTAGTCAAAAAACCTTAGATAATTATAGGAGATACCTAAATCGTTTTTTGGAATGGACAAAAATAGAAAAACCAGAGCAGATTACTGGCGATTTAATTCGAGAATATCGTCTTTACCTTAATCGCCTAAATGATGGTCATCTTAAAAAAATTACCCAGAACTACCATCTGATTGCTCTTCGAGGATTTCTTCTTTATCTTTCTAAGAACAACATTGTGTCGCTTTCTCCGGAAAAAATAGAACTTGCAAAAAGTGGTCAGCACGAGATTGAAATTTTAGATAGCAACGAGCTTGAGAGATTATTGGCAACACCATTAGAGAAAGAAAAAGATCATGCCAAAATAACCAATCTCAGGGACAAGGCAATTTTAGAAACCCTTTTTAGTACTGGCCTTCGGGTATCAGAACTTTGTAGTTTAAATAGAGAAAAAATTAATCTAGAAAAAACAGATTTTAGCGTTAAGGGTAAGGGCGATAAAATCAGAATTGTTTTTCTTTCTGAAAAAGCTAAAGAAGCGATAAAGAAGTATTTGGAAAAACGTACAGATATTGATCCATCCCTATTTGCCCGCATTAAAAAAGTTGGGAAACGAGACAATCTAAGGCTTACACCCAGATCAGTTCAAAGAATTGTCCAAAAATGGACAACTAGAGCGGGAATAGTAAAACAGATTACTCCTCATACCTTAAGACATTCATTTGCTACCGATCTATTGGCAGGAGGAGCAGACCTGAGATCAGTACAGGCTCTTTTGGGTCATGCCAATGTATCAACAACTCAGATTTACACCCATGTTACCGACAAGGGATTAAAGGAAATTCACCAAAAGTTTCACGACAAGACAAGAAAATAAAGAGTAACTTCACAACAAAAGTCCCATTTTATGGGACTTTTTTCATGCCTCCAGTTTTTCTCCGTCAATTGCTTTTTATATGGCGCCTCCTTTTCTCCTCCTTGATTATCCCATTACTAAAACTTCTGCCAACATAATTAAAATGCTTACAACAAAACCGATTAAGATAACTACCCACCACCTTAGTTTTTTGTTCATGAAAGACATTGCGATATTATTTTAATAATTTGGTAATTTTACCTGCCTCTTTTTCAGTTAATGGCTTGAAAATATTCCGATGATAAATTTGAGATTTTTTGTAAAGTTCATCATTTAGAAATCTTGGCTGAAGATGAACATGAAGATGGTCAATTTTAAGATCGTTTTGAGCAATAAATGGTCGATAGTGCTGGCAAATATCGCATCCGGGGGCGATTTTTTCAAGGATCTTTTCTTGAAATTTGATTGTAAAATCAAACAATTCTTTTTTTTCTTTCTCTCTAAGCTCTGAAATTTTTTCCACATGTCTTTTTGGAATGATTAAGGCGTGGCCTGCCATTAACCTCGGATCACTTAAGGTAACAAAAACAAAATCCCCTTCTTCAATAATTCTTTTTCTTGTCTTAATAATATCGCAAAAAGGACAACATTTTGCCATATTAAAATTAAATTCCTTTTATAAAAGGAATATTAATAAATCTTGCTAAATAAATAATGCAAAGAACTACAATTAATATAATAATTATGAGTGCGATAAATTTTGATATAATTCCCATAATAGTATTATTTTACTCTTTTAAAAAAAGAAAGAAAGAAAAAGGGCTCATTTCTTTAGAGCCCTTTTGCCATATCTATACGCTAAGTACAATTCCACTTTCTTTGAGTCTTTCTAGTATTTCTTGAACTATTTCTTCTTCTCTTTTAGTACCATCTACGACAATTGTTTTGGGATTACCTAAAAGCCAATCATCGTGAAGGGCTTCTAGATCTTCGAGATACTTGAGAGGAATGCCGCTCTCTTCTGTTCTGTCCCTTTCGTTAATACGAGCATCGCAAACTTTTGCTGGTGTTCTTAAATAAACAATTTTATCCGGATCAGCACACCAATTTGACTGAAGCCAATCCCAAAGCCTGCAATATAACTGCCACTCTGTTTTTGACATCAATCCTGATTGATAGCAGTTTTTGGCAAACACATACCGATCGCAATAAATAGATCTTTCAAGAACAACATTTCTATGATCAGTTAACGCAAGAACTTCAGTCCATGTTTTTGCTCGAGTTATGAAAGCAGCTAATTGAAAGGTAAATGCCCATCGATGACCGTCTCTATAAAACAGGTCAAGCAGGTTTTCTTCAAAATCTTTTTGCCATGCACCGACCGGTTCTTCAACAAAGTCAACCAATCCTGTGTTTTTGAGTCTTTTTCCTATGGTGCTTTTTCCTGCTCCGATACCCCCTTCCAAAAGAATCATACGTATCTCCTTTCCACCAACGCTAATTGACATTTATTTCCTCCTTCTTTTTTAAGAACTGTCTCGTTACACTCTTTATCCTACAGAGAAAAAAATTAAAAGCAACTGTGGAAAAGTTTCTTAATTATTAAAAAACACCAAAAATGGTGTCTTAATAATATGGGTCGGGAGGGAATCGAACCCTCAACCTTAGGCTTAAGAGGCCTCTGCTCTGCCAATTGAGCTACCAACCCATCTATTTTATACTAATGCCCTCGGGGAGAATCGAACTTCCATCTTGTCCTTAGGAGAGACCTGCTCTATCCAATTGAGCTACGAGGGCACTAAAAACACTTAACGAATTTATGAGTTTAGTGTTTTTGTGTCCTGCATCGAACTTGTTCTGGTGCAGGACCCCATTATGAGCATTAAGTCTTGATTATATTATTTCCCTTTTGCAATTTTTTTTTAGTAACTGTTTTTGTCGCTTTTACTTTTACTAATTTCTCGAATTCGTCCCGCTCTATTGTCTCTTGTTTAATTAAGATTTGAGCAATTTTTTTAATAAGACCTCTGTCTTTCTTAATAATTTCTTCCGCTTTCACAAGAGCAGCCTTAACCATTTTTGAAATTTCTTGATCAATCTGAGCAGCGACCTTTTCTGAATAATTTCTATCTTCGTGGATTTCTTTGCCCAAAAAGATCAATTCTTCTCTCTTGCCAAAAGTAATAGGTCCAAGGGTTTCGCTCATTCCATATTTAGTAATTAATTCTCTTGCTAATTCGGTAGACCTTTGAAGGTCGCTAGATGCACCCGTGGTAATCTCATCAAAAATTACCTTCTCGGCAGCATAACCACCCAAAAGAACTGAAATGTCAGTCAAAAATTCCGATTTTGAATGAAAGTGTTTATCTTCTGTTGGAAGCTTAATTGTGTAGCCGCCCGCCATTCCGCGAGAAATAATGGAAATCTTGTGAATCGGATCTGCATAAGGAAGACGCGCTGCCACAAGACCATGTCCTGCTTCATGATAAGCAGTAAGTTCTTTTTCTTTTACACTAAGTAACTTGCTCTTTCTTTCTGGTCCTAGCATAACTTTCTCAATAGAGTCGATTAGGTTTTGTTGGGAAATATTTTTTCTATTCTGTCCGGCAGCTAAAATTGCTGCTTCGTTTAAAAGATTTTCTAAATCAGCTCCTGAAAAACCAGGCGTTCTTTCTGCAATAGTCTTTAATTTTACATTTTTATCAAATGGTTTATTTTTTGAATGAATTCCTAGAATTTTCTCTCGATCTTTAATGTCGGGATGTTCAAGAATAACTCGACGATCAAAACGGCCTGGTCTTAATAATGCCGGATCAAGAATATCGGGACGATTAGTTGCTGCCATTACAATAACGCTTGTTTCTTTGGCAAAACCATCCATTTCAACCAGAATTTGATTTAAGGTCTGCTCTCTTTCGTCATGACCACCACCAAGACCTGCGCCACGATGACGACCGATTGCATCAAGTTCATCAATAAATAAAATTGATGGCGCATGCTTCTTGGCTAATCTGAAAGTATCACGAACTCTGGCAGCACCAACACCAACAAACATTTCAACAAATTCTGATCCAGAGATACTAAAAAACGGAACTCCTGCCTCATTTGCGATCGCTCTTGCCACTAAAGTCTTTCCACTTCCCGGAGGACCGACCAAAAGCACGCCTCGAGGAATTTTTGCCCCCATATTTAGAAATTTTTTGGGACTTCTAAGAAATTCAACGATTTCTTTAAGTTCATCTTTTATTTCAGCCAACCCACCAACATCATCAAAGCCGATTTTGTTTTTTCCGTCAGGATTATAAAAAAGACGCGCCTTAGTCTTGCCAAACATGAATGCTTGGGATTGTCCTTTTTGGGCTTGACGCCACATAAACCAGACAAAGACTCCGATGATAACAAAAGGAAACAAAATTGGCAGTAATGTTGTTGCGAAAATGAAAAATCCACTTGGCATCTTTTCTCGAATATCAATACTTTTAAGATAATTCTCGTCAACTCCAAGATTCTTTAGGGTAGTCGTTAGCGGTGTTCCATCTTCTTTAATAACTATTTCTTTCACTCCACCCACCAAGAGAACCTCCAAATTGTTTCCTTGAATTGTTATTTTTTCTACTTTTTTCTGTTCAATTTGTGAAACGAGCTGAGTAATAGAAACCTCTTCTATCTTATTGAGGTAACTACTATCCGTTAAACTAAACAAGCTTGAAAAAACTAAAAGTAGAACAAAAATCAAAAGAAAGTTTTTGAGCCAATTTTTCATTTTTTTAAAAAAAGTAGTTTTTTATACTTATTTTTTATCTTTTTGTTTTACTTCTTTTTCTGTTTCTGTTTCGCCCGTTTTTCCTGAATCTTCGGCTGGTATCAATGCCATGCGATGGCGCAAAATATTAATTGA
>Ga0247841_10003666_pt1 | contig 27863 bp, 18 predicted proteins | sample LaCruzMarch2015__2_FD_192410 | JGI IMG/M metagenome (GOLD analysis project Ga0247841, IMG submission 192410) | Freshwater microbial communities from meromictic Lake La Cruz, Castile-La Mancha, Spain - LaCruzMarch2015_18m | ecosystem: Environmental > Aquatic > Freshwater > Lake | place: Spain... | reverse complement strand
ACCTTGTTCTCGTTGCACACCTTCACCACGCGCTCTATTGCGCGCAGCACAGCATCGTTCCTCTCGTCAAAGCCTTCGGCGAGAGTGGCGTTGTCGCGGTCAATGCCGAGTATGAGCTGCGTTAAGTCATTGCTGCCAATCGAGACGCCGTCAATGCCTTCTGCGCAGAACTGGTCGATCAAAAAGACAGTGGAGGGCACTTCCACCATTATCCAGAGCTTGAAGTCGCGCGTGTGGTGCATGCCCTGCGCTTTGAGCATTTCCTTGATTGCGCGAAGCTCGCCGATCCTTCTCACGAACGGGAGCATTATCCAGAGGTTTTTCATCCCGAACTCCTCACGCACCTTCTTTATCGCTGCAAGCTCGAGCGAGAAAACATCAGGCTCGGTGATGTAGCGCGCGCAGCCGCGCCAGCCCATCATGGGGTTGGATTCGGCCGGCTCGTATTCCTCGCCACCCTTGAGGTTGCGGTACTCATTTGTCTTGAAGTCTGTTGTCCTGTAGACGACTGGGCGTGGGTAGAAGGCGGTTGCGAACACGCGCATCTTCTCTGCAAGCCTGTCGGTGAATTCGGAGCCCCTTCCTTCCTTTATCATTTTCTTGGGGTGCTCTCCGATGTCGCCTATCATGAACTCGGCGCGCAGCAGCCCCACGCCGTCGCAGGGAAGCTTGGAAACTTTTTCCGCAAGGTCCACCTCTGCAAGGTTGACATATATCTTTGTGCCAGTCACAGGCACCACTGGCGCGTACGATGCCTGCGCGCCTGGCGATGCAGATACACTGCCTGCTGCCTGCTCCTCTTTCTTAACATCCGCCAAGCCATTGTCGCCATCGTAAACTATGCCTCGGCTGGCGTCCACTGTAATCATCTGGTTGTCGTGGAGAACGGTTGTCCCGTTCTTGGTGCCCACAATGCAAGGTATGCCCATCTCGCGCGAAACGATTGCTGCGTGGCAAGTCATGCCTCCAGAGTTTGTCACGATTGCAGATGCGCGCTTCATGGCAGGCACAAAGTCCGGCGTGGTCATGTCGGTGACAAGCACGTCGCCTTTGAGCACTTTGCTCATTTCCTTGGGGCCTGAAAGAACTTTCACTGTTCCCTTGCCAATGCCTGGCGCTGCGCCAAGCCCGCGGAGTATTATCTTGCCTGCTTCTGCCATTTTCACACCTCCCTGTGCCACTGGCGCCGCAATCACGATTGGCGCGCTTGTTGCAATGTTGGTAACTGGATTTTGCTGAACAACCGGAAGCTGCTGTGCGCTTTGCGCTGGCTGCTGCCTCTGCTGCTGAGGTGCGCCCTGCGTTGGCATTTGCCTCTGCTGCTGCGCGGGCTGCTGCATTAGTGGCGTGCCAGCCTGCTGCCTCTGCTGCTGCGCAGATGGCGCTCCCTCCACACTCTGAACGCCAGAGAGAACGCGCTCCGCGTCCGCCTGCACCTCTTTCCTAAGCGTTGTGATGGGGCGCGATTGCACGATGAATATCTTGTTGTCCGCAACCGCCCACTCGATGTCCTGGGGCTTGCCATAGTGCTGCTCTATCTTTTTCCCGAGCTGCGCAAGCCCGATTATCTGCTGGTCCGTGATTTTCTGGCGAGCTTGCATGTCCTCGCGCACGTTCATGTGCGCGTTCTTCTCGTTCACCTTCACAAGCATCCAAGTCTGCGTTGCAACTTCCTTCACATCCATCTTGAACGTGTTCTTGTCCACCACATAGCGGTCTGGCGTCACAGAGCCTGACACCACCACTTCGCCAAGCCCGTACGCGCCCTCGATGGATATCTTGTTCCTGTCCTGCGTCATGGGGTCGACCGTGAACATCACGCCTGCTTTTTCAGACTGCACCATTTCCTGCACGACTGCGGCAAGCCCGACTTTGAGGTGGTCGAACTTGTTTTCCGTCCTGTAGTAGATCGAGCGGGGCTCGAAAAGGGACGCCCAGCATTCCTTCACCATCTGCACGCAGTCCTCTGCGCCTTTCACGTTGAGGAAAGTGGATTGCTGGCCTGCGAACGACGCCTCGGGCAGGTCCTCGGCGGTTGCGGACGAGCGCACTGCGACGTATGGTTCCCTGCCGTTTTTTATCATGCCTTTGTAGGCATTCAAGATGTCCGTGCGAAGCTGCGCCGGGATTTCGCCGGAAAGTATCTTGGTCTTTATCACGTCGGACGCCTGGTTGAGCTTGTCGTTGTCCTCGGTGTTCAGGTCAGATGTCATCTCCTTGATGGTCTTGCCTATGTTGTTGTGGGCAATGAAGCTGTAGTACGCGCCCGCTGTTACGACAAAGCCGCCGGGCACGGGCAAATTGATGGAAGACATCTCGCCAAGGTTCGCGCCCTTGCCCCCCACCTCTGCCAAATTGCTTTTCCTTATCTCGGAAAACCACATAATGTTTTTCATAAGCCCACCCCAGGAAACTTGATGCCCTAAACTCGTCGAATAGATATTAAAAGCTTCTGAATAGAATTCCCCTTGCATAGCGGGCTCGTAACTCAGCTTGGCCTAGAGTGTCTGGCTTTTATAGAAAAAGCAAACTCTTATCCGATTGAGGATAAAATAAGCTGAAGAAACCAGAAAGCCGTGGGTTCCGTCCGGAAATCGAGATTGTTTGAGATTCCCCGACGCCCAAAAATCCCACCGAGCCCGCTTTTATTATTCTGCAGCTATTCGTGATTTGCATGAACGTTGAGGAAGTGTTTCCAGGAGTCTATCTTGTGGGCGGAAGGCTTGCAACGAAATCATTAGCCCCAGGCATAAGAGTGTATGGCGAGAGGATTGTGAACGAAGGCGGAGTGGAATACAGGATGTGGGACCTTCAGCGAAGCAAGCTTGCAGCTGCGATGTACAAAGGGATGAAGGAGATGCACATAAAGCCTGGTTCAACCGTATTGTACCTCGGCGCGTCCACAGGCACCACGCCGTCGCATGTTTCAGACGTTGTGGGAAAGGACGGCACTGTCTTTTGCGTGGAATTCGCGCAGCGCTCCATGCGTGAATTGCTCACTGTTTGCGAGCGGCGCGAGAACATGCTTCCCATAATGGGCGACGCGCGCCAGCCCCACGAGTATGCGGAGATGCTGGGCACGGACAAGGTGGATGTCATCTACCAGGATGTTGCGCAGCCAGACCAGGCGGACATTTTCATAAAGAATTCGCAGATGTTCCTGAAGAAAGGAGGCTGGGGGATGATTGCGATAAAGAGCCAGTCCATCGACGTGACGCGCAAGCCTGAGAAAATATTCGAGGAATTCGTCGCGCACGTGGGAAGCGAGATGGAAGTCGCGGACCAGATTGACCTCACGCCTTATGATTTGGAGCATCTGTTCATCACGGGAAAGAAGAAGTAGGCTTGCTCGTTCTGTTACAAAGGCATATATACTCCCACACGCATAGTGAGAGCAGCACAAGGTGCCAACCATGAGCGAAGGAAGCATAGGCATTGACGCCGTTTCGCGCGCGGTCAGCACTGGCTCTAATTTTAACAGGCACTTCTGCTACCAGTACAAGCAGTAGCTTTTGGCTTGCGTGAAACACCTAATTGCGCGGGCCTCTGGATTTGGGAACTTAGCGGCGCGCTTTTTGAAAGCTTGCAAGAGTTGCCCAAAAACACGAAAAATAGCGAAAGCTAGCAGGGGGTTTGGGCCGCGCCGGACTAAGGGGGGCGCAGCCCCCCTTGGGCTGGCACAAGAGGTGTTTGGAATGACGAGTGTTCAAGTTTGCATGAAGAATGCGATTGTGGCGGGATTGGAAGGCGGCCTTCAGCTCGAAGGCGCGATTGGAGGGTGATGGGTGTGAAAAAGTTGCAGAGAACTTTTTCAGAAGCGGAAGGCGCACCTTCCGCTAAGATGGCATCCAAAGGCCGCCCGCGCGCGCTAACTGAGCCTGAGATTGCCGAGGCGCAGAAGCTCTACTGGGAGGAATGCATGCCAGTAAGGGCGATAGCCGATGCGCTTGCCGTGTCGCACATGACAGTGTGGCGCGCGGTGAGCACTCCGCCGCCACTTGCGCAGTGCGCTGGTGGCGGGCAGTTGCACCGCTGTGCAACTCAACCTCCCTTGGCACAAGGGCAGGAGAATTAATTCCGTTTTTCTTTTTTTATTTGGGTAGCGTCAGCAAGAAAAAAAATCGAGGTGATAATATGGAAATGAAAGTATATCGGGAAACTGCAATGAGACATGGTGACAGGTGGATTGGAAGGAGGGAACGAGGGGTGAGGCAATATCTGAGGAAGGGAAAGGGAGATGCGGCCGAGCTTTCTGGCAAGCTTGCAATGCTGCTGGAGGTGAGAGAGGAGAGGCGGGCGTTTGCGCAGAAGGCAAAGGAGGCCATTGGCAGGCTTGATGCGAAGAGAAAGCAGCTTTACGAGGTGGAAAAGGCGATTGAAAAAGAGATTGAAAAGGAACTTGCACAGTCTGAGCCGATGCGCAGGAAAAAGGAAATTGAGGCGCAGCTTGAGGAGGCATGGCGTGAAGTAAATTCAGAGGCAGAAGCAGCATACAAGCTGATAGTGATAAGCAAAAACGGGCTTGCCACAACCAAAGAGATGCGAGATTTCTGGAGCAGGCTGATGGCTTAGTTCCGGGGGTATTTCCGCCTGTTGGGGAACCGCTCTGCAGCCTGGTCGCGCTTCCTTTGCTTGAGCTCCTCCTTCACGCGGAGCTCCTCCTCAATCTGCTTGATATTCTTGACGAGTATCTTGTGCACTCCGCTGCCGTACTGCATTGCCTTTTTCTTGCGGTCAATGGCGTCTTGGGGCATGCCTAGCTTTGCTGCAATCTTGCGGAGGAGCGGCTTCTTGTCCTCAAGCGTGCCCAGCCTCTCGGAGAGCGGCATGGCAAGGATGGCATCCACGAACGGGGGGTAGAGGAACGGGTATGCTGCGCGCATGCCGAAGTTCTTTGCCACCAAGTCCTGCGCCTCGCAGTCGCCTGACGGAAGCTCCTTTATCTCTTTTTTCAGGAGATTCTCAAGCTTCTTGCCCTTGTACTTGAAGAAGCGGTTGTAGCCGATGAAAAGCTCCTCTGCGCCCGAGCCTGAAAGAATCCTCCACTTGCCTGCGCGCGCTGCCTCGCGGCAGCACTTGAAAACAGGCACCATGAGCTCGACCTTGTTCAATTCGCCCTTCCTTATCTTGTAACATTTCTTGTAGACCGAGATGATTTCCTGCTCGGTGAGCACCACCGACTTGTGGGGAAGGCCAAGCTCTGCCGCGATTTTTTTCGCTGCCTCCAAGTCCGAGCTTCCCTCCACGCCGGCGGTGATGAGAAGAGGGGTGGTGAAGCGCTTTGCCACAGTGGCGATTGCAGTGCTGTCAATCCCGCCTGAGAAAAGTATTGCCACCTCGCCCTGGCAGTTGTTGCGCACGCTGTCCACGAATAATTCCGATAGCCGTGTTACTTCTGAGTCTGTTACCATATCCTCAACCTTCCGCCAATCCTTCGCGCTTTAGCTTATAAAACGTACCTGTGCCGCGCGCAGAAATGCGCCTATTAAAATGAAAAAAAATTAAACGGGCCCGGTGAGATTTGAACTCACGACCTTCACCTTTCCCCACACAATTGTGACGAAAGTTAGGAGAGTGTCGCTCTATCCAAGCTGAGCTTCTCGGGAAAGCAATCTGCCTTCACATACGAGCCCATTCGAGCGATTTTGTATGTTCGTGTAAATCAAGTTTAAAAACGTGCGGATAAGAACAGGCTTATGGCAGGCTCCAAGCTCCCCTACGCGCTTTTGCTCGCATTCTTGCTTTTGCTTAACCTTGCGGTTTTCTATGTGCCTTATGCCGCCTCGAGAGGGGATGCGAGCGCGCAAATCATGTACGCGGCATTCGCGCCTACCTGCCACCAGCTTACCAGCCGCTCGAACTGCCTGTTTGTTTCGGAGGCGGACGGCAGCTATTCTTTCGGCGACTGCCTGCCCTCAAGCGAGCTTTCCTACACGAAGGCGAATGTCGTGGAAGTGGGAGAGGAGACAGGCTACAAGCTGCCGGTGTGCTCGCGCGACGTTGCCATTTACCTTGCCATGCTGGCAGGCGCGCTTGTTCTCCCGTTTGTGAGGCGCTTGGAAAGCGAGGAGTGGCCGAACAAGTGGCTGCTGGTCGCAGCGTGCATCCCGATTGCCATTGACGGCGGCACGCAGCTTGTCGGCATGCGCGAAAGCAGCAATGCAATCAGGATGGTGACAGGTGCCATTGTGGGCTTTGCGCTTCCATTCTACATCGTGCCCATGTTGAATTCTCTTTGGGGCATTGTGGAGGAAAAGCTAGGGAAAGGAAAGAAAGCGAAGAGAAAATAATCTACTTGTAAGGGGGGTTTGGGCGGTAACGGACTAAGGGGGGCTTGCCCCCCTTGGGCTGTTATTCGAACAGGTGCTCTGCGATGACGCCGTAGGCAGGCCGCGAGATGAACAAGCCGAGAAGCGAGCCCAGCACTGTCGCGGTTGCAAAGCCGATGATTTCCACCAGGCCTGAGAAGAACAGGAGCGGGACCATGGCAATCACCGCAACCGTCACCGATGTGGTGATGATTGCAAATGCCTTTTCCAGCCTCTTTTGCATTTCGCCCTCCTTCTTGAGAAGCTCATCTGTCACTATGATCTGGGCATCCACGCCCACGCCGATTGCAGCCAATATGCCTGCCATGCCTGCAAGGTCAATGGTGAACGAGCCCAGTATTGCAAGGAGGATGACAAGCTCTGCAAGGCTGATGAAAATCATGGGCACGATTATCTGGAGGTGGCGGTAGCGGATGGCCACCATGATGGAGATTGCCACGAGTGAGAACAGGAGGCCGATGAGCGAGAGCCTCAGGAATTCCTCGCCAAGCGGGGCGGGGATGACGGTCTTTGAGCCAAGGGAGATTTGAACAGGGAGCGCGCCTCCCTTGAGGAGCGATTCAAGTTCCCTTTCCTTCTTCAGGGCGTCGATTGCCCTTGCCTGCGCATTTGAGCCCTCGGCCGGGCCGTTTATGGTGTAGGAGAAGTTCGGTATGCCCTCGGTGACTGATGGCACAAGGCGGGGCGCGGACATGAGGCCCACTGCCTTCCATACGGACACTGCGTCGCTTGTGGGGTTCTCGGGGGAAACGACATATTGAGGAGTCATTTCAGCGTCGGTCTTTTCAACAATGATGAAGCCTGCCGCCTTAAGGGAGGGAATGAGCGAGCTGTTCGCAGTGACAATTGCGCGGGACTTGTTGGTCGCAGGCTTGAGCGAGAGGTTCTGGGAAAGGCTCTCTTCAAGATAAAGCGTTATGTTGTCGCCTTCAAGCGCAAGCGCGGAAGTTGCGATTTGGAGAGCGCGCGCCTTTGCTATCGGCACCACGCGGGATTTGGAGGCAGCGTCTGCCATGAGCTGCTTTTCCGAAAGAATTATGATGGAGTCTGTCGGGCGGTCAAGGAACATGTAAAGCGGGTAGTTGCCCTTTCCCTTTGCAACGTCCGCAAAGCGCTGCGCCCCGCCCTGCGTGACTGTGAAGCTCACGCCCCAATCAGCGCCCTGGAGGTACTGCGAGGGGATTTTCATTATGGTGCCGGAGTAGATTTCCTCGCCCTTCACCGCCACCTTGCCGTCCACTATTCCGCGGTACACACCCTGCCTTGAGAGGAGATTTTCAACATCGGAAACGAGCTGGGGGCTGCTTGCAGGCATCTCGACATAGATTTCAGAGTCGCCAATGGGGCGCACCTTCACTTCCGAAAGCCCGAAAGAGGCTGCGCGCGTCTTGATGGTGGTCACCATTTCCTCCATGGTGACGGAATCCACGGACTTTTCCAAAAGCACAGGGATGCGGACGCCGCCTGAGAAATCTATTCCGAATTTCACGCCGTTCGAGGCAATGGAGAATGCGGATAGGAAAACAATTGCCAGCAGGACCGCCACGCGGATGCTGTCGCTTTTTATGAAGACTGCGACCACTGCGATTGCCACTATGGATGCCACGTAGATGGGCACGCCGTGCGCCTTGTCAAGGTACATTGCAGCGCATGCAATGAGGGCGAAGAGGAATATTGCGATTACCTCGCGCTTTTTTGCGCCTGCGATTATTTCGTTTACCGATATCATTGCATTACCCGCTTAGTTTGAGAATATTGAGGAAAGGAACGGCTTTTGCCCCTCGCCAGTCGTGCCGCCGTGCTCTAAGTACCACAAGACAATGACGCCGTTTAGGAGCCAGGTGGCCACCAGGTCGCCCAGGAGCCCTGCGATTGCGACGGATGAAATCTCGTAGTATGTGTTGATGTGCGTCACGGACGCGAGTATGAAAAGGCAGACGAATGCCAGGAGGAGCGCCATGCTCATGGTCATGCCCGTCTTCATTGCGTCATAAGCCCTCTCGCGCGCAGAGCCTTCCTTGCGCTTTATCACGCGCATGGTGAGGAGAACGTCGGTGTCAAGCGAAAAGCCCACCAGCATGATGAGCGCCGCGAAAGATGCGAGGGTGAGCGGGATTCCGAACAGCCCCATTGCGCCAAGCGCAATCATCACGTCGCATGCCGCGCCCAGCAGCACCGCAATGCTTGGGATGAAGGTGCGGAAGATTATGAACACTGCGATGCTCACCAGGATGACTGAGTAGATGACCACCATGAATGCCTTGTCTATGAACTTTGCCGAAAGGGAGGCAGACACCTCGTTGAATGAGGCGCTTTCATAAGGGACGAGCGAGGACAGCGTGGCTGAAAGCGTGCTTGAGTAGCCGTCGATTATCTGCCTGTATGCAAGAGTCACCTCGGTCTTGAGGTCGTTGCTGCCGGTTATCGCGGATGATTTTTTCGAGGAGAGCGCGATTGCGAAGAGCTCGTCGGATATCTTGTCTATTTCCTGGCGCGCAGCCGCGTATTTTGCAACCGCGTCTGAGCTTGCATTCGTGGTCAGCACGTCGGATTCAAGCAATGAGACCTGCTCGATTTTCTCAAAGAATGTGGACTTGAGCGACTCTGCGCGCGTGAGCGAGTCGTCGCGCTCTATCTCGACTTCCACTTCATAGCCCTTTGGGTTGGAAAGCGATTTCACGGACGAAACTGCGTAGCCTTTTTCAGTGAGAGCGGCCTTGAGGGCGTCGGCGTCCACTGGCGCAGAGGTCTGCATGGTGACAAGCGTGCCTCCCTTGAAGTCCACGCCGAGCTTTATCTGCGGGATGAAAAAGCATGAAATCAGCACGAGAAGCAGGGGTATCAGTACCAATACCTTGTAATTTCCGGAATACGGGTTTGGCATTGAAAGCGACATTGTAAAACCTGCTTTATGCTCTGTTCTCCCACGGGAGTGCCAATACTGACGCAAAATAGTTTTTAAACCCGTGCCTTTTGGGGCGGCAGGCAGGCGCCATGCACTATACTATACTATATGATTTTCATCAGCCTGCAATCCGCGCATGGAATTGGGCGGCATCATATTATCTTCATCAGCCCGCGGCCGATTTCCGCAAGGTCCGCCCCCATCAAGGAGCTTGTCTGCCTGATGAATGTGAAGGTGATGATGAGCGCGACTAATGGATAGAACATTGATTGGAGGAAGAATATGTTGATGGTCTGCTGCAGGAACGAGACGATGCCGTTCATCCTGCCTGCCTCTGATTTCAGCTGGTAGTACTTGGCCATTTGCGCGCCCTCGTTGTTCAGGCACGGGTCTGAGTGCGAGGCAGCAGCCTCAGGAAGGACAGACACGTGCACCTGCGAGCAGATTGCGCCTGCGTTTGGCATCATGGCGACTATGAGCACATAGGATATCGGGAAGACGAACGCAAAGCCAATGGCGAACGCAGTCACCAGCCCGCCTGCCCCGCGCGTCACCGGGAATGCGCGCAGTATGAGGCCGATTGGCAGGAAGACCTGCAGCATGGTGTATTGGGAGAACTGCAGCACAAAGTACTGCACATAGTTGAATAGCGCGAGATAGACCAGGTTGTTGTTCAGGTAGTGGAACAGGCTCACGAAGCCGCCAAGCGCATAGCCGCCGCCCATGGTCTCCACGCCGAGCGCATCAAGCCCTATCTTGCTGAAAAACTCGGCTGGGAAGTTGTAGATGAATATTGCGGAGTATATGTCAGCCTCGCAGCGGATGAGAGTGAGGAGATATGCCTGGCCTATGCGCGTGGGGTTGCCGAGGTTGTTGGTGTTTGCTATTTCGTTGTTGAGGGGAATGTTGCCTGACGCGGTTGCGAGATTGGCAGTCAGTGCATTTGCCACGTCCTTGCCGGATGTGACCATGGCGACTGCGAAAAAGATGATGAGGAAACTCACTGCCACCTGCGCATATTCTGCGCGCACCCACATGTTGAGGCTCTGGAGGTTGAACGCCTTTGCCACCATCTGGAGAAGCACTGTTATGAAAAATGACATTAGTGCGACCATGGTGCATATGATTGTCCAGTCAGGCAGCCAAGTGATCCACGCCATCATATCCGCCCCGTGCAGGCATCCGCCCTGCAGTTGTCCGTCATGCCAGATAGCATCATATCAGCCTCGTGAGATTGGAGACGTCAAGCTCGTCGCCCATGAAGGCGGTTGCCCCGCGCGCGATTTCCACAAGCACAATGAAATTTATCACCGGCAGCACCACCGCGCCGATGAAGTACACCATGACGGGCTTGACGAATAGTAGGACGCCGTCCGCGACAAGCTCGGAAAACGAGTTGATGTTGCCAAAGATGCCGCCTGTCTCTGCAACCGAACCCCCTATTCCTGTGCTCTCGCTTACAACCTTGCCATCCGCGCCTTGGATGAGCCGTTCCTGCTCGGCTGCAAGGTCGGATATCTGGGAATACATGATGTAGTCGTTGAACACCATCAATATGGGATAGAACAGGAAAAGCGCGATTGACAGGCCTAGCAATGTGCCTCCGAAGCTCCGCGTGGGCTCGAAGCAGCGCAGGAAAATGCCGAATGGGAACAGGTAGTTCAGGCAGGCAAGCGCAAGGTAGTCAAGCATCCGCATCTGGAGCTGGAGCATGAGGAAGGAGGTTATGAAGCCCGAGAGCATGACAAAGATGAGGGAGTTGAGCTGCCCCATGGTTTCCAGGGGGTTTTCGTTCGAGCCTACGCCCAAGGGCGAGCTGAGCATGGTAAGCCTGCTTAAGAAGGTGAGTATTTTCGAGATGTACATTATGTAGCCGAATATCAGGTAGCCAAGCTCCTGCAGCTTGTCAAAGTAGTTGTCTATTATAGTATACATGTTGGTGGTTTCGCCAGGCGTCACAGGCGTATAGCGGCCATTCGGATGCAGAACATCGTCGTGCGGGTCCAGCCAGCTCATGTCAAATGCGCATACGCCCGCAATCGTCGTGCCGAAAAAGACCAGTATCGCGACTGTGCCGAACACCTGGAAGAGCTCGAACTTTGTCCAGGTGATAAGCGCGGTGTTCCTCAGGAACGACGCCAGCATGTAAAGCAGCGAGAGCGCGAGCGTGGAAACCACGAGCGCGAGCACGGAAAGGAGCAGCCACTCGCTGCCAAGCACCGTTCCGCCAACTGTGGGCGTGACGGACTGGTTGGCCGCAAATGCCTTGACCGTTGCGTTGCATGCAATGGCTGCCATGTCGGTCATAACATTACCTCAGATGATTTTCTCAAGCGAGCTTAGGTCTATCTCGGTGCCAAGCACCTTTGCTATCTCCTTTGCAAGCGTGAGCGTCACGAACAGTATGAATATCGGCACGATCACTGTCATTATGAAGACAAAATACACCATTTCCATTATTGCATAGATGGAAAAGAGCGCGAGGGGCACCATGAGGCCTGTGGAGAGCCAGCTCACGTTCATGTACTTGAGGAACGCAAGCGCGCCTATTGCGCCTGCGCCCCCGGCAAATGTCCACACTTCAAGGTTCATTATCTTGTCCATGAATGTGGCGCGGTAGACATTGGCAAGCACAGTGTTGTACATGCAGTAGTTGAGCGGGCTGCCTCCGGCAGTGTCGTTGTAGCGCATGCTGAAAATCCCCTGGTTCACCTTTGCAGGGGACAAGCGATGCTCTGGGAAGCTTCCGTCCCCGCCGTTTTTGATGTATGGGTCGTCCGCGCTTGTTGGCCTTGCGTCCATGAGGCAGCAGATCGGCTTGTCCACGCAGGTCGAGGCCCAGAGATGCTGGGGGAAGTTATTTGATATTGCCACGTTGGAAGTCACTTCGTCCTCAAGCTGGGAGGCGACCACCCCGCCAGTCAGGTTCACCATGTAAGGGTAGATGAAGAAAAGGGAGATCGCTATTCCCAGAAGCGCATTGCCACCTGCTTTCAGGCCAAAGCCCCGCAGGAAAAAGCCGGCCGGGATGAGGATGACGAGCATGTTGCCCTTTATGAAGCAGATGAGGAATTCCTGCGCAGACCACATCACCACCGCGGTGGTGATAAGCTGCATGGTGACGCCCAGTATGTCCAGTATGGGCTTGAACATGGGCGCTATCTGGAAGCTCACAGTCATGTAGGCAGGCCCGGGGATCTTGAACTGCGGGTTCATGTTGGTGATGAAGCCTGCGATGAAATTCGCGCCGAGCATGAGGCCGAAGTCGAATGATACCGTGTTCCTCGCAATCACCGCGTATGCGCGCGCGGACTCTATGTTGTCCATGCCGTATGACCAAAGCGCTGAGAACATCAGGGTGAATATGCCCAGAAGCGCGGCAGTCTCCACCGAGGCCCATATCATGCCCTTCACAAACTCGTTGTATTTCTGCCCGCCGAATGCCCCGCCCAGCACCTGGCCGATCACGGCCCACACAAAGCCGACCATGATGGCGACCAGCGAGAGCGCGGTCCACTCCATCACGCGCGCAAGCCCCTGGTCCTCTGTGAGGCCGGTGCCGCACGTGGTCAGCGTGTGGGAAGGCTGCAGTATGCCGTCAAAAAGCGCAGGGTGCAGCCTGCCGGCAAGCAGAAGCAGCGTGAGAAGCGCTGCAAGCACGATTGGTATCCTGCCTATTTTAGCCACTCATATCAGCCTCGAGAGGAGCGAAATCTCCACATCGCCTCCAAGCATGGGCGAGAGAACCTTGAACGCAGCAAGCGAAACCATCAGGGAAAGGAAGGGGATGAAGAGCGTGAACACCATGATGAGAGCCAGGAGGGCAATCGGTCCGCCGGGCTCGAACGCCTTGCCGGTTGCAAAGCTGAGAGCCTGGGAGTACCACTTCCCGCCCTCGTAGAAATCCCACTTGCCGCTCACCCCGCCCATCGCAGACGCCATTGCCGTCTGTTCCGACTGCGTGGAGCTGTTGCATATGTCAATCTTGACAGGGGGTTGGGAAAACACGCCGGTTGCGCGCTGCATGGGCGCGATCTGCTGCCCTCCTGACGCAGGCAGCGCCTCCCCGCCTGCGCCTGGCGCGGAATATGTGTTGCCGAAATGCTCCCAGCTGCCCGCGGTTGCGTGCGTCATGAAGCCCCAGAGGATGGCGTTTGAAAGCACGTAGAACATCGGGAATGCGACATAGAGCGCAAGCGAAATCGCGATCAGCATGCCTCCGAGCTTGCGCGTGAAATAGAATATCCTAAGCACCAGGCCCATGGAGATCATCACGGGGAAAAAGGGGTACCAGAGGAAATCAAGGAACATCTGCTGCGCGCGGATGAGCATCATGGTCTTTATGGCAAGGTCGAACAATGTGGAGAAGAATTCCGCAGTCATCTCAAGCCCGGCAAACGGGCTGAACGACAAGCCTGCCATGAATTTCATCACGATGGTGGTGCTCACGGAAATGCGCGCAAGGAAGGCGTACCAGCCATAGTTGCTCAGGTAGGTCGAGGCGCTTTGCCTGGAGGTCTCGTAGAGTATCTGGAGATAGTCGGAGGCTATCTCGATGTGGCATGCCCTGCCGCGCACGTTGCTTGCCTGCGGGAGCGCGCATCCGTTCCCCGGCACGCAGCACACCCCGTAGTTCACATAATCCTGCCAGTCCGAGCTTCCTGCAAGCGAGAGCACCTTGAGCCAGGAATCAAGAGAGCCTACAAGCAGGACTGCGACAATGATTATCACGGCGGAGAAGAAGACCTGCCCAAGCTCGCGGCCCACCCATGCCTTGAGCCGCTCGTCCTGCATGAAGATGGCTGCCATGTAGCCAAGCGAAAGCAGCAGCAGCACTATGAAAAGCGCAACGCCCACCATGCCGCTCCAGCCCATCATCGAAGTCTTCGCTGCGCCCGAGGTGCCAGTGCAGCCCAGGCTTGCGAAAAGCAGGAGCGCAAGCGCCAGCAATGCAACCTTGTTTCCGACTCCCATTTCAGACTACCCCATTTTCTGCGTTATGAATTTGTTGAAGCCCTTGATAAATGCCACCGTGAGCGTGATTGAGAGCGCAGGCAGGAAAAGCGCCTGCAGCAGCAGGAAGGATATGCCGAGAAGCGGCTTGAAGAACATGTTGTCGATGTCGAAAAGCCCGTATTCGCCTATGTATGAGGCGAGGTTCGGGGAGTTGTGGTCCTGGAGGGCCTTGTCAAATGTTTTTTGGTCAGAGTATGCCGCTGGTATGAGGACCTCGCGCACTAACTTGTCGTGCATCACATACGTGAACGGGAAGACTATCTGGAACGCTATTGCTGTGGAGATGAGGAACGAGCCTGCGTCGCGGGTGGGCGGGAATATCCTGAGCACCACGCCCATGGGAAGCACAAAGGGCAGCATGGTGCCGCGTATCACCTGCAGCCCCACCTGCTGCACTATGAGGCTGGAGAGGAACGGGGTGATGAGCATCAGGAGGAATTCCACCGTCCGCTCGATGACTGCGAATGCCGGGAAGATCGGGATTGCCACGCCCCACACCGAGGCGCCGAAGCGCATGGACATGGAGCTTGCCCACTGCGAAAGGAGCAGCAGCCCCTGCAGCTTCTCAACCGCGCTGAGTGCGATGTCGTTTGTTATGTACTGGAGGTACGAGGCCCCAACGTCAAACGCGTCCTTGCCGCCCCCCACGATCGACTTCACCATTTCGTCTGCAAAGCAGGAGGTGCCGAATATGAGCGCGAATATTATGAGGGATGCTATGAGCTGGTGCACCTCGATGGACACGAATGCCTCGTACTCTGGCTTCCTGAAGAACTGCGCTGCCATGTAGAAAAGCGCGAGGAGCAGCACCATGGTGGCGACCCCTGTGCCCACTATGGAGCCTATGAGGTTGACCATGTTGTCGGTCCCGCACACGTTGAGCAAATACATCATATGCACCTTGCGCGGTGGAGTTCCCGCAGCGCCCATATAGTCAATATGCCATGTTGCAGCCAATAATATCATGTTGCCGTCGGCTTCATACCAGCTTGGAGAGCCCGAATATGCGCGGCTCGCCGCCTATCAGTATTGCGATGTCCTTGAGCATGGTGAGGGACAGCACTATGCTTATCACCACGAACAGGAGCGCCAGGAGGACATACTGGCTGGCGTCCATCACCAGCATCTCTATTTCCGAGAACACCGTTTGCGCGGTGGGGCCTGGAAGCGGATTCAGGAGAGAGGTGGTGAAGCCCATGAATGAATCGCCGTGCCTCTTTGCAATCGCGCCAAGCCCGTCGTTCAGCCTGCCCGCAGCCCGAGTGGCATTCACGGTTGTGGGGTTGCCTGTGAAATAAAGCTCGAGTATCCTATTGTCCTGCTCCTTTGCAATTTTCTCAAGCGTGGCGTTTATCTGCGCCTCGTCGGGGTTGCCTTCGCATATAGAGTATATCGAGCGGTACTCGGAGAACTCGGTGAGCGGGACTGCGCACACATCCTGCCTGCAGCTGAACGAGGCGCACTGCTCGTCCTTCATGCATGGCTGGCCCGCAGGGCGGCAATCATATCCCGCGGGGCAGTTGTTCTCAGGCGCGGCAATCAGCATCCATATCTGCTGGTTTATGAGGATGGAAATCGGGTAGATGAAGTATGCCGCCACCACCACCGCGATTATGGTGGAGCCTGTTTTCCTGCTGAAGGGGAATGCGCGAAGCACCATGCCAAAGCCCAGGAACACGGGTATCGCCGCCTTTTCTATGAACTTGAGGAGCATGTTCTGCGCAGTGAATGCCGCAAACGTGGTGCCGAGCAAATCAACAATGGTGGTGTGCGCCTGGTTCAATGGCCCAAGCGCCACCCAGGGCGTGATGCCCACGCTCACCGCAAGCACCTTGAACGCGGAAATCTCTATCGAGGTGTAAAAGCCCGCAAGCAGCCCGGTGAACATCTGGGTGAGCATGAGCGAGAAATACCCCTTGCCAAGCCGGGAGGTCATCACCCCGCTGAAGCTTTGCTGAGGTATGCCGTCAAACGGGTTCCAGTCCACGTTTATGTCCGGCTTGCAGCCGAGGAAATAGTTTGCCTGCCCGAATACTATGTTTGCATCTTTCACATACCACGTGCCGGTCAGCGCATCCTGCTCGGCCACCGCAGGGGCGCCGTTCTGCCCATGCACTGCTTTCCACTCATCGCAAAGCGCAGGCGCCTGCGTGCCGTTTACCGCCATGAACCCCCTGCCCACAAGGTCAAACGCCCCGCCAGGTGTTATGAGCAGGGCAAGGATGACTAAGATGACCACGCTCACGCCAAGCTCGTAAAGCTCTGCCTTGGCAAAACCCTTGAGGCTTGGCATGGACATCAGTTCTCCGGCCATGAAAGAGAGCGATATTATGGAGATTGCGAATGCGAAGGCCATCATGATGCTGGTGTCCGCGAGAAGTTCAGGAGGGGTCAACAATAGATAATCGAGCATCGGACCAACACCTGCAATTGCCCGCGCGGTTGCGCAAGGCGTCCACCAAAGCGTATTTCAGGAAGCATATTTATAAGAATAAGAGAGCAAATTGGCGCGGGAGCCCTATGGATACTCACGCAGCCAAAGCAATGCTCTTGTTCCTAGTGCTTGCGCTGCCATCGCTCGTATATTCCCAGAACCCCTACTCCGATGCCGCGTTCCGCACATTCATATCAGTCTCGACAAACGGCACATTGGTCACTGCGCGCCTGACTTTCCTGAACATGACGTATTTCCACCAGGTGAACGAGAGCGCGATAGAAGAAGTGCGCAAGAGAGTGAATGCAAGCAGGAACATCAGCGACCTGCGAAAGCCGGGGAATTATTCGACGGACAACTTCACTGCGGAGATAATGCCTGTGAAGAACGGCTCGCTGCGCTTCACATTCGAGGGGCAGAATGTGACGGACGCATCTGGCGCAAACAGCGCGTGCAATCCTGCGATGACAGATGGCAACGGGATTGCCTCGTGCGACATCCAATATTACAAGGACAGCCTGACAGGTGAGATTAGGGACATAGAGTCCTACAAAAGCTGCGGGTATGCCACCGTGACTGCGGACGAGAATCCTGCGCTTGGCCTTCCATCCGCATCCCAATCAGCAGTGGTCTGCTCGAAGAGCAACCCCATCACCTCGTTCGGGCCGGCAATATATACTATAATAAGCGCGCCAGGCACCCTCCCATACTGCTTCCCCGCAATGCTGGTGGCAGGGCTGCTGATTGCGGCGATGTATTATTCCGGCAGGGACCCTCTTTCGCTTTTCGACATCACCACGCCAAAGCTTCCCAAGACCCAGTCGTTCAAGGTCAAAATGGGCCAGTCGCCGCAGATGCTGCGCCAGGTGCAGCGCAGGTACATCATGATAAAGAACCAGGCAAGGCGCGACTCGGTGCGCGAGATTGCGCGATTGGCAAAAAAGGCAGGGAAGAACGGCGTGGAAATTGCCGAGGCGAAGCGCCGGATGAATTCGCTTTACAATGACTTGGAGAGCAGGATGAAGAACAAGCTGACTGATGCAGACCAGGACGAATTCAAGACCAGGCTCGGCAAGCTGCTGCTGTCCTACCAGCCGGCAGACGAGCGGAGGTTTGACCGCTCGCTCAAGGTGACATCAGGCCTGCTCATGACATACCTGCAGTCCCACCAGGCCATGAAAGCGATGAACGAGGCAAGAGGCAAAACGAGCAAGGGATGGTGGAACAGGAACGTGAGCCAGAAAGTGATTGACAAATCGATGAAAGCGTCTGTCAGCTTCGAGAACACAAAAGTCGCCAAGGCGCTGGGCAGGATACCGATTGTGAAAAAAGTGGTTTCCGCGCCTACTAAGGCGCTCGACGTAAGCTCGCAGCTGCGAGGCTCGAGAAACGCGCTCAAAGGGATAAGGGCGGAGATGCTCGGGCAGATGGCCACCATGCTGGGGCAGACCAAGGTCGGCAAGCCGGTTTACAATACCTTCAAGCGGATGCACGTAAGATCAGACGGCAAGGCAACCGGCTTTGGGAAGGCATACACGGCAGTCACAGGCAGGAACTGGGATGTGTTCGAGAAAAAGCACGACCTTGCCGCAAAGAGGCTGGTGGATTATTACAGGGTGGTGGACAGCACGCGCCAGCACGCGATCGACTCGCACAACAGGATGTTTGACGAGCTTGCAGGCAAGCTCCTCAATGCGCTTCCCATCCGCGCAAGCAGCATGATGAAGATGGCGAAGGCGGCGGGCATGGGCGACGCCGAAATTGCAAAGCTAGGAGCAGCAAACGCGCTTGACAGGATTTTCGCGCAGCTGCAGAAGAGCCTGAAGGGAAGCGCGAAAGGCGAGGAGATTGCGCGCGAGCTTAAGGCGATAATGTCAAAGCCGGCGGAAAAGATCGATGATAAACAGCTCAGGAGGATTGAAGCGTTGATCGGCGGGCTGCGCGACCCCGGCGCAAAGGCAGCGGCAAAAGAATTCTTGGGCCAGCTGATGGTTTCGTTGGCTGCTGAAAAAGCGCTTAATGACGAGATTAAGAAGCTCGGGAAGGAATACGGGCAATCGGACTTCCTGGGCGTGCTTTCGAGGCTTGTAAAGGAGCACTCGCCGGAAAAGGACACAAACATAAAGCACATCTATAGGGCGATTGCGGAGTTCAAGTATGCCGAGGACGAGCTTCGCGGAAACGCGCTTGTCTATCTCAAGGACGGGTATTACCAGATAGTGGAGAAGGCGCATTTGGCAGAGGACATCAGGAAGGGCATGACCGAGGGCGAGCTTGAGAAAAAATACGGCAAGGAAATTGTGGCGCTTTTGGCGTCGCCTGAGATTTACAAGGGCATTGTGGATGTGCGCGCCTCTGAAAGCGGGCGCGGGCTTCGCGAGGCAATGGACATGCTGAACATCCTCATGCTCAAGCTGGGACTCGGCATATCCGACGAGGACAGGAAGCTTCTGGGGCAGATTTCCGCGCAGTACGGGGACAAGCGCACGCTCTCCCCGAAGGATATTGAGAAGATAAAGTCGCAGCTGGACAATGTCAAGGGCCTCAAGGCCGCGGAAGAGAGGATATTCGCAAAATTCGACAGCAAGGAAACCGAGATGAAAAACTGGATACTCGGCGGCGGGGAGAGGAGGCTGTTTGGCAGGTATGAGAGGATAGTGGGCATTTTCGACGAGAGAGTGAGAAAACCCGGCGCAAGCATCGACGATATCCTGCGGGATGGGATGGCTTTCGGGAAGAACCCGCTTGAGCTTATCATCACAAAGGCGCTATCTGATTTGGGAGTGGATGAGAAATTCCTTTATGTGCGCGACAAGAACGGGCAGTTTGTATTGGACAAGAACGGGGAGCGCATAAAGGCATTCAAGGACATGGATTCCCTTGAGCAGTTCTTCAAGGCAAAGTCAGGCGGGGAGGCGAGCGGAAAGGAATTCACGGAAATGCTGGCAAGGCTTTCCAGGGACGGGAAGCCCTTGTCGTCAGAGGCATTGTACAAGGCTGCAATGGCATATGTGAACGATTTTGCGCGCGATTGGTCCGCAAGGAACTATGCAGTGGGCGAGATATTGCACAATGGAGACAATGCCGGAAAATACATGGCAAGCTTCGGCTTTGCAAGCGCGGCTAGAGACCTCCTGGCTTCAGGGAAGATAAGGACGAACATGGCATACCTTGGAGGGGAGAAGGAATTCTACCGCCAGGAGATGGGCTACGCAGACTATAAGACATTGGGGTTGGAGAGCGCGATATTCACTGCAAGGGGATGGGAAAAGCTGTTCGGCTTTGTGGTCGCGGACAAGTGGGTGGGCACGAGCAGGGGCGAGCAGGTGCTTCACCTTCTCAATGCCGCGCGCGAGGACTACTCGTCCACGCTTGCCCGCTACAGGGCGCTTTACCTCAATTTGATAAACGAGAAGAGCGTGTTTTACGATTCAAAGTTCGCGGAGAACAGGGGCGCTGCGTTCGACGCGGACGCGTACGACGCAATAATAAAGCGCGGCTACACCTGGCAGGACAAGAAGAACGGGCTTGAGCTTCTCATGAACGTGGACAGGAAGTCCGCGCCCATGCTGGAGCACGACAGCAAGTACATGGACAGGTCGAAAGGGCAGACCGAGATAGTCCTGAAGGCAGAATTCAACGGGGGAAGGGCGGACATACGCGACTATGCGCCGCTTTTGGCAAGGACAATGGGCTCGTACTATTCGAGCAGGGAAGTGGGCTTCACCATACTTGTCAAGAAGGACGGCAAGTTCGTCTATGGCGACCCGTTCCTGAACAAGGAGGCGCAGGCAGCCTATGGCGAGGCTGAGAAGAAAGTGACCATGCGCAAGGACATAATGGAGGCGCTTCTCCAGATGAAGAGCGAGGGCTATGACCCGAAAAACGCAGCCATCCGCGTTATTTCCACCAAGGATTTTGTCACCTATGCGAAGGACAGGAGCTACAGCGACTTCTTCGGAAACCTGAACAAGATGGACAGGGCAAGGGAGGGCATACGCTCGGCATTCTACAAGCCAGCCATGCTCTATGGCGAGCTGATATACGGCGCCTACAACGACAGGCTGGACAAGATGCAGGCGTGGTATTCTGCGCAGTGGCAGATGCGCCAGACATTGGACAGGCTCAAGCACGACCTGCGCGACGAGAACGCGTGGGGCGAGAAGAATATGATGGGCGGCAAGGACCGCTTCAAGTACGACTCGGGCAGGATAGATGAGATTTATGAAACAAAGGATATACTCAAGGTGAGGGCAAGCGAGGCCGTCCGCAAGGAATTGAAAGACGAGATGGAAAAGCTTTCGAAGGGAGACGGCACATTTGTGGACAGCGCAAAGGCATGGTGGCACAACTGGCGCGGAAGGGTGGCGTCGGAAATAATCGGGGAGCTTGGCAGCGCGGAAAGCAAATTCTACAATGCGCGCCTGGAGATGCGCGCGCTCGAGCGGTTTTACGAGGAAGGGAAGCTTGGGAAAGGGGAGGCCGGGAAGGCGGAATACGAAAGGCTCCAGGGCCAATTCACAATAAGGAACGAGGAGCTGAGAAAAGGCTACAAGGCTGCAAAGGACGAATATGGCAGCCTCAACAGGGACATCATCGGCTGGGTGGGAAGCAACGGAGGCAACCCGTACATACCCTCAAGGACAATGTGGAACGTGGGCCTTGCAGGGAAGCTCCTGGACAGCAAATACGTGCAGGGCACGCAGGATGCGTTCTACCAGATAACGGAATCGAGCGTGATGCGTGACCCGCGCGTGGCAATAGGCGCAGGCGCGCCCGGCTTTGACTGGGCGTGGTATGTGGGCTACCACACTGGGCAGAATGTTTACGAGCGCGCGCGCTTCTGGGCGACAAACTCCATGTGGGAGCAGCAGATGCAGTTCAAGACCGACCTTGTGATGACGGTGCACAAGTGGTGGAACGACAGGATGAGCTTCTTCGCGCGCTACACCACAGGCTACCCTGCGCCGGTGAAAAGCGACATGATGTATGCGCCCACCTACGAGCCGAGGAAGACGTCGGACTACTTCAAGGCGCTGTTCGTGATAATGCCTTTCCAGTCAAGGACATATTCCGATTTCTACAGGGCGCGCTGGCAGGACGCAATAACGTATTCTGGAGCAGGCTCCATGCTCGCAGCATACCAGTCGCTCGGCAATGTGAGCAGGTATGACATGCCGGGCGAGGGGCAGGAGAAGAGGAGCTGGCTGCGCAGGCAGATAGACAAGTACGGGGCTGAGAGCAGCCACTATTTCGACACGCCTTACAGGATATCCTCGCAGCAGAGGTACATCGACCAGATAATGAACTTCGAGAGCTATGTGGACAAGAACGGCGGAAAAATAAATGTCAAGGTGGAAGGCGAGGGGGAGATGAGCCTTGTTGATGCAAGGGAGCGCCTGCGGGAGGCCAACAGGGCAATGGACTTCGACGCTGAAGAGCGTTACAAGCACGGGATATCCGACGCAATAGGCAAGGTCGCAAACCTCAAGGACAGGCGCGGAAGATATGTGCGCGATGTTTTCGCAGGAAGCGACATACAGGAGGACGGCTCTAGGAACAGGTTTTTGGACATGTATTCCATGTTCCACAGCAATGTGTTCACTCCGACCATCCCAGGCATGCTGCAGGCCTCGCCAATCGGCAAGGGGGAGTGGCACACTTTCCCGCAGGTGGCGCGCCAGGTGAACGAGGCGGATGAGAAAACGAGGCTGGGCGCCATGAGGCACTACTGGCAGGCGGGCGTGGACGAGCAGGGAAGGATAGGCTTTTCCGACAGGTTCAGCATGAAGCAGGACGCGGTTGCAGAGGCGTACAGGAACGACGTGCCGGTGCTCATGCACCTCATGAAAATGCAGAGCAAGGAGATAGGGTATTCAATAATAAACTCGCCCTCGCTTGCTTATATCAACCCGATGTGGTTCGGCCTGGGAAGGAAAATTTACAAGACCGCGATAAGCCACACGCCGGGCATGGAATCATTCACATCCACATTCCATCCGCCGGATTGGACGCCTGCGCCTGTGAAATGGTGGGACCACTACCAGAAAAGAAGGAGCGGAGAAATCCAGAGGGAAACTCTGGATGGGAAATACAGGCACGAAATATACGGGATACATGCGAGGGCGGTTGCGGACGAGGCGGAGAAGACCAATGATTTCTTCAGGTGGATGAGGGACGGGGTGTACGGTTTCAAGTTCGACACTGCGCCAGGATGGAGAAAGACCTCGAAGAAGGCAAAGGAAGATTACATCGGGACCCTGATGGAAAAATGAGCGAGTGATGGCATGCTTTACAAGTTTCCCGCATTTGCAGTCTTTGCAGCAGCGCTCTTCTTGCTGTCAGGCTGCGTGCTAATGGACCAGGACGGCCATGCCATAGGCGCAGGGGACAAGCTGGGCCAAAACGCGCTTGCCGTGCCCAAATACGTGGACAATGCAGACCTTATCTGCAAGGAGATGGCGGGCGACAAGCCGTGCTACTGCATGACCTGCACAAACAAAACGTCATACAGCGGTTTTTTCGCATGGCTCTTCGGCTATTATGACAACACGCTTGTGAACGGGACGTGCGGGGTCTATTCGTGCAACATGTCGGACTACAACAAAACGGTCAGTGGGGACAATACGACGCAGATGCGGTCGTTTGCGCTGGGGAGCGGGCAGTCGTTCGTGTCAAGCGGCACTGCGAACCAATACTGCAACTACTCGCTCCAGATGTCGGTGAAATGGATGAAGGGGAACGCTGGTTCTCTCCCGGCAATACCGCAGGCAAGCAGGGCAGCCTGCTGGCTGCAGAGGAGCATGCTGCCCCTTTACATCTACTATACAGATGGAAAGAACATAGACCCTGTGAGAACAGGGAAGATTGCGCAGGCTTTCGCAGGGGCAGGGCCAGTAATCATCACGACAGAGGCAGGCTGGGACGGCACCAACCTCACTGCGGCAATGCTGGTGAAGGAGCAGGTGAAGGCGATCGACTCGTGCGACAAGTGCCTCACCGTGCTTGCAGTGAAGCCGAACGACTACCAGGCGCTTTACAACACCATGGGCGTGCCAGGGGCGGTGATGGACCAGGATGTCTACGGCAAGGTGGATGCGGTCGGATTCGGCTTCCGCGCAAACGACTACCCCCACTGCGACATGAACAGGATAATTTTTGAGAACGTGAATTTCTCGCGCTACATACTTGAAAAATACAACAAGCCCACCATCTGGCTCTATGTCGGCGCAAGCGAGGGCAACTCCAGCACTGGAAGCTGCAAGTGGTCTGCGAGGAACGTGCAGCAGTTCTACGAGGAGCTGCTCGCGCGCACAGGCGGGCTTGCAAGCAACGGCGTGCTGGGCATGAGCCTCTATGAGTTTGTGGACAGGAGCGGCCCCATCCCGTGCAACGGTGTGCAGGGCTGCGACTTCGGCATGCTTGATGTGAGCGGGGAGCAGAAGCACCCTGAGCTCAATGCCTGGTCGGACATGTGCAGGGAGGTCAACATGGAGAGCATGGCAAGAAAGCCCCTTATCTTCTCCAAGAACGGGCAGGGGACCGTGTGCGATCCATCTGAGCTTCGGAACGACCAGGCGCTCATGCACTCTGCGATAATCGTTGCCACAGACCAGGGGCAGATGAAGGGAGAAGTGGATATTGCGGACAAGATTAAGAACCTCGGCTGCGGAGAGACTTGCCCCGGCAGCGGGGACACCATGCCGAACCCGTCAGCATATGACAGCGTGGCAGGCTACGACTTTGCGAATGAGGAGCACTGCAGCAAGTTCCCGCTCATAGACGAGTTTGCGGACAACCAGGACGTCAGCGCCACGTACATGCGCGCCATAATAGAGCAGGAGAGCAGGTTTGACCAATATGCTGTTTCAAACATATCGAACAGCAGCACGGGCTGCAACAACGAGAGCTACGCAATTGAGGAAATATGCGAGTACGCAGGGGTTGCGCCTGAAAATTGCCCTGCCTTCAACAAGGGGGGCAAGCCATGCGCATACGGCCTTGCGCAGTGCATAGAATACCCTGGGCAATACTATGCTGAAAAGGGGCTTGGGCTGCCTGATGCGATAAAGGATTGCGGCGGCGAGAAATACAACCCGTTCGACCCGGGCATGAGCGCGTGCTGCGGAGCCAAGAAATTCGGGGATTTCCTGCGCAATGGGGAAGGCACGACTGCAGAGAAATGGGTGAACAGCCACTGGGCTGAGCTTTCAAAATGCCAGCCAGGGGGCATGGTGGAGGATGAAAGAGGTTGGGCTGCATACTACATTGCCTCCAACATGTATTATGGCGCAAGATGGAACATGCTCTCGCAGTTCACCACCCAGCGAGACTCGAATGGGGATTGCACAGGCACTCTGCACTACATCACCTATTTGCGCAGCCAGGCAAGCGGAGACCCGCCAAGCACTGCCTATGGCGCGCAGGTGATGAGCAGGTACAAGGCAGCGGCTGCATTGTGCGACAGCGACTGCCCGAAGTGAATAGTGCTTCCGCTGATTGGAAAAGAAAAAATGAAAAGAAAGGAATCTACTCGCTCGTCTTCACGCGGGAGGTTTCGCGCTCGCGTTCAAGCTCCATTATCTGGCGGTTCCTCATCACGTCCTTGGGGAAGTGCCTTCCGCGCATGAGGAAATTCTTCTCGTATGTCTTTGTCTCGAACTTCGAGGCTATGATGTCCGCGGCAGCCTCGACATCGAAGTCCTTGCAGGAGAAGATGTCGACCGATGCATAGTTCTTGTCCACGAACGTGTGTATGCTGATGTGCGATTCCGCTATCAGCACGATTCCCGACACGCCCCAGTCCTCGGGCTTGAGGCCGGAGTAGGAGAAAGTATAGGGTGGCATGATCTTCGTCATGCCTATCATCGAGGGCAGCTCGTCCAAAAAGGTGAAAACAAAATTGACGTCCTTTAGCTTCTTCTTGTTGCATCCATACATGTCCATTGTCAAGTGCGGTCCAAACATTTGTTTCTTTTCCTCCCGTCCCCCACCAGGGAAAACTGGCTATTTTGATGGAGTTATTGCTTATAAACATTTGCAACAGCGAAAGAAAAAGTGCTTTTATAATCGCTTTTGGCTCAAAAGTGGGCATTTATAGCGCTCTTTTTCAGAAAAAGAGCCTTAATAGCTTCTTTTATTCAATTAGGCATGGTAATAAGCATTTTAGCATGAAATGGCATTTCTATCCTTGATTTTTTCGAGAAAGGCACTCTAATGGCTGATTTAAGCCCAATCAGGGGGCATTATAACAGATTTATTCGTGTTCCAGGTGTGAAAAAATCCAAAAAGGATTTTTTCAGCATTTGTAAATTATCAAATTTACAAATATAAGGACAAATTTTTCACCCGAAAAACACGAGAAGCTGCAAACCAATAAATACTACGCATGCGGAGATGCAGCATGGCAAGCTGCATAAAATGCGGGGGGCCGCTTGGCGAATTCGACGCGGGCGGGGACATGATCTGCCAGAACTGCGAATCGTCAGGCAGCGGAGGGCATGGCGGGGAAGCAACCGTGCCTTGCCAGCGCTGCGGGATGTATCTTCCAAGCCACGAGCTCCGCATGCACAATTCTCGCCTTTACTGCGCGTACTGCATAATGGATGTGCAGGATGAGGAAAAGAGAAGCAAGGCAGGGGACGGACGCGGCGTAGGAGGGGAAGGCGGCCGCGCGAGCGGAATTTGCGAGCGGTGCGGAAGGGAAACAGACACACTTTACTCCGTGCAGGGGCGCAGGCTTTGCTCAAGCTGCTATTCGGTCGGGAGCGGGGCAGCAGGCGCAGGCGCGCCATCCGTGCTTGGCCTGATAATTGAAAAGGCGGCAATCGCGCTTGGCGTGAGGCAAAAGCCGAAGGTAATCCCAGCGCTTCCTCCCGGGAAAATAATCCGCAGCGCAGAGGCAGCTGCGCTGGAGGACAAGGAGCGCCAGAGGAAAAGCATTGAGCGCTTCAACCTCAAGGAAAGAAGGATGATGGAAGAGGAAGAAGGCCAGCTCGGAGTTTCTGAGCCGCTAACAGATGGGCACAGGAAGGAGAAAAAGCCCTCGCCTTCGGCTAGGAAAGAATTCTTTTCGCAGCATAGTGAAAAAAAGAAGTAAACGCGCGCAGCAGCCAAATCTAAAGTCTCTTTATCGCCCGACCCGCGAGCAAATGCTTCGAGGCTTACAACCTCTTTATCGTACCGCTGGTGGACAGCGGCTCAAGCCTGGCGCTCGCGCCTTTCCACTCAGATAGGCATGCCATGCAAAGGATTGCCTCGTCCGTCCTTGAGCGCTCGCAGCGCAATATGCCCGCGCCTGTTTGCGCGTCGTATTTCACCAGCTTGAAGGCAAGAGAGGACACGCCGCTCTCGCCGAAGAAAGAGAGGAAATGCGCGTGCACAATTTCCTTTGCCTCTGGATATGCCGGAGGCTTGCCTGACAATGAAAGCGAAAAAGAAATGTAGCGGCGCTTGAAGCGCTCGGTTGGCTTCATTTTTCCACCTGTAGTTTGCCTGTAATGCTGCTCAGTTTTTTCTCAGCAGCTTTTCTTTCCACATCCGTTGCCCCAAGCACGGTTGCGAATGCTGAAAGCTCGCGAGCGCTTCTCATCTGCGATGCATCCTTTGCCAGCGTGGCAAATATGAAGCCGGTGCCGCGCTTTCTGCAGGCTGAAAGAAGCAGGCGCATTTTTGAGATAAGAATGCTCCTGCGAAAGCCGCGCTCGGAGAGCACATCGGAAAATGAAAAGACAATTGCCCCGCCTGCGCGAGAAAGTTCCAGCAAATCGCCATCGTCAACCTCGTAGCTCGACGGGTGCACAAGCGCGAATTTTTTCCTGCAGACTTGCTTTGCAGCCAGGGCATTCGCTGCATCAAAAAAAAATGAAAGGGAAGGGACAGGTAGCGCCCGCCCTGCGCCTTCGTTTTCCTTAGGCTCAAAGCGGACGATGTCCATTTTACTTCCTTCCCTTCTTGCCTGCCGAGGTCAATCCGCGGAAAGCCCTGCCCTTTGCATTCTGCAATAGGGACTTGTCCGCCATGATTATCTCGAAATATTTCTTCACGCCGTCCTGGCCCACCCAGTAGGAGTTGACAATCTCAAGGTTGCGGAAAGTGCGCGCTGCCTTTTCCTCTGCCTGGCGCTGGAGCGATTTCCCAGGCGAAAGATAAGCGACGTTCTTTGAAGCCTTCCTGCCGC
>Ga0247841_10003665_pt1 | contig 27866 bp, 41 predicted proteins | sample LaCruzMarch2015__2_FD_192410 | JGI IMG/M metagenome (GOLD analysis project Ga0247841, IMG submission 192410) | Freshwater microbial communities from meromictic Lake La Cruz, Castile-La Mancha, Spain - LaCruzMarch2015_18m | ecosystem: Environmental > Aquatic > Freshwater > Lake | place: Spain... | reverse complement strand
TCTTTCCAGTAAGCCACATTGGCCCAAGTTGCGGCAGAGTACGACGTGTTCTGTTGAGCGATGTAGACCATCTCATCCTCCCCTATCGCTTCACACTTGCCAGAATCGCATCCAATCCTTGCGTGTCTTGTGGACTATCTGCTGTTCCTGCCCCCTGCATCACCGAAGACATCTCAATAACAACTGCCGCATCCTGATGCTCACAGGTCCTCATGAGGTTCAAGCCCTCAGACTGAACCTTTTCTCCACAAACGCCGCATTTGAGTTTGGACTTCATGATTCTGAAACCTGCAAATCACCTGGAGCGAACTGAGGTTGCAGCCCCGAGGACACGGGACTTGGTGCGCTCAATACTCCACAGTAGAGAATCTGACTCGCACCACTGAAAGCCACACCGATTGAAACGTGAGTGAGCGTCGCCCCAGTTCCTCCCGAACAGGCCGGGAATTGAAGCAGATTGGCATTGCTGAAGGTCGAACCAGCACCTGTCCAGGCACCCGACTTCGTCAGGGTCAGTCGAGTGTATCCCTGATAGGCCACCGTCGTGACCTCACTGGTGGTCTGATCGCCAGCACTGGGATCGCCCGTATGAAGAGCGATATAGACATCTGCATTGGCAATGTATGCCGGAGTAACCCCTCCAACCAGCATCCCAAGAACATCGTGCGGTGTAACCGTTCCCTTGCTCATGTGATTCTCCCTGATGACGTGTCATCCTACCTATGAGCAGAATATCAAGGAATTGTTAGGCCCATCCAAGAATCTGAATGAACAGCGTTGCCTCTCCGTAGCCGGGGTTTTGTTTTCCAGACAACATTTGTCTCTGTTTTCACAGGTGGCTTTCGCCACTGCACCAACCCGATCATCAGCGACCTGCTCACCGTCTCCGATCTGTTTGGCTTGCTGGCTCAGGGGTCCAAGCGAGTGTTCAGAAAATCGCCTTGTTCAGCGAAAATGAACACTCTTCCTCCTTAAGCAGTCCAGCCCCGAACTTCCTCTATTCATTCAGACAAATTGTGCTTGCACCGGAACCATCCGGCTTGGCATCGGGGGATTACATGCTATCCGATACAGAAAGAGGGAATCTGGCCAGACTTCCCAACCCCAACTGAAAGCAACGGTAGATCCGTTTCTCCTGACCCCGAACAAGCCCTGGCGGAGACGATGGGACTCGAACCCACAACGGCCACCGTGACAGGGTGGTGGACTAGCCAATTGTCCTACGTCTCCATGGCAGAGGCAACCGGACTTGAACCGGCTTAAACGGCATCGACAGTGCCGTGATTCGACTCTTCATCCTTACCTCTACGAAATTACTGGGGCCGCTTCGCTTCCCTACCGTCACAGGCCGGTTGCACCGGGATGCTCAGAATAGATCGGGAGACTGCCTGTTCAGTGTGCATCAACCCGACCCCGTACCCACTTGGCGCACCTACAGGGACTCGAACCCCGAACCTGCTGATCGACAATCTGCTGGACTAGCCATTGTCCTACACCCCTAAACAACCTCTTTCTCGTCCCAAACCTCTATCGTCCCTTCCGGTGGAAACATCTCCCAGCAAGGGAATGTGCCCCACCCCTTTTTGACCATCAATTCTGCCCGCTCCCACTCGTCGGTCTCAAAGAAACGACTATGTACGAACCGATTATGCAGAAGTAAGACCTCCATAGAAATCAAACCCCTCTGTTGCAGGGACCGAATATGATCCACATGTTTTTTCGCTTCTGCCGTCATTGGTGTTCCCGAGAGGATTTGAACCTCCATTTGCCTTTCGGCCCTTCGGGTCCGTAGCCCGACGTGCTATCCAATTACACCACGGGAACAATCTCCCACTCCTGCTTCATCCTGTCAATCCATGCCGTCAGTCTGCACTTGAAGTATGTATCGCAGACTCGAACGGACATCAGTCCATACTCTGCCCTTCGTCCGTTGATCTTCTTCTTTGAACTGAACCGAATCTCTGACTCCTTGACACCCAATGTCTCCGCCCAAAACCCGATCAGAGAGTCCTTCTCGTCCCTTGATCCGATCACCCGACACGATGGGTTCTTCCCAGACAACCGATTCAACATCCCATACGCCAATCGCATGATTCCAGGATCAGTATTGACGACAACGGCCTGGCCTCGATCCCTCTTATCCCCTTCGGCAAGATAGAGACACAGGAAGTCCCGAACAGTCCTGTCCTTCAAAATCTTCTTCGCCTCGACACATCCCTTCTGATATGCCGCATCCCTCCTTCCCTTCCATGTCTTCTCATACGATTCTACCCTCCTGCGAAGAGTATCTTCCGTCCAGTATCCCTTGTTTTTCGCTCTCGTCCGAATATCCACACCATCGACTACTGGCACCGGCATATCCTTGATCCAGCCATACACCGTTGCTTTGGATACACCCGTCGCTAGGCAAATCTCTCCGAGAGACTTTCCGATCCGCCTCATCTCCCTGACCTGTTCGATACCCTCGTGCCACTTCCTCATTTGAACCTCCTTCGGGTGATAATACCATCCACCTATGGTTCAAATATCAAAGAATTATGACACCGTAGTCAGCCGCTCTATCCAATTGAGCTACAGGTGCTTCTCTTCCTTCTCACTCCAAACCTTGATCGTTCCTTTCGGTGCCTCTCGAAGATTGAACTCCTCCCACTCATCCAGAGCCTTGTCCACCATCTCGTGTGCCTTCTTCCGCACATCCATTATTTGCCCCCTCAACTCCCTCATCGGCACCAAAACAAGTTTCAACTCACTATCCGGGTTTTTCTTGTCCCGAACATGAATGTGTGATGGTCCCACAACCATAAACGTCCGATCATCATCCATCAACGTGCAGATCCCCAGAACCGTGACCTGATTCATTCCCGTTCCTCTCTTTCATCTTCCACCCGGATACACCCTGGTGGCGTCGTGATGAAGATCTTCGCTCCGAAGAGATGAATGATCGGACGATCCATCGCCCCGATCAAATCCTTGATCGTCTTCGGGTCTGTCAGATCCAACTCCTTGTATGGAAACTCCTTCATTGGTGTACCTGGCGAGATTTTCACTCACACTGAGATGGACGTATGAGAGTATCGGGATAAGTCCCACTCCTGACGGTGCCATTCTCTACCGGACTCCATCCGGCGGTTTGATTGTCCTACAGGTATCTGGCACCCCCGAGCAGAGTCGAACTGCCTTTCACTGGATGAAAACCAGTTGTCCTATCCCGTAGACGACGGGGGTAAATCCGGTCAGCACCGATAGACGCAAAGAGAGATTTTTCGTGCTCTGCCAATTGAGCTACCCCGGCATTTCTGGAGCCGGAGACAGGGTTCGAACCTGCAACCTCGTCATTAGTAGTGAAGTAACCCTTCGCTGAAGTGTGCCTCCCGGAAATCGAAATCACTTGATGCCAGTCCTGGGATGGACCACGCCCATCCTCCATTCCTGGACTTCCTTTGAGTCCTTTGGGACCCATCCGTCGAAATCCCTTTGAATGTGAATTCTAGCCGCTTTCGCCGCCTCATCTCCCCACATCCTTTGGACTTCCTCGATGCCCTTTTCGTGATGTCGGACATCCCTGTGTTTCACATCAAAATGCAGAAGAGCAAAGTATTCATCCATCCACTTGTGAACCTGTGGAAATGGATCACCAATCTTCTCTTTACACTCCAGGCAATGTTCTGTGAATGATGCCATCTGATTCCTTTTTTTGGTAGACCGTGTGGGACTCGAACCCACGACCCCTTGATTAAAAGTCAAGTGCTACTACCAACTGAGCTAACGGTCCATTGAACCGAAGCCCATCCGTTTACCACTGTGTCGCATGACTATTCCCTCCTCGTTGTTGTAAAAGATGTGCCTGCCGATTTCACTTTACGGACTCCCGGCTTGTCCTCGTCTTCCCGGCTTGCACCGACGGATCGAGTGTGACCCGATAACACCGTCAGATACGCCTCTCGGGTCAACAGGACGTACATTCCATCCGGAGAATCTGGTGGATGCACCTGGAGTCGAACCAGGGACCCCTACCTTATCAGGGTAGTGCTCTAACCAACTGAGCTACGCATCCAAACCTACACCCAGTCCTCATTGTAAAGTGAGGTTGCATTGTAAAGTGCCGCACGTTATCGTGCAACCTCCCGTTACATATCTGAAATGAATCGAGAACACCGATAGGCGTCGAGAGTGTTTTTTCCAGTGAATGAAGAAGTAACCCTCAACTGAAGTGTGTTCCCAAAGTGAATCAGAGGCACCGATAATCGCCGAGAGAGACGACCCTTGCGGGTCTTAGCACCCTTTCGGATGCCCTCGGTCTTGCGACCGAGATTGGAGTTGAACCAATGTTAACCGAAGTATCCCTCAACTGAAGTGTGCCTCCAAAGTGTGAAAGGATCGAACAGCACCGATAATTGCCCGGAGTGTTTTCCGTATTCCTGTTGATAGAATTGAAGTAACCCCGTGCTGAAGTGTGCCGTACTCTCCTCAAATCGTGACCTTCCTTTTCTTGGGGCGAATGACCGGCCTCGAACCGGCAACATCCAGGACCACAACCTGGCGTTCTAACCAATTAAACTACACCCGCCATTATACCCCGAATGGTTCCCTCTCGCAAAAAGCCCCAGTCATAGCAAGGCCGGATTTCACGTAATTCCGCCGAGGGACACTAGCTACTGAATCCCACGTTTCAACTGTCGAAGGCAGCAACTCCTTCCGTTTTTGCGTCTATCGTACCTTGCTTGTTTCTGAGGTAAGATTTTCTGGGTTGGTCGGATTCACACCGACTTGGGTATTTCACCCATTTGCACACAGCCCGGTTTCGGACATGCCCTCGCCGGTGCTATCGTTTCGTGTAACCCAAAATTGGCCGTGAGTTAAGGGACTCCTACCCCCAGGTCCACCACATGTGAATGAACCCCGTCAAGCGACTCACGAAAAATGCTGGTGCCGATGTCGGTAGTCTCACCCTGTTCTTCCCTATCTTCCCGGACTTTCGCCCGGTCCCTTACGACTGTACGCTCTCGGCAAATTGATCTTCCACTGTGGTAGGTGTGGCCGGGATCGAACCGGCGACCCACTGATTAAGAGTCAGTTGCTCTACCATCTGAGCTACACACCCATCTGAAAATTGGAAGTGTCCTAAGCCACCTAGACGACCAGCCCTTTCGGGCCGGGTGGGATTCGAACCCACGTTTCTTCCCTTGGAGCGAGCGAAGGGACTTGAACCATCGACATCCACCTTGGCAAGGTGGCACTCTACCAATTGAGTTACGCCCGCAAATTCTCCGGTTTTCATTCTTTACGTCAGGTCCGGACCCCATTTCCACAGCCGCATAACCGCACATGCCCCATGCTCGGCGCAGGAACCCACTATGTGAGTCCCCAGTGATCTGTCGGCACTCTCTGTGTTAGACGCTCCGTTTCCGAAGACAACTTGGCACCCCGAAGCAGAGTCGAACTGCTCTTCACAGGTTGAGAACCTGTTGTCCTATCCGATAGACGACCGGGGTAAAATGCCGGGTACTTCTACCCGGTAGCCACACCACTTGACCTCCTCGTGAACTATCCGTTCGCCAATGCTCGGCTTTCACGACTCACAGGTCTGTCAGGTGTCTCCAAACCCCATTCCACCCAGGCACTCCCAACCATGTGCTGAGCCTACACCATGCCCCCGCTGTGGGTTCATCCAACGTCAAATTGGACCTTCAGCCGGGAACCTGGGCAGAATGAGGCGAATCAGCAGTCCGCCACTTCAACGGACTGCCACGCTTGTCATCGTATTCAGTTTTCAATGATCCACGACGTTCTTCCCGCCGCTTCCGCATCCACACATTACCGATTCAACGTCACGATACGGATAAAAACAAAAAACCCCGGCTGCCTTTCGGCCTCCGGAGTCCTCGCTCGCTTCTTCTCTTTTCGTCTCGTCTACGTCTGGACAGAAAATAGCGAGGACCCACGGTTGGCCGGGCTATCTTCAATTCGCCCTGCCATCGTTGGCTTCTGCTCTTTACCTGTATGCCACAGACTCATGCTTCTCTTCCTCTTCCTACGGTCTGTCGTCCCGTGATGAGAACACTATACTCGGTTCTCCCTGACCTGTGCAACAAAATCTTTCAACTTTTTTCAGACGCCTCGGATTCGTCCCCGAGAGAGTCCTTAAACGCCGTCAATTCCTCTTCCACGATCTGATCCGCTTCTTCCAGTGTGGCTTCCCTCTGCTCGTCATTCAGCAACGATCCTGCATGCCTTGCAATGATCCGATTCGCCACACGATTTGCTACAGCCCTGGAGGATTCAATCGCAAATCCTCCAAACTCCTTCTTCGTGTCATTGACCGCCTCACGAACACGATGACGAGTCCTCATCTCCCCCATCATCCGTTCCAGTTCGAGTTTCCCTCGAAGATCCTCCATCTCTCCTCGATATCGAATCCACTCAATGCCCATCCCAAAGAACATCCCGATCAGTCCACCAAGAATGCTGATGAGCATTGTGAAATACCAGGCCAACTTCGACGCAGCCAATCCGAAAACGGACAAGATGATGATTGCCGAGAAGAACATTCCTCCCATCACTCGCAGACGAATCACGGAGTCTTGGGACTGCTTCTGAGAATCCCGACTGCCGCCGCACGCATTTGTTCGGCTACTCGAATCGCCTGCACTGGGGTTATTCCGATCCATGACACCGCCTTGTCAAACACCAACAGTACCGAATCATCCCTCTCCCGTACTTCGATGCTCACCGGAGAGATATCCTCTTCCGTCACTGTCTGTTTCACCTGTTTCAGGTCATTCACAACAGACTCCAGATTCTTGCCTCATTCCTTGCCGTCTGAATCCTTCCAAAAGCCACCCTCACATCCTCATCCTTCGTGTATCGACTCAAACTGATCCGCAAGGTGGACAGAACATCACTTGGGTTCATCCCAATGGCTCCCAAAACGTGCGATACCCGCTTGGCGGTTGAACAGGCTGCCCCAGCAGACAAACACGAGCCATACTTCGAACACATGATGCCACAGACCACTTCCGTCTCCATCCCTGGGATCGTAACGCTCACGATGTTCGGAAGCCGCAGGGTAGGATGACCATTCCTCTTCGCCTTGAAGTCCAGAACGAGTTGTCCGACCAGCCACTCCGTGAGATTCATCAACCGTGGCATCTCCCTAGACATGGCCTCCTGTGCGAGTTCTGCCGCCTTGCCAAATCCGACGATTTCTGGCACCGCCAGGGTCCCCGAACGCATCCCGCCCTCTTGACCACCCCCATGAATCAAAGGCTCCAGGATCGTCCCCTGCTTGACGTAGAGGGCACCCATGCCCATCGGCCCATGAATCTTGTGAGCCGACAGAGAAATCAGGTCCGCCCCCACGTCGTCCACGTCGAAATCGATCTTTCCAAACGCCTGAACGGCATCGCAGTGGAACAGGACCCCGTACCGATGACACGACTCAGCAATAGCCCCAACCGGCTGAAGTGTCCCGATCTCGTTGTTGGCGCACTGGATACTGACAAGCACGTACTTGAGCGTCTTCAACTCGTTTTCCAGAGCCTCAACATCCACGACACCAAATTTGTCGACTGGCACCTCGAAGTATGGTGCATCCCGAGTTCTCCACTTCGCAGGCGCAAGAACGGAGGAATGCTCGACGGCACTGACCATCACACCTTCTATTGGAAGTCCAATGCCTGCCATCTTGACGGCCCAGTTGTTCGCCTCGGTCCCTCCAGATGTAAAGAAAATCTCCTCCGGCTTGCATTTCAGGATGTCTGCGATGGATGCCCGAGAGTCCTCTACCGCCTTCTTGGCCTCACGACCGAGCCGATAGACCGTCTCTGGGTTGCCATATCTTTCCTCGAAGTAGGGACGCATCGCCTCCACGACCTCATCAGCAAGAGCCGTAGTGGCAGCATTGTCCAAGTATATTTCGGAATCCATCAACTGAAAGTTCGGCTTCATTTTGCCTCCAGGATCAGTGAATCCTTGAAGTCCTTGGCGTCTTCTGCCAAATCGGCCATGGCATCCATCGTCACCAGATGTTCCATGCGATAAGGACAGTTTTCAGAAACTTCTGAATCCCATCCGAGAACTACCGGAACGAAACCATTCAATTTACACCAAACCTGCGCAGACAACAACCTTTGACCGTTATCCAGCACTTTGCCACGATAAAAACGGTCTCGATTCTCACACTTCTTACATAAAGCGAGGTTTGCCACTAGGTCTCCAGGCAAGCCAGAATAACGTTGTCGAAATCGTAGAGTTTCACCATCTGACTCTCGTCATATCGACTGCTCATCTTCTTGCCCTTGTCCACACCACCGAGCAACTCGTAGATGATTCTCTTCCCTTCCACGTCCACCCGGATGATCCTTCCCGGAACCTTCTGGTCATTCCGGAACAAGACCGCATAACTGTTGATCAACTTCTCGGTATCCTTCAATGGAACCATTGCCGGACAGGACACAGACACACTTCCTTCACTCACTATCCACCTCCTGCTTCATATTACCAGGACTTCCTGTGAAACCCTGATCCATTATACTCTCCGGATTCAAGTCCGTGAGACAGATTGTTGAGAATTGGCGGCAGGAGGTCTTTGAGAACGAGGTGTGGCAGACCGAATCTTCGACATAATGATCGTTTGAAGATACTGCCTGGCCAGAGTATTGATAGTCCCATCCGGGTAGATCAACCGTAGCCCGATCAGCCGGTCCAGCAGTTTACCAACATCCTGCACCCTGGCACCAGCCACAACCCCAAAACCCTGAGCATCATACTCAATCTGATCCCAGAGCCATTTCCAGCGATCAATCGTGTCCTTCTCAATACAATCCTTTGCGGCCTTGTATTTGATCCTTACGGACTTCCAGGCAATCATGCCATTCTGAAGATCATCGTCATCAATGATGGCGACGATATTCTCCGCCTCCTCGTCTTTCTTAAACGAGGCTAAAACTTCTCCGAATGAGGCCACGATACCTCCTAGAACGCCTTCACGATCTTGATTGCTTCGTCAATCTCCACCGCCCATTTGTGCTCGGCGTAATCCATGCTCTTGGGATCATCCATTTTCCAGGACGGGTCAGATACAAAGTTGATCCGAGTGTACTTCTTCACCGGTAGGGACTTCACGAAGTACTCGTGCATCTTGTCTGCGGACCCATTGAGCATCGCCCGAATAAGCCAGAACGCCCAGCCAATTCGAGTTCTCGGGTGCGACCCGCTCCCCGTGTTATCCCCCGTCCCAATTGAGAGGATCTCCAAATCCTCGATCTTCGCTCCCAAGACTCGGACAGCCGCCGCTAGAGCCACCATACTGGGATTATTGGCATAGATTCCACCATCTGCAAACCCCTTCCATGGTGGGAAGTAGGTCTCAGCCGCCGTCGCACACCGGCAAACCTCCCATGCTGGCCAGGACCGGTCCTCGAAACTCGTATTCGAGAACACCTTCAGTGTCTTCTGCCCAATGTCCGCCGCCGTAATGAAAACAGGCTTCTTCGCATCACCCAGAGTCGCCGATTGAAAAACTGACATCAAAGCATTGTTCAATCCAGTGTCCGGATATTCTGACTTGAAGATGTTGTACCGGCGAAGCCAGGTCGTATGAAAGACTATCGGCATCCACTTGTAGAAGAACTCAGAAGATACCATCTCTGGCTTACCCAGTGCGTATGCCAACACCTGTGGAGCCCCAATCGATGTCCCAGCGTATGCATCAAACTTATCTGGACAGTTTGCCGAAGCCAGAATTCTAGCCTGGATCTGTCCAAATACCCCACCACCATCCAATACCAAGATCTTCATGATCATCTCCACGCTGCATTGATTTGATCTGCCGTGACGCCCAAACACTGCTCAGCCACTTGAGCGGCGATCTGCGCCATCATTACAGGCGGCACACTCATACCAACACAATACACCATTTTGTTTCTGGCAACATCCAAAAAGTCGTAATCGTATGGATACGATCCAATTAGACAGATCTCCACCCAACTCAGATTCCTCATTTCGTCCGGATGCTTCATGTTCTCCGTAGCCAGCACTGTCGGACTCACCCGGTCATTACTCAAACGGCACCAACTGAAGTAACTACCGCCCGACACCGACGAGTACGCATTTCCCGGCCGGCACCGATGCCAGTATGCCTTGTCCACCTGATTCGGAGTAGTCCCCACCAGATCCTGAAATGGCAATTTTGCAACAACATCCCGGAATGGGATCGAAGCCTCCTTGAATTCCATCTTCAATGCCGGCAAGCCAAGATCCTTCCTTCTGGCAATGAAGAAGACTCTCTCCCGCACCTGTGGGACACCCATGGTCGCCGCATTCAATAGGAACAACTGAGGTTCATACCCCAGAGAATCGAACCGATCCCAGACCAGTTTGCAGTATCCACGAGCCTTGCCCGTCAACATCCCCTGGACGTTCTCAGCCACGGCAATCTTTGGCCGTAACTTCCCCACGACATCGAGATACTCGAAGAACAGGTCTGACAGGACCTGCTCCGCCTGTCCTTCCCTGAACTTCTTGTTCTTCCCCCATCCATTCTCCCGGTCTCCAACCATCGAAAACGTAGAACAGGGCGGAGAACCATCCAAGATGTCCAGATTGAACAGTTCGTCTGGCAAATCCTTCCTATTCTTGAAACTCTGAATCGGCTCCAGAAACGGAAACTTCGGATGATGATTTGCCTGATAGAAAGCCATCATCTCCTTGTCGATCTCATTACATCCCAGAAGATCATATCCAGCCATCTTGTATCCAAAAGACGATCCTCCGCCACAGGCAAACGTGGAGAATACGGTATGCCCATGCTTCCGTACCCGGTCCAGATCTGTCCTTTTCCAGCAATATGGGAATCTGTGCTTGTCACTCATTCTTCTTCAATGCCTCCAGATCCACCGAGTCATGCTCGTCAGACTCCCATACAAACCCGCAACAGGGGCACTTGGCATCACACTCAGACACCAACCCATTGATATCAATCTCCTTGTTGACAAAAGGTCGGTCGGTCCCCGGAGTGAACCTCTTCTCCAACTTCCCCATCAGATCGTCCATCCTCAGTTTCCCAAACAGGTCGGAATCAACCCCCTGAAGTCCCTGAAGCAGTTCCAGCGCCAAGGGGGAGAACTCCCCTTCGATTTCCGGGTTGTTCAGAGTCAGATTTGCCGCCATCTCCTCTTCCTGTGCCAGATTCACGATGACCATGGGGGCTTCCAATAGCCCTTGACCCACCAGCACCCGGAACCGCTGATGACCCCCTACAATGTGTCCTGTCCGCTCGTTCCAGACGATAGGCTCGACATACCCAAAGCGATCCAATGACGCCCGTAAGCCCGTCAGAGCCACGTCATCGATGATCCTGGGGTTCTCCGGCATTGGAGAGACCTCCGTGAACTTCACCACCCTTACTTCAACTTTCCCAAGATCAGACATTGGATTCTCCACTTCTGAGTATGATCTCCCCATCCGACTTCCGCCAGACGCTGAGACACCGTGGACACCTCATCCCTTCCTTGACCTTATCTCCAGGACCACTCTTGCTTCCCTTCTTTGACTTCACCGGACCGTCAAACTTGAAACGACTCAGATAGTTCAACATATCGGATAGACCAACATTCTGAAACTCGTCCGCCATCCCCCTCTCAGCCTGTTGCAGTAATCCCACCACACTCTTGGTAAACATTCCCCTCGTAGCCGGGTTGTTCAGGGTGATATTCAGGGCAACTTCCTCGTTGTCCTCCATATCGACGACGACGACATCGGTTTCCTCGACTCCCTGGGCTGTCAGCACCTTGAACCGCTGGTGACCTCCCACGATGCGTCCAGATCGCTTGTTCCAGACGATAGGCACCAGAAGCCCGAACTTGCTGATCGAGCCTTGTAGACCCGCCAGAGCCTCGTGCCTGATCTCCCTGGGATTGTAGTCAGCCGGTTGCATATCCGACATCCTCTTGCGCTCCATCTGCCAGTTCATTTCTGCCCCCTGACTACCACAATGTCCTTGGATTCAACCTTCCATTTATTACCACAACACGGACACTCTGTGTCCCATTCCGGCTCCTTTCGACCTTCCTCTCCGTCTCGATCCTTTTTGTCACCACTATGATCCATCGTCCGCTCCAGTGACTCTTTCAACTCATCCATCCTGACCGCCTGGAACAAATCCGGTGCCGCAGTCTCTACCTGCTCCAGAAGTTCAATGATTGGCTCATCGAACTCCCCCTCGATCTTCGGGTTATTCAGGGTCAAACTGGCCGCCCTCTCATCCTCCGGGGACATATCCACAACGATGACCGGCGCTTCTGTCACACCACTCTGAAGCAACACAGCATACCGCTGATGACCTCCCACGATATGTTTCGTCCTCTCATTCCAGACAATCAACTCCACCAAACCAAATCGACCAATGGATGCCTTGAGTCCATTCAACGATTTCGGGTTAATGATGCGAGGATTGTCGCTTTGCGGCACCAACTCGCTCATCTTCACAACCCGGATTGTCCACTTCTTGAGCAACATCACTTGACTCCGATCTCAGTGCCAGTCATTGTCACCGCATTGAAGACTACCTCGTTGTCCGTCAATTTCCACTGACTCCGACACTTTGGACAGACAATGACAGCCTGCCTTGTCCCGTCATTATTCTCTGGTGGTGTATCGTCATCCCCGCCATCTCCATCTCCTGAACCCTCTGGAGATGAACTGCCAGGAGTTGACCCAGTAGTCTTCTTCTCCCGCTTCTTCTTGTCAAATCCCCGACCTCTCAGATACTCAAACAGATCCAACAATCCAATGTTCTTGAACTCGCTCCCGAGTTGCGCCTCTGATACCCGGAGTTGCTCGATCACATCCTTTGTGTAATCGCCTCTCACCTCCTTGTTGTTCAAGGTGATATTCAAGGCAACTTCCTCATTGTCATCCAGATCAACAACCACGACATCCGTTTCGGTTTCTCCCATTTCCAAGAGATGCTTGTACCGCTGATGACCACCCACAATGTTCCCAGACCTCTTGTTCCATACAATCTGAGACAAGATCCCAAATCTCGTAATGGAATTGCCCAATCCAGTGAACGCCTCATCAGAAATGCGCCGAGGATTGTATTCCGCTGGAGTCAAATCCTCCAACTTCATCCTCGCAATCTCCACTTTCACCTCACTCATTCTCACTCCTATTCTTCTTCCCAAATTCCGCCTGGACCCTGAACCATTCCAAGCCCTTCGCCATTCTTGGCCATCTCCGAAATTCCATCTCCCATATTCCCAACATCGAGATTCCCGACAGGGAGAACATGAGATACCGTCTTCATGGTCTGCCCCATCTTCCGAATACTCTCCGGCCGAATGTCAGGCTTTGGCTCTCCCCGATAGGGTCCTTCACTTTGTGTAAGCCGAGGATCATCTAATGCCGCCCACTTCTTGGCAATAAATTGATCCATGATCTTCACCATCTGCGCCTTCTCAACCGGGTCCTGTTCCTCCTCAATCATCCGTCTCAATTCGGTCGGACTCTTGTTGGCATACCGAAACTCCCCGTTGTCCTCCTGAGAAAGAGGTGAGGCCCATGCCTTCACTTCTTCCTGATCTGGATGAAACTCGCCTACAAACTCCTGTTCTGACCCGCTTGCCTTGCGAGCCAGATCCAGAACTTTGGCAAATGGATCATTCATTCTACACCTTCAGGTCATCGGCACGGCCAATCCTCGGCCGAGGATTGGGGACTGGCCGCACCTAGACCCCTATTTCGTCAGATCGACCAGTTCACAAGAAGTTCCACTACAGGCAACTTCCTTGTGATTGATCGAAGAATCGTCAGTCTCATACTTGCTGAGTTTCGCCCAATCCACTCCCTTGGGCATCTTCGCCAACAATGCATCGTAATCCGACTGAGATACTTCCTCGTAAGGGGCCTGCTTGTAGGTATGCCCCGAATAAGGCAGGAACGCAATCCCACTGACGTTATCAAAATGCTTGTAAACCCAGGCTCCGACTTCCATCCACTCGTGCTCCCTCACGTAGACCGTCATGGATGGCTTGTGCTCGCACCAGTGATTCTGATAGATCGTCCACAATTCCAACTGATCCAGTGCCACCAGATTGTCCGCCGTAATGGACACATCCGGAACCTTAACTGGGAACGAGAACACAATCTGATGCTCGGGATTGCACACATCCTCTTCCCAGGGGAATCCCGACTCAATCATCATCTTCGCCATCGGGTCTTTCTTGTCGCTCCGTACCCGACGAATGAACCGATGAGCGAAGCGAGCGTGAATTCCACTCGAACAATCCACGAGTTGACTGACAGTCCCAGATGGTTTGACACAAGTAATGGCCGCTGCCGGGTTGATGCCCAACTTCGCCGCCCATTCCTTGTTGATCTTGACTGCATACTCCCGCAGAGAATCCAACATCTCCTTCAATTCCTTCTTTCCCTGACGCCCGGATGTCATCTCATTGTCCATGATTCCGGTGAGAGATACCCCCAGGAGAGACTCCTCCTCTGTGTTCTTCTTCCAGGTTGGACTGAGATACCTGAATTTGGTCAGGGTCGCCTGCATCGTCCCCATAATCGTGGCAAGACGAATCTTCCTCTGCAAATCATTGACCGTATCCTTCGGCCGAATCACAACCTCCGAGAGATTGCAGAACTGCCGACTCCTCAATATGATCTCCGAACAGGGGTTACACCCGAATGAATGATTGGGATCACGCCTGCCATACTTTGCCGCCTGAGCCTTTGCCGCCTGACGATTGAAGATGCCACGCTCTCCACTCTTGGATTCGTAGAGTGCCATCCATTCCCGGAAGAACACCCCCATGTCCGGCTTCTCGGTATAGCAAGCCGAGTTGTTTGCCATTCCCCTCCACGGGGTCACATCAAACCAGTTTCCATCCTTAGCATGCCGCATCCGGTCATCTGACGGGTTGGAGAGACTAATCTCCGCAGATCGACGCACTCCACCAGACAAGACAACTTCACCGATCTTACAGCACAGATCGTGACATTCGATAGATGTCAGCGGACGCCCAACGGCAACTTTGAATGTCTCGATGGTAAACTTGAACAAGTCTACCAGGGGTTGCGGACCAGACGCCCTTCCGCCGAACGTCTTCAGTTTCGCTCCGGCTGGCCGAACCTCGGAAACATCCCACTCCGGGATGCGCCCCTGGTAAAGCATTGCGATGAGTTCCCGATAGGCATTCGCCCATCCCACTCGGGAATCCTCAACCCTGATGACCGTACGAGTCTGATGCATACGATCTGCCACAGCGGGCATCGCTGCGATGAACTGCCGCTCTACGCTGAACCCAACCCCAGCCCCACACATCAGAATGTAGAGCATCTCATCGAATGCCGACTGATTATCAAGAACAACAAACGCACAATTGAACGCCGCCACATTGTCGATTTCCAAAGCCTTTCCTGCCGTCATCATACAACGCATCGAAGGCATGACTTCGAGATTCAGAATGGCTGTTCTCAGTTCGACTTTGATCTCTGGTGGCAACTTGCCGGCACACTGCTTGTCGAACATGAAGTCGACATACCGGTCAACAGTTTCCTCCCACGTTTCTCTACGCCCCTTGGCGTCTACCCACCTCGCATACCTGCTGAGATGGATGAATTGCGAGTATAGTGTCGGAAGATTTGTGATCGCCATCTTTTGCTCCCGTTAGTGCTGTTATGATTTCCTGTTGATGATTCACAATGAAATTGATGTCGTCCTGGGAAAGACCTATGGACTTGCGATAGCGAAGTGTCCCATCCTTCATTGACCAGACGTGACGCTTCTCCAGAACCCGCTCCTTGCCACCAGACCACTTGACCACACGAAGTTCTCGACGATTATGATCGTCCATCTTCTCAATCCTGAAGACCTGTACGACCTCACAGGTAATCGTGGATTCGTCTGATGTTGGATTGTTCATATCCTGATCGCCCTCTTTTCCGCCGCCGCCTTGGCTTTGTATTCCGCCCGCTCCTTGGCTCTCTTGGGAGTCCTCAGAAGTGCCGCCTTGGTCCATTCCCGTTGTTTCTTGGCAGTATCCTTCGCACGACGCTCCGCTTGTGAAGCCATTCCCTCTCGGATTTGAGACGCCTGTGCCTTTGCGTCGTCATAGACCTCTTTCATCGTTGATCTGCGAAGAGGTTGGATCTTCTCAATTCCCAGGTCTCGACGCAACTCTTCCTTCATATCTACATTGCGTTTGACTTGGTCGACGGCACGATCCATGGCGACGGAACGACCAGAACGCACAACCATCCCGACCAGAGCCGGGACCTTGCGTGTTTCACGAGACTTACATCTTGGACAAATGACAATCGGCTCTTCCGTCATGGAGTGCCGAATCTCAAAAGTCAGATCGCAGTCTTTGCAGTTATAGTCGTAGCACACCGCCATCCTACTTCTCCATTTTCCGACAGAATTCCACATACCGCAGACGCTTCCTGTCGAGAAAAACACTCGCCCCATTATACATCCACCCAGCGACTCTCCTTGCCTCTCGATACACTCCAATTACCAATTGAAACGTAAGATGATGATCTGGACGAGAAGACAATTTCTTTCGTTTAATCCCTAGCGACCGATTCAACTCCGACTGCAACGACCCTAAGAATCTCCGTGTCCCTACAATAGACAATCTCATACCGCCACGAGATTGTCCTCTATTCTGATGCCAATAGATACTACCGTCTCCGTCAAAATATCCCCTAATGAAATGCCGCATTAGGTCGTTCCGAATAATTGGAAACTTCAAAACAAGACTCTTTCTGGTGACACATCCATGAGCAATAAGGTCATTACACATTCTCTGCGAATGATGGGCGCTGTTGACCATCCCCCCACATTTAGTCACATTCTGACATGACCCAATACTCTTATGCCACTTCCGCAGATGCCCAATATCAACCCCTCCAAGATGAATTTGCACCCGATATATTGGATTCTTGATATAGACGCAACCATCCGCACATAGAAAGCCAAACCAATAAGCCTTCTCCTCTGTATTGATCTGATTGAAGAAATACTGATTGAACTTCACGCTCCTCCGAAATTCTCGAATGTCTTCAATACCCATTAGATGTAACGAAGTATATATGGCATTCCGATGAACCCCCAATCGTCGAGCAATCTCGACGACCGAATGATTTTCCCTTAAAAGATTTACAATACTATCCATATTCGTAGCACGGCATACCGTACTCGTATCCTATCCCGGAAATTCTATTCCCGATCTCCCGCCTCAATGGTTCCCCGCAGAACTCCACCCAAGATCCACGCCGCCAACTGACGACGATAAGCCTCGGAGGTCAATACCTCGACACTGCTGAGATGCAGAAGCCTCTTGACCTGTGGTGCCATATGAGACCCAAGTTCCTTCTGGAAGAACTCCAAGATGATCCGCTTGATCCCAATCCACTGCTCCGTCATCGAACTGTCGTTCCCGACGTATCCCTTGTCTCTCAGAATTGGATAGACATCATGCTTCATGTCCACCCGATCCGCTCCCTTCTCCTGAGCAACCTCATACCAGACATCAAACATCTCCACAAACTTCGGATTCCGAAGTTTCGAATGAATGTACTCGGCTAGATCACTCATCACCTCGACCACACGAGACTCAGAAACCTCAGACTGAGCCGGAATATTGGCCATCGGATCAATTTCCTCCCCATCATCCGTCTCCTTCATCTCGACCGTATGCTCTTGCATTTTCCTCTTAATCTCTCGAACGTAGTACTTCACACGAAGATCAACAATGTGCATCCACCACTTATTCAGAGCCAATGGCCCACCCGTCACATCCACCCTGGACAGAGCCTCCCGCAAATCGTTTCCTCCAGACCTGAGTGGCTTGAAAAAATCCACCGCCAAAGACTGCATCAAATCTTCCATCTGCTCATCGCCCATTCTCGATCTCTGAGCGTTCGTCCTGACGATATTGGCAGCCGTCCTTCCGAAAATCTTCGACTCAGGAGTCCGAGAATCGGCATACTTCTGATACTCAGAAATCAACCTAGTCAACCTATCTCGCTCTGTATCGGTAGATGCCTTTTTCAGCAGATCCTGCACATGAGGAATTGCCTCATCCTTGATGAACTGGTGAACGATGACCCCAAGATTCATCTTCTCCAGGTCCACATAGGCCAACATCCGCCTCAAACTGGCAAAAAAGTTACGCATTGTGCTTCTCCATTGATCCCTTCACAAGAGAGTTCAATATAAAGGAAAACTTACGATCTCGGAGTCCAGTAATGTGCCAGTAAGAGATGCCCTGACTTGATCAGAATCTCCCTCTTGATCTGATCCATCACCTCGGCTGTGATCTCATCCGCCAATACCAACCCCGGACTCATCATCCGCAAGTGCTTGAACGCCTCAATCATAGTCAAAACCCGTATCCTCCTGTCCGCTCTGTATACTGACCTGATATGATCTACCATATCCTTGTTCTCAGTCAAATAGTAGACCTGATATCCTGCCGCCACCAGATCATTCGCCATCTCCACCAGTTCCGTCGTCTTCCCCGACCTCCTGGCTCTCTCCTGAGTCCCTCCCGTCTTTGTATCCAATGGATGTAGTATCGCCCAGGGACAGGTCTCCGGCACCACCCGACTATCCGGTTTGCACCTCTGACACTGATTCTTAGCACAAACCAGAATCTTTCTCTGGATTGAGTCCATCATCTCCTCTTGGTGTCCCGCATGCCCCCTCGAACTAAGTCCTTGATTACCGACGAGTTACATGGATTCTCCCCTCTGTTCCAAACCACAATGCACCCTTCTTTTTGTGCCTTTATGGCACGCAGCGCCCTGGTTAGTCCGGGGATACTGATCGTTGGATTGCTGACCAATTCAAATGTTGGATACAGAACCCTCTTCCTCCCCAATGAGAATTTTCCGCCAGACTTGCGAGACATTCTTGATGTTGAATTCATCCCTGATTTTCTTTCTGGCTTTCTCAACCATTGTCTTCCTCAGCCGCTCGTCATTCAAACACTTCTCGATGGCATCAATCCACTCCGCCCGTGTAGAACAAACAAACCCCGTCTCACCCGAAGTGATCTCATCCGAATATGGACGGATATCCGATGCCACCGTCGGCATCCCGATCATGGTGTTCTCTATCCACTTGATGTTGGACTTCGCCTTGTTGAACCAATTCGAACCAAGAGGTGCCAACCCCACCTCGGCCCGGATATGCTTGATGAGCCTGAAATACGCTTCGGGTTCCACAGGCCCAAGAAACTCGATCCTATTCCTCCAATGAGACTGACTCACTGACCTCTGCACCATCGATGGCAAGTATCCCAGAATGACCATTCTCACGTCCTCATGAATCTGCATGACGTGATCAACCGCCTCAAAACACTCATTCCAGTCCTCATCATGAGTGTTACTTCCTTGCCAGAAGATCCTCCTCCATCCATCTGGACTTCCAATCAGCGGAGTGGGTTGCCATGCCTCGTCAACATCCAAAGCGTTTGGAACCACCACCGGAACTCGTCCTTCCAGTATCTGAGTCAGACGATCCTTCAAGACTTCAGTTGAAGTTGTCACCACATCTGCCAACTTCATACACTCTACCGCCGCCATCTGCTCGCCTCGACCCATCATCTTCGAGGCCGGATTTCCCTCTGGAATTGAGAATAGATCATCATCAATGTCGTAAATGATCCTCTTACCAGCAGACTTCAATCTCTCCAAAACCCCGAAGGACTCCCAGTTGTGTTCCCTCTGAACAAAGATCGTGTCATACTCCAGTAGATTGCTGAAATCCACCACACCTCCAGTCACATCAATGTAGATGCCATCCAGATTCATATACCTCGAAGGCAACACCATCCGCCAATAACCACAACCTCCCTTGTCCTTCAACATGACAATGCCACGCTTCCCAGCACGCTCATCTGTCATCCTCTCCAAGATGTCCTGTGCCAGATCCCGAATCACAAGTACCTGATGTGCAGGAACCATTCGCTTCAACCCAAGTTCCCTCACAATCTTGTCGGCCACTTCCTTGGCGACCGTGAAGTCAGAAAGACTCAATCTCGTAGATCCGTATTCATCCTCAACCTGAACGATGTCATTCCGTCCATTCCAGGGATGCATCATCCTGGCTCCCATTACGATCCTGGAAATGATCGTTGGAAGCAACTTTTTCCTGCCACCCACGGACATGACAGGGATGATGTCGCTGTTTGTAACGGAACCCTTTTGCGGAAACGTCAACTCTTTCATAACACATTCTACCCCAACAGGAGCGAACCCAGAGCATCCGCATCCTCTTTTTCATCCTCTTCTGCCACACCTTCAGTCAGAATACGACCCGTATTCTGCTCAACGGAAATCGCTATATCATCATAGATTTTCGTCATCCTGTAGTCCTTCATGCACGTGACTTCAAGAATGACGCCAAACGTACCCTGACACCACCGGCGAATAGCCTTCCTGGCGATCTCCTCCTCATCCTCGTGTTTTGGATGCACTCGTGCTGTGAAGATGACCACCTCATGACCCTGCCTCAACCATTTCTTGACTCTGTCCACCATATCAGGAATGGAAGGTCCGATCTTGTCTGGAACGTATCCCTCCGTCCATTCCACCAGCGTGCCATCAAAGTCCACTCCGATTCTCTCAACCTCACTCATGCCTATCCTCCTTGATAACCTTGAAGTACCTTGATGCCCCTCCAAAATCTCGGTAGTCTGTCGTCTCTCGACCATCACTCATCCCCCAGGCTGGTTTAGTGTTCCCTCCACGCTTGGGATTATTCATGTTCCCCGAAGATCGTGTTGATGATGTGTCCCCACTCTGCTCATCCATTCCCCTCACAGGGCATCCTTGAACGCACTCCCAATGCTCTACCACCTCCGTCCCGTCCTCACCCGCATAACCCCCTCCTGGCGTCACCTTGCCCCCTCCAAAACTTCCCCCACCATATTGCTTAACCAGTTCCGGGTTCTTCTGTCCCAAGTGTGGGTTGCCCCTAACCTTCCTCACTCCTACCCTACGACATCCAACCAAGTGCTGTAAAATCACATTCGCCGGCCATCTCCCTCCTGCCGCCTGTACGAATCCAGGTGCTTCAGGATACTCCTTCTGATCCCTCACGTTCGACAACAATCCTCCCGCCCCAGCCTTCAATACCTCACTCGTTCCGATCCTCGCCCCGTCAATGTTGAGACCAGCAACTCCGTGTTTCTTGGCATTTGCCACGAAGTTGCCAGCCATCGGCTTCATCGCCACAACAATGTGAACCGTCCCTGTCACTTGTACCCGGCTGCCCCGTACTTCAAGGCATAATCAATCCTTGCCTTGGAGATGATCATGGCCACTTCATCCATGTCAATCCCGACATACCCACAACCCTCCAAGACACACGCCACAATGGTCGTCCCTGATCCCATGAATGGGTCCAGTATCAGATTGTCCCCAGGCATCTTCGCCATCCGAACCAGATATCGCATCAGATCCAATGGCTTGACCGTAGGCCAGATGTTACCCTGACTGATCCGATGCTTCTGGAACCCCGCCTCATCCTTCTTGGATTCGTTCTCCGCCGCCATCCGGTCGTAATCTTCCCTCGGAATGGCAAGGGTCTTCCCATTCTCATCCGTGAACCAGAAGAGATTCTCGCACCCGTAGTTCCGCTCCTTGGTCGATGCCTTCCCCTCATACTTGAAAGGCACATCCGTGTTCAATGGGTCCGAACCCTTGCCGAAGACCGCAATCGGCTCATGCGCTGGCTTCAAGGCTGTCCCGTAGCCCTCCCAGAGCCTCGCCTCGTCCGTAGCAGGGGCCGTTACAGATGGAACGTAGACCTTACCATTATTCTTGATCCAGGAGCCAGTCTCATCCTGATCCGCACCAGGGATCATTCTCTTCACGGCCTTGCCTTCTGAAAGCACCGGCCTCTCCGCCCCTGCCGCCTTGTCCATCGCCTTCCCGATGTTCAGGCTCTTGGGGAACCCCTGCCCGTGAACCCAAGCCAGATACCCACTCAGTTCGCAGTACTCGTCGATCTTATCCCGAATCTGGAACCCGGCATCCTCAATCCCGCTGACCATCCGGTGATAGGTCCTGGTGCCGCCGAAGGAGAGCAAGTGTCCGCCCGGCTTGAGGACTCGAAGCACCTCGACCGCCCAGGCTTCACTCCACTCCTGGAACATCCGCATCTGCCGAGCCATGCTCGTACCGTCCATCTCGTCCGGCAATCCCTCATTCTCCTCATTCCGACGCTTCCCTACGGGCTTCGAGAACCCACCCCCACTCTGCAAATCCGTCTTCCAGGGAGCATCCCATTCCTTCCCCATGAACTCCAAACCATAGGGAGGGTCCGTGATAACTGCCGTAAAATTGTTGTCCGGGTACTTCCTCAATGCCTCAATACTGTTCCCGAGAATGAGTTCCCGATGAAGTTGAGTTTGTTGAGTTGGTGGTTGAGTCTCTCCCTGGACTGCTTCCGAGGAGGACAACTCAACGACCTTCTTTTCCCGAATCCACTGCCGAACTCTCGCCAATGCGTCTGGACTCATGTTTCCCTCACTTGCTTGAAAAACCGGGAAGCACTACCTGCATCGCCATAGAACTTCGATTCTCCCATATCCCCAGATGCTGGCGAGAACCGCCCCTGCGTCCCCAATTTGCCCCTCGTAGGCCCAGAAGCCCTACCAGACGCCCCTCCCTCAGGGAAAGCCCGTGTAGGGCATCCTGGTGCGCAGGACCACACCTCTACAGACTCCTTGCCGTCCGCATCTGCATACCCAACCCGATTGATCCCCTCAACGCTCTGATTCTTCCAGGAACGAGCCTTTGTTGCCTTCCGCCCCCTCGGTTTGTCACTTTCAACCTTCTTGACCCCCAGACAACGACATCCAGGTAAATGCGCCAGAATCACATTTGGAGGCCATCTCCCCCCTGCATGCGCCTCGCTCCGATACTCCCCCATCTTCGGCGAAGCATTGAACTTCCGATCCGTGCTGACCGTCTTATTGCTGGTTCCCCAGACACCATCCCCCTTGGGACCAGAAATGCGGGAACCGTCAATGTTGAGACCAGCAACTCCGTGTTTCTTGGCGTTCGCCACGAAGTTGCCAGTCATCGGCTTCATCGCCACAACAATGTGAACTGTACCGATCATGGCGTGCTGTTCGGAATCGGCGTCTTACTACCATCATCTTCGAGAATGTAGTCCTGACTCGAAGATGGTTGAGTAACAATTGGACCACCACAGTTGTGACTCTTCCGATACTGATTGATGATCTCCTTCAGTTCATCGGAACACATTTGGATCCCCCTTATCGGGAAAAATCGGCACATAGACACTTCCCGATTGAAGAATCCGACTCTCAGCCGTTTGGGGTCATCATACAGCACCCATTTCTCAGAAGAGACGCACTCCCGAAGGGCTACCTCTATCTGATCTTGATCAACATCGAATGTCGCACGAATCGGCTCGGCGAACCGCCATGCCACGTAAAGAACGGCCTCATCCCTGTCAATCTCCGATGGGGTCCGAAAGACAGTCTCAAAGATGATATATCCCTTCAGTCCTGCCAGAATGTCATCACTTGGTATGATTTCCAGCGGAATTCGATTGCCAGCCTTCTTTGACAATCCCTTGACCGTCTGAAGGAACGCTATCAGAGTCTTACAACTTTCCTCATCTGGCAGAATCACAACCTTCTCATTTGAACCATTCATCTTCTTTCTCCTCTTACCACAGCCTTCGCCTGGGACTAATTCAGGCACTTGCCCAAACCTTCGCCCAAGCACTCGCTCCAATAAGACCCAAAATCACAGGGATACAGTCATCTTGTTGACCCGAAGATAGCCGAGGATTTGATCCGTGTCCGTCCGGATTTCACCCGTGTGCGTGATCATCACGGGCATATGGACATTCAGCAGTCCGAACTTCTCCATCAAATCGATGGAAGCCTCGTTCGAGAGTGCCGAGAAGACGAAGAACTTCTGTCCTTGTGGACCCCTGAAGTCATCCCGAGTTACGGCATCCATTGCCAGTTCAGCCCGAATGACGCCACAGTGAGGACAGTCCTTCTCCATGAAAAGACGATCTACCTTTTCCATAATTCACCTCATATTCCCGGAACTGACCCCTTGCCAGTCCCGAACACATTGTATCCTACTTCAACGCCGGCCCGCTTCGGAACGTATCATTGACTGGACCATACTCAACCCATTGCGGCACCTGATTCCCAGGCATCAGTAAAAAAGCCGAGTCAAACCACTGTCTCCATGACATTTCGGAATGATAGGACTTCAGCAAACTCTGAGTCCAAGTCCCCCCGGAATTCCCACCAAAGGAGTAACTCGCCTCACGGCATCCGGCAAACTGAATCAGTTGTCCGGACCAAGGTAGTTCCCTGTTGCTGATCTTGCGTCCCTTCTTCTTCCCCCATGTTCCCAGACTGACTATCCTCTGGGTATACCTGACAAATGAGCGGAAGTTCCCCTCACTATGACATTGATCATTGATCAACACCAGCCGAATCCCATGAGGCAAAGAGTTGATCATTTTCAACACTTCATCATCCCGCACCTGACCATCCCATAGACAGATAGTCTCATCCAGTCCGTCTTCCTCGTCCCCATTGTCATCCGGTAATTGCCCACCATGTCCAGAAATGGTAACAATTATCAGATCCCCTGATTTCAGTCCGCTGGCCGCATTCGTAATTGCCGAACGAACAACCTTCCAAGTAGCCGATGAGTTGAGGATCAACCTGGCGGATATCCCATTACTAACACAAAACCCAAACAAACCATTGGCATCCACATCACACCCAGGACAAATCCCATTCCAGCCGTCATACTTGGCCGGGTCCACAGCAGTCAGACCCACACATACCGCCACCCGATTGGATGCCCCTGAAACCGTTTCCACAATGGGTTGTACCACTGGATCAACCGGCTTCTGAATTGGAGTTGTGACACATCCCGACATCAATGCCATCGCCAATACCAACCACATCCTGTTCATCTTGACACTCCTTCCTTTTCATACTTCCGGTCTTGACACCCTGAGACACAAATCACATGAGCCAGAACAATTCCCCTCTTCGCACATATCACATATGCGTATTTCGAGACCCGCCCCCCACAACAAGTACGCTCCTCCACGTGATCAATCCCCAAACGATGATGACACATCTCATTGCCAATGAAGATTCCATTGCCATCACGCATGACTTCCAACCTCGTATCTTACTCCGTTCACGACATATGATGCGGAGACTCGAAATGGAGAGTTCCCCACCTTGGGCGTTTCCCTCTTCCGTGCCGGAATAGATGCTTTCCTTTCCGGAGGACTAGGAACTACCGGATCACAAACTTGCCGTTCTGGACGACTACCACAGGCAGAATTACAGCCATGAGCAGAACGAACAATTCCCAGACGCTGGCACTTCGAAAAGGCGATCCGAGTGTTTCTACCGCCGCAACACACCAGGTCCTCTATCCTCTCCACTCCCTGCCAGAATACACAAGATTCATCACCAAGATAAACCCCATCCTTGTCCATCATACTCCACCCCAATCTATCTACCCAGAAGTTCTTCCGCAATCGCCTTCAACTCTCTCGATGCATGAAGATCCAGATTCCGGATTGCATCCGAAATTGAGCCTTCACTCTCCGCCGGACCAATCATCTCACCGCAAGATGACTTCTTGACGACTTCGACAGGACTGTCAGGACTGTACGGCATACCTCACCCCAACTTTCGCATCATTTCATTCAATGCGGTTTCGACCTCGATTAGGTCCGACAGGAATGCCGTATCCTCGTACCCACCACTCATCATCTGCGCACGATGACGATCCAATTGCTTCGTGAATGCCCGAACCAGTTTCAGAATGTCCGAGGACTTTCGGTCATACTCCATGATGATATTTCGGGCAACCACCCCCCTGGGGGTCGCCTCCAATATCCTGGAAACAGCCCGAAGTTCCCCAACAGCATCCATGCTACACCTCTGTCACCTCATAGCCCTTGCGTGTCTTATCGGAGACCTTTCCTCGAACTATCGACATGACCATGCCTTCAGAGCCTCTGGCGACTTCAATGGCCTTCGGATTGTAACCAATACGACCATAGGCGTTTCCACCCACACATTCGCCACTCTTGCTCCTAAAGACTCCGAAATAGTGGAACTTGTTGCTGGTCCCTTCCTGGAAGGTCAAAAACAACTCGTAAATCTGTTTCCACGATGCGTCCACGTTCAGGGTCAGCATGAGAGTCTGCTTCGCCCAACGAGTCGTGTGGGAACTTGGATCAACGATTTCCATCGGTTCCGCTACCAGTTTCCTGGCCATCGCCAATAGTTCCGCCGCTTGAGTCTTCATTGATATCTCCTTCGACTACCGGAAGAATGCCACGAATTCCGCACGAATGGAGATGAGATCCATGCCGGTAGTCACTTCCACGATCCATCCTCCAACGTGTGCCGCCAGACCCATTCTGGCCATGAATGGTGACTGCCACTGGAAACACCCAGTCTGAATGCCACAAACGTTGCGGTAGTTAGGCAACATCTCAGACTTGTGATAGTGACCCGCCGCCAGCATATCCGGCTTCGTGCCACCTTCCAATGACTCGATGATCTTCTGCATGCGATACGAGATCGCATACGACGTTCCACCACCAGGATGCAACAGACGCAAACGGAAGGTCTTCCCAATCGGAGTTATAACCTCCACATTCCCCGTCTCTTCTCCGATGAACTTCCACTTTTTCCCAACCTCCGCCATACGATCCTCGATGGCCTTGCCGATGTTCACGCCTGCCAAACTCTTCAATGACAGATCGTGATTGCCGACAATGAACTCGACCGGAATGCCGACATCCGGAGCATCCTTCTGCAATTGCAGGAGTTGCTTCTCCATTCCAACGGCCCGAAGTTCGAACTCCTGGCCCTTGTAGACCCGATGTCCATCCAACACGTCTCCCGTGTGATAGAGAACCGTCGCTCCTCGAATCTTGGCATGCTCCGCCCATGCCTTCCAGCATTCGGGAGCGGAATACAAACTCCCGGTCTGCGTGTCTCCGAACAATCCGAATATGAAGGTGTTGTCCTTGGACTCCACCTTCCGGATTTTCCCTTGAACATCCGAAAGCGCAGACACTTTGGCTCGTTCAACTTCGAGTTGACGCTCCATCCGGGCAATCTTCGGTTGTCCGTGTGTTGCTTCAAACTCCTGCACTGTTCTCGACTTCATAGCATGCTCCTTAGTGTCTGAGCGAGACGAGGAGACCCAGCCCACACACGCTTTGACTTCAACACAACAACATAGTCTGAAAACTTCTCCCGGAAGTTCCCCATGTCCGCCTGGGAAATCTCAGCATCCTTCACGAACTCAATCTCATATGCCCATCCATTCTGGCCTAGCCTCTTGATGGCATCCCTGATCTTCCTTGGAATAATCAGATTCTTGTCATACAACTCCCGGAAGTCCTTCAGTGATCTCGCAGTTACCGAACGAGAAACTCCCACCGGAAGTGTGCTCTGACACGGCCTTGTCTTCACAGGATTTACCACCTTCACCACTCCCGTCAAGATCTTCCGAATCTGGCGTCTGGAGATGTTCAACATCCTCGCCGCCTTGGTTTGACTTCCACACTTGCGAATCGCCGCCTTCACTTCATCCGAATTCATGCTCTTCCTTTCCTCACCCGTTTTTCGGGCGATCATCATGGTCTTTTCGATGTTCCATAAACCACGCCAACGCAAGGCAGTGCCATGCGGCGGCGATTACGTGCTTGGTCCCAACAGTCGGATCAGGCTCGGCTCCTGCGACCTGCTGAATCGCATCCTCGCCCGACCAGAATTGCCAAAGATGTCGCT
>Ga0247841_10003664_pt1 | contig 27880 bp, 19 predicted proteins | sample LaCruzMarch2015__2_FD_192410 | JGI IMG/M metagenome (GOLD analysis project Ga0247841, IMG submission 192410) | Freshwater microbial communities from meromictic Lake La Cruz, Castile-La Mancha, Spain - LaCruzMarch2015_18m | ecosystem: Environmental > Aquatic > Freshwater > Lake | place: Spain... | reverse complement strand
AGGAAACTTCGTCATGAGCATTGATCCCGCCTCTTATACTAGAGGAATCATCCTTTGCGATGATACGGATTTCTTGGCACCGACCCCTCGGCTTTTGGCTAATCCAGTATCCGATGTGAAAGACATCACTTATGGATGGCTAAAAATCGATGAAATAAAAGCTACGGATGGGGACTTCATTGATCAAGATTACAAATACGTTGCTTACACTTTTTACTTAAAAAATGTTGGCAGCGAAACCTTGGATATTAATTATACAATCGATATTACTGATCTCTATTTGGAAGTTGACAATGCCATAAGGGTTCTGATCATCGAAGATGATACGATTGAAAAGATGTATCAGAAAGCCGATACGGTTGACCATGAGTATCCGGAGGATATGCCTCCTGGAATTGATTTTGTTTCCGAAAGTGTTATTTGCAATACGAAGGTAACCAACCTTCGACCAAATACTTACCGGAAATTTAGCGTGTTGATTTGGCTTGAGGGAGAAGATCCCGATTGCGTAGATGGAATTCTCGGAGGAATGATTAAATTACAGATGAGATTTGTTATTGATGGGACTGAAGAGGAATGAAAAAGTAGTTTTTGAAATAAGGTGATGAAAAACAGATGAAAAGGTTAATAAGAAAATTATTATTGTCGATTTTATCGATAGCCCTTTCCGCCGTAATGCTTGGTACTGTCACCTATGCCTGGATTACCATGACAAACAAAAATTTCCTCGACGGTTTGGTTTTGAATGTTAGTTCTGGAGCGAAACTCGAGGTTTCCTTGGATGGAGTCACTTACTACAACAAATTGCCAACTGAAATAATCTCAGAGCATTTCTCTGGATTAAAAATTTGTGATGTTACATCTTTCGATGGGTTGAATTTTTCAGCCGGAGGCCCCCTGGTTTTTAGAGAAGCAGTTCCCAATGTGGACTATATCTCCTTAACCATTTGGATTCGGTCCACCGGAACTGAAAGAAATGTATTCTTAGTCGATAATGTTAGCGAACTAGTACAATATGATATTGATTTGGACGGGACTTATGTTATTTCCCGGGGAGTGGACTGGAAGGCAGATAAGACCTTCATTAATGGAATAAACGCAATAGAGGACATTGTTCATGAAGGAGAAAATGACGTGTACTACGCAAGTGATGCTGTGCGAATTGCCTTCCTTGAGCAAATCAATGAGAATAACCCTTTGGATTCCCGAAGCCCCGATTCTTTACAAAAAGTAATTATTGACCTTAGTGGAAATCCTTTAAGAGGTTATGGTGTCCCCTATGGGGCATTGGATTATGCAAGCCGAAGGATTGGCTTAGAAATTCAAGCACCTCTGGAAAAACCTGCCGTCGTAAATGAATTAACGGAATTTACCTCACAATACTCATCGGAGCCTTTGGATGAAAATTCAAAGATAATGGAGTTGATTGGGAGTGCAGAAAAAGACAATTCCGGAAAAACTTTCTACACTGGAAAAGTTATTGTAAACATATGGGTAGAGGGTTGGGATGCGGATTGCTTTGATGCAATCTTAGATGATATGATCAGAATGCAACTTAAATTTCGGACTGGGAAGTCCATCACACTTTAAAAAAAATTCATAAGGAGAAAAAAATGAAAAGAATTACTAACAAACTATTTATTTCGATTTTGACTGTTGCTTTTGCAGTCATAGCTTTAGGCTCCACTACCTTCGCGTGGTTCACTTTGAACAATGTAGCAACAATTTCCAACTTCAATGCTTCAATTACCGCCGGGGAAGGAATTGAAATGTCTTTGGATGGATCAACATGGACAACTCTATTAACTCAAACTGATATGGAAAATCATATTTACATGAATAAATATCCTAATTTTAAGTTTTCTGCTGTAACCTCTGCTGATGGATTTACTAGCTTTCAAAAGATTAACCCTGTCAATACAGCGTATATTGGTGCATCAGCAACTTCCGAAACAGGTGGTGCGGGTGCCGATTACCTTACACTAAAAATATATTTCAGATCAGTTGCGGGAACGGTCGGCATTAATTGGACCGGAGCGACCCTAACCTCCGTTTCTTCAGATTGGACACCAGATGCTTCCTTTACAAACAGTACTGGAACTGCCATCGCACCTTCAGGCGACCCGCTAGCCTATACTCCAATTAGCATCAATGGTGCGGATGCAGCGCGTATTTCAATCGATGGAGATGTTGATGTCATTTATGAACCAACTCCAACCGTAACAGGAAAACTTGGACTTGAGGGAGATCTTTCCACTGGTGAGCCTTCAAATGGTGCTGTAAGTTACTTCCAAGCCAAAAATCAAACCGTTTCTCCTTTTGGTGCAACAACTGTAACTATTGCAAACGCCTTGGATTTATCAACAGTACAAGCCGCGAACAGTGCAACTGTCCTTGCGAGTGTTGATGCCTCAGGTACTGATTTCTTGATGATAAGAATTTGGATTGAAGGCTGGGATCCGGACTGCTTCAATGCAATATTGAACCGTCAATTAACTATCGGTTTAGTATTTACCAAAGTAACAGTCTAATTTTTACCCAAGAAAATTCACCTGTTTAATTCTTAATTCCGTATCGAATTTTAAAATGAAGACGGGTGTTATTAAAAAGGGAGAAGGAAATGAAAAAAATTACCAATAAAATATTTATTTCGATTATGACCGCAGTTCTTGCAGTCATTGCATTAGGGTCTACAACCCTTGCATGGTTTACTTTGAATAACGTTGCAACTATTTCCAACTTCAACGCATCAATTACTGCAGGAGAAGGAATTGAAATGTCATTGGATGGAAACGAATGGCAAACCATCTTAACTCAAACCGATATGGAAACATATTTGTCCACGGAATACCCGAGTTTTAAGTTTTCTGCTGTGACTTCAACAAATGGGTTGACCAATTTTTTAAAAATCAACGGAACGAATACTGCTTTTGAAATTGCTTCTTTGACTTCAGAAAGTGGAGGAGCTGATGCGGATTATATTACCTTTAAAGTGTACTTCCGATCAATTTCTGGAAGTGTTAACATTACATGGACTGGTGCAACATTAACCTCAACTCCAGCAGATTGGACTCCCGATGCATCCTTCATAAGTAGTATTGGGGCAACCATTGCTCCTGTTGGCGGAGTTTATACTCCTATAAGTATCAATGCAGCCGATGCAGCGCGGATATCCATCGACGGAGATGGGACTTCGGACTTCATTTATGAGCCACTTCAAACTTTGACTGGGAAAATGGCGGTAGAAGGAGACCTGACAAGCGGAACCAATTCACGTGGTGCTGTAAGTTATTACCAAGGCAAAAACCAGGGTACTTCACCATTTGAAGCAGCAACAGTAACAATTCCCAATAACCTTGATGGAACAACATTAAGTAGCCCAAACAATGGTGTGGTTTTGACCGGCGTTGATGTTTCTGGAACTGACTTCATAACAATAAGGGTTTGGATGGAAGGCTGGGATCCCGACTGCTATAACGCTGTACTTAATCGTCAATTAACAATTGGTTTAATCTTCACCAAGGTTTCTTAAAATCCAAATTTATTTTTTGGGAAAACAAATGATTACCTCCTTGCTTTACAATCCAGATTTGATTTTTTAGGACAATAGAGTAAATTGGTTTCAGAAAAAATTATTACAAAATATTTATTGATCATTTTAATTTGGTAAATGCGACAATAAAATTTCACAATAGTGTCACAACTTTTATTGTTGTGGCACTATTTATTTTATTTTTAAGCAAATTTCCTTAAAAGAAAATGAAAAGATATTGTAGATTAATTTTCTTGTTTGTGGTATCATTAACGTAAGTAGGTTGATTTCACAGAAAGAGGTTAATTGATGAAGGAACAACGCTCGGAAAAAATCAAAAAAATTTTAAAAATTTGCTTTAATTGTGTGTTCTATGTCTTTATCGTTTTATTGTTGTTGTTTTCTTTTGCAAACATGAAAATCAAAGATACAGCAGATATTCCGAACATTTTTGGTCGCGGGTTTTTGTCTGTCGCATCAGATTCAATGGAAGGTGATTATGAAGACTCCTTTGGTGAAGGTGATCTAATAATCGTTAATATGTTGAACGATTCTGAAAGAAATAATTTACAAGTTGGCGATATCGTAACTTTTTTTGATACCGATCTTCTTGCACTGAACACCCATCGAATTGTTGAAATTAATGGTGATTTTATTTATACTCAGGGTGATAAAGCCGCCATGAACGAAGCGACAAGGTATGACCCCGATGCATTAATTAATGATCCTCTTTTAATCCCTTTCGAATTAATGACAAGAGAAGAAATTCTTTCCTCCCATGTTTCCACTTGGTCTGGGGCAGGAACAACCCTCACTTTTTTACAATCACCTTCAGGATTTGCCATTTTTATTGTTCTTCCTACTTTCTTGATTTTGGTCTATGAAGCAATACTATTAATTAAAAACTTTTTGAAAGTAAATCGTCAAAAAATGGAAGATCAACAACAAAAAGAAATGTTGTCCTTGCAAGAGCAACTTCAAAAAGAAAAAGAAGAGATGAGAGCAAAAATCCTTGATGAAATTAAAAATGAGAAGGAAAAACTAGAAGAGAAATCAGAAGAACAAGAAAAATAGTTTTTTGTATCCAACTATGAAAGGCTGAAATTATGGTAGAGTTTTCGAGATACTACATAAATTTCATAAGAGAATTCTTTACGAACATCGGTACGTTTTTCAAAACTATTTTTGAGGCGTTTGCCGATTTCTTTTTTAATGACCTAAAAGCCTATTTTGAGAATCTCATTAATGCCAGCAATAACTTCACTTTTCTTGATTGGATCGCAACCCTAGTTGTACTAATCATTAATTTCGCTTTACTATTCTTTGTTTTTCTAAGGCTTTTCCAATTCCTTCGTCGCTACATCAAATTCGTAAAAAGGGAAGTTGAAAAAGACGAACTGGTTGAGGAAATAGCGGCTCTAAACCAAAAAGCCGCCGAACTAATTGATGAAAAAAACAAAATTTTGGCAATGAAGGTTTCCAATTTGGGAATCAATCCGAACCAAAAAGAAGAAGAAGAACAATTGCTTGGCGAAGCAAAGACCGGGAAGCCAAAAGAACTCGGACCTTCGCGTTTCGTTAAGCTTATCGCCGTTGACGATTATTACTCTGAGCTGATCACAACCGTCAACATGAAGAGCAAGGACATGATCGGGTTGAAGGAACTAGTCTCTCGGTTCATCAATTTCTCAGCTTCACAGTTAAAACTATTCTATGATAAACGAATCATATCTGCATTTTTTGCGGGTATGGCCACCAGTAAGATCATAATTCTGGAAGGTATTTCCGGAACCGGAAAAACTTCTCTCCCATATGCCATGGGGAAATTCTTCAATCATGACGCTTCCATCGTGTCGGTTCAGCCGTCTTGGCGTGACCGGGCAGAAATGATTGGATATCTTAATGAATTCACCAAAAAATTCAATGAATCAGATTTTTTGAAGTTTTTGTATGACAGCACATATCGCGAAGACCTTAGTCTCATCATCCTTGATGAAATGAACTTGGCGCGTATTGAATACTATTTCGCTGAATTTCTATCCATTTTGGAAATGCCGAACTCGAAAGAATGGAAGATCGACGTTGTTCCTGATACCCTTGCCAATGATCCCAAAAATATTGTCAACGGGAAGATCACGGTTCCTCAAAACCTTTGGTTTATCGGAACATCCAATAAAGACGACTCGACTTTCACCATTACCGACAAGGTTTATGACCGGGCCATCGCCATTGAAATGAATGAAAAAGCTCCTTACATCGATGCTCCGCAAACGGAATCGGTGGTCATGAGCTATGAATATTTGGACAGCTTGTTTAAAATTGCGGAATCTGAACATCCGATAACCCCGAAGACGATGGACAACTTGGCGAAACTTGATGAATTCATCATGGCCAAGTTCAAGTTGACCTTCGGAAACCGGATCATGAAACAGATCAAGCAGTTCATCCCCGTTTTTGTGGCCTGCGGCGGAAGCGAATATGAAGCTTTGGACTTCATGGTTGCCCGAAAGATCATCCGGAAATTTGAGGCTTTGAACCTCCCATTCTTGAAGGATGAGATCGAAGAGTTGATAGTTCTGGTTGAAAAAATGTTTGGTAAAAACGTCTTTAACGACACCATTAAATACCTTAATAATTTGAAGAAGAACTTCTAATGGTGGGAGTTAAATATGAGAAAAACTGACAAACTGGACAAGTTTTACGTACAGATCCTGGATTCGTTGAAAGACGCCGAGAAAGATCAGGACTTTCCGAAATACTTTTACAAACTGCTCTTATCGGGAGACAATGAAGTTTATCAAAAAGTCATTTCCGAAACCAAGCATTTTGACGGAGAATGGGTAAAGACCTTGGAATCTTATTTTCCAAGCATTGACCGCATTCTAAGGAATCCCAAAAATTCCTTAAAATATGATGAAGAACTGGTAGCCATCGAAAGAGCCAAGAAGACCAACAGCCGTTCCATTCAACATCTCGCCTCCCATACTCAATACATCAAAGAGATTCGCGAAGGGGATATGATCATTCCCAAGAAGATCCTTACCACCAATGCGGATTTGCAATACGCGATTTATGAGAACCGCTTCATTAAGACGCTTATTAATCGTTTGTACGCTTTCGTATCCAACCGATATGAAGTCATCAGAACCAATTTTGAATCCTTTCAAAAGAATCACGTCAATATGGATTCGCATTTTGAAATAAATAAAAGCGAAGTTTCGATCAACATTGACATGTTAATTAAGAGGGATTTGGACAACGAAGAGATCAATAAGCACAACAAAGAGTTGTTGGCACGGGCCGAACATTTGAAAGACCTGATCAGCAGTTACAAGACTTCTCCTTTTATGAAAGAGCTTAAAGAAGCGAAGCCGGTTGTTCCGCCGATCATGAAGACCAACATTATGCTTCATAATGCGGATTTTCGGAATGCCTACACTTTGTGGCTGTTTTTGGATCGCTACAATATTTTGGGCTATGACGTTGACGTTCAATCGAAGAACCTTCCGGTCGAAAATCTTTACTTAAAAGCTTTGTATCGTTTAGGGCTGCTTACATACTCGACGATTGTTTGTAATCAAAAAGAGCGCCAGGAAGCTTATAAGGACCTGGAAATTGTTGAATATTCGAGAAAAGGAACTAAGCTTGCACGGACCCATATTGATGACGTTGTTCAAAATCCGGATGCCATCACCATGGAAGACAATGCCATCAACGAATACTATCTCGATCAGAACAAAAAAGTCTTCAACAAAAGACTTGAAGAGATCCTGTCCGAAACTCACAGTTATGACACAGCCCTGAGAAGAGCTTTAAATCAAACCATCGCGATCACAAACTCTTTGTATAAAGCCGTTTTCGAATTCTCGGAAGAAGAAGACATATTCACAAAATTGGTTAAAGATGTTGATTTGGATGATGCTTTGAACAAGGCCAAAAACCAAGCCCGCGTTGCCCGTATCATTCGAGAAACAAAAGAAGTCGATTATAATAAAGCCATCCGTTTGGAAAAGAAATTGATGCAGGACATTGATAATCTTAACGGCCAAGTAATCATCCGTGAAAAAGAAGCGATGAAGGAATCCGTTAAAGCCGAACAAATTGCTTTGATGAAGAAAGAACGCGAACGGGCAAAATTAAACATCAAGGTTCTTGAAGATGAATTGAAAGGTGTTTTGGCTAATCGTCAAGTTCTGCTTGAACAACAAAGAGCCATCAACAAAGCCCTCAAAGACCGCGAATTGGCTATTACCAAGGCCAAGAAGGAACTCATCAAGAAAGAGCAACAAAAGGCCATGGAGTATCGAACTCGCGAATTGTTGAAGATCCGCGAACGTGAAAAGAAGGCCAAGGAAAAAGCAACGCTTAAAGAAAAACTTATGAAACAGAAAGCCGAAGCGACTTTGAAAGCAAGACAGAAGCAACTTGAAAAAGAAGCTCAGATTAGGATTGAAGCTGAGCTGAAAAAGATTCGAGCAAAAGAGAAAACCCCAAGTCCGGATAAACCGGAAATAAAGCTATAGTAAACCAGCAAAGATTACAGATACCTTGAAAGCGGGTGAAATCAATGCAGAAATTCATCTCTGATTCGCCAAAGCGAGTACTTATTATTTCACTTAGTACTTTTGTTATTGCATTGTTATCCTTGATTTCAGTTGGATATGCTTGGTTTATTATAAATAACCAAGCCGCAAGTACTGTTGTTGCAAACGTGGGAAGTATTGATGCAAATTATTCTTTTTACATTTACTTGGATAGTGACCGGTTAGGTGATTCGAATCAATTAATTTCAAATCAATGTGCGTCAAGTACCGGAGACAACTGTTATTGGCTGATTGAAAACACGGGAAATCCCGCAAGTGAATCTGTATATATTTTTGGAAGTTCAGATAAAGTAATCCCCGGGGATAGGTTTTCTTTTGCGCTAAGGGTAACAAATATTGGGAATATGGATTCATTTTTAAATGTAGCTTTTGAAAATCTGATTTCTTACGGTTATAACCTGATTATTAACAAAATTCAAGTGGCGTTTCAATATCAGGTTACAAGAATTTCATATATGAACGTTGATTATCAAGGCCCCGATATTAAAGAAAATAATGGGATTATTTTTCATGAAGGACATTTTTCGAGCAACAATGATGCCCAATATAGCCTTGCAGAAGCAATCCCGCTTAATGAAGGAGACCCTTATTCCTCCTCAGCGATTATTTTCTTCGACCTTTACTTTGATCCAAATGTTACCGGTTATTTCTCCTCTTATAGCGATCCGATGAACAATAGTAATGCATTCGAAAACCAAAATTTCACCATTTCAAAGATCTCCATCAAACTTCTTAAGCAATAAAATCATCCAAATTACGGTGTTTGTCCAAAAAAGCTGATTGCTTTGAGGTGAGAAATGTTAAAAAAAATTTTTTCGTACTTTGCAACCATTGTTTCAACTTTATTCTTTATTATCGCTTTGCTTGTTATTATTCTTGGGTCATTGGCACAGAAGAACAACACGATCATAAAAATGTTCGGTTATTCGTACTCCGTTGTTGCAACTGACTCGATGGAGCCAACAATATTAATCGGAGAAATAATCATTTCAAAATCAATACCTTTTCAGGACGTAAAACAGGATGACATAATTGTTTTTTTCTCCGAAGAATATAAAGTATTCATCGTTCACCGTGTCTATGAGATCTCTGATAACGGAGACTTAATCACAAAGGGAGATAACCCAAGTGCACCAATTGACGAAAGTCCTGTAACCGAAGAAAACTTTTTCGGAGTTGTCGTCCGTAGTGGGAAATTTTTAAATATTGGGACAATAGTTCTCAAATACCGAAATGTTGTCTTTCTCTTAATTGTGTCTATTTTCCTAATTATTATTGTTAGGGAGATTCTTACCATATTAAAAAACTCGAATAAAAAGAAAAAAGAGGAATCACAAAGTAGGTTCGAAGCAGAAAAACGATTATTAGTTGAAGAACAAAAAGAGAAAATACGTCAAGAAATACTTGATGAACTAAAAAAAGATAAATAAAATTTTTGTCAGAATCAACACTTGCTGAAATCGATTAAAATTGACAGGTAAAAAGATCTGTGGCAAAATAAATTAGATAACGGCAAAGCTAATGAAAATTAGCGACGCAAAGCTATAGGGCCTCAATTTCGTGGTAGCCAGTTGCATTCTGATGTAATTGGCTATTTTTTGTTTTTTTGAATAGAAAGGAATATTTAAAATGAGTAAAATTCGAAATTTTCTCACGATTATTTCTTTTTTCCTTGCAATTGGGCTGTTTTTTACGACAGTTGTTTTTGGATGGATGATTTTTATAAAAGAAAAACCTTTGGCAACTTTTGAGGCTGGTAAAATCGTCCTGACAACGACTGTAAATGGTTCGCCCATAACTTCAAATATTTATTTCAACAATCTTGCTTATGTGGATTTTTCAGAAGATGTTTATGAGGATAGTTCTGGAGAGTTAAACAGAATTGCTTCTGTCACATCTGTTCGATTGATTGACGGGATGGGATCTATTGAAATTAGAAACCAAATTGAAATCCAAGAGACCTCTGAACGAGTTGGTCTGTTACTTCTCATCATTTATGAAGGGAAAAGTGTTCCTTTTTACCAAATTGGAGTGGAAATGGACTATCACAGTCTGATTCTTTCGATTATTGGGGAAGAAACAAACGAAGTTAATCAACGCCAACTTATTACCAATTATAATCTCAACTCAATTCTAATGATGAATTCAACTCCACTCTCAGCGGGAGAATGGATTTCTTTCCAAATTGTAGCATGGGGAGACTACAATTCTTTGGCATCTCCATCACTATTCCTCAGTGATTATCGGCATCTTCAAATTTCCATTTTCACCGAACAATGGGAAGGAGGAATAGTTTAATTTGAAAAAAATTCTTTTTCGCAATATTACTTCTATTGTTTTATCACTGGTATTGTTTTTAGCCTTGACTATTTCCTTCGTTTTTTCCTGGTTTAATAGACAAAATCAATCCTCTTTCATTATTTATTCGGGTGATTATGAGGTTGGAATTACCATTTCGTTAAATGATGTCACCGTTAATGAAAGTAGCCCTTATTACGATTCGCAAAAAAAAGTCCTGATTTTGGAAGGACAACACCAAGAAAGCGAAAATTTCATAAACAATTTAAAGATCACTTTTACATTTTCAGTTGACAATCCTGCTCGTTTTAGAGTAAAAATTCAAGACGAATGGCAATTAACAAGAACATATTATGATACCAGTTATGTGATTGTTGAAGCGGTTTCTCACGAGAACCAAGCACTGATCCCAGGAAATGAAAACTTTCCGTTTATTATTACAAATGTTTCTTCTTACCTATATGATCCAATTTCTGGATATTTATATTTCAATACAGTTTTAGAAGAAAATCAAACTTATGTAATTGAGTTTATTACAGGAGGAAGACCTTACCCCGCGAGGTCAACCACCGCATATTATGAAGATGTTTCGGTTTATTTGGATCTTATTGTTGACGTGGTTCAAGCAAATCGCTTTTCTCAGGTTTGGGGAGTCAGTCCAGATTTCTTTGGATAAAAAAGCCATTAAAGAGGTATTATTATGAAGAAGATCATTTTCAAAAAAATCATCATGTTAATTATCATTTTCATTATGATGTTTTTTTTGGTTGACATAATAGGTCGAAGAAGCCATTCTACTCAGGGTTATAATTACTCCTTATCCAATTACTGGGATGGTTCAAACCTTACCGTTTCTCCATTAAGTCCCATTGTTTTTGAGAGCCAATATGTTCCGTATAGCACAATTGATGGAAACCCTTTAGCAATAGATGAAAACAAAACATATGTTATTTCGACAGCAATTGACCTTTTTAATTTTTCTATTGATTCAATGGGTGAATCCAAGGATGCTTATCTAAGCTTGAATTATATCTTGGGGAATAATATTGATTACAATGTAGCTTCTCAACAAGGAGCATTATTTCGTCCAATAGGATTTGAAACCACTCATCCATTTTCTGGGACTTTTGATGGCCAGGGATTTATTATTTCGAACCTTTATTTTGAGCCCATTTTTTCCTCAGAAGATTATACGATCATATACAATGATGACTTACTTTATTATTCTCTTTTTTCAAGAATTTCTTCAACAGGAATTGTTAAAAATCTCGGTTTAAAAAACACCATCATGATTCAGCCGATAAATTGGGGGATCATGAGTTATGCCTCTCCGCTTGTAGGGCTAAATCAGGGATTAGTCGACCATGTCTTTGTGATTGATGATCGTTCTGATCCCGGGTTAACCGTCGATGGGGATTTTCACATAGCAGGAATTATGTCAGTCAATCAGGGAACTTTTTCTAACGCCTTTCTTTCGGCAGAATTTGTAAAATCAGAGGCCGTCACAACAAACATCACTTCCCGAACCACTTTAACATCTAACAGCGGTTCGATTACTAACGTTTATTTTGATGATACAGTCTACACCCCTTTACTCGAACCAGGTGATTTGGGAACGGCTCTTTTGACTGAAGACTTTCAAGATCCAGCATTTTTTGGTATGGGTTGGTACCTCAACAACTACTATTCAACAACCAATCCACAAGCGCAATTGCACAATACATACCCAATTTTGACTGGTATTGAAACAGATATTACAGGAAGGTTCTTAATTCAGAATTCTCTTGACCTGCTTTATATGCCAACTCTTTTAGCTTCCTCAAGTTATTTCCGAAGCAAGACATACGTTCTTACGAAGGACATTGATATGAACCAAGTTTCGGAAGGCACTTATGATTCCCCCGCAACCGATTTTTCCGGAACTTTTACCAGCGACTCTATCGTAGACCCGGGGAGCACCACCCTATATTCTCATTCGGAGAGCGAAGGGGCTTTTGGGTTTTACTCAATAATCGGCTTTAGCGTTTCAACCGCAACAATAATCGGAACTTCAACCAGCTATGGTTTGTTTGGAACTCTTTCAGGCACAGTAGAAAATATAAACTTCGTCAATGGGAAAATTCTTGCAAACGATACTCCTTCCCATATCGCCAAAACCCGAAACGGGTTGGGCTTTATCACGGGGAACCTAAACGGTGGAACGATTCACAACACCCACGTTTTAGGTACTATAAGTCTTGAATCAGCTCTGGAAATTGGGAAAACCTATATCGGTGGATTAGTGGGCTATGGATTTGGAATCATGACAGATTGCACATCAAGCGGATCGATTGATGGCGGTATTCATCCTTACATTAGCAACAGCGATTACAGTTCCCTTGGAGGATTGGTTGGATACAGTGATCAGTTGGAAATCTCACAATGCATTAACGGAATGGATATTGTTGGGATCAGTTTCGCAGCGACCAACACTTCGATCTTTTCTGCTGGCGGAATCGTTGGAACCGGAATTACCAAAAACCTGACTGAAGTGGTCAATCAAGGCAATATTGTTTCCCATGATGAAACGGGATTTGTAAATACGGTTTATCTGGGAGGGATTATTGGACTCCATACCCAAGAAATGGTTTCTGTTTCCCGAGCAAACAACCAGGGAAATGTAACGGTTTTGGTAAAGGATGCAATCAATGCTAAAGCCGCAGGTTTTGGGAATGTAATTGGGAGTTCGAATTTCACCTTCTATAGTTTGGCCAACGAGGGCCAAATTGGGGTTAGTTATGTTAATGGCGGAGGAGCTGCCGAACTTAGCGATGCGGTTTTGGAGACAATCAAAATAGAGATTGCTGGGGTGGTGATTACTTCTGGAACAAATGCCTACTTCCAGGGTTTGTTCAACAAAGCCAATCTCACTCTGGATATGAGTGCTTGCAACAATTTTGCTGCGGTCATTCTTTGCAACAACAATTATTATGATAATAGCGGAACTTTCGTTTATGATAACATCAGTTCCAATTATGGGACCAGCGTTACCATTGTTCAAGCTTATAACTATGGCAATGTCAATGCGATTACGACCGGAAATGTTGTTTGGTATCAAATGAAAATTTCAGGAAACTCTTTAGGGAAAAACATTACTTCTGAGCAACTGCGAAATACCGGAGACGTCAGTGTTCACTTTACTTATCCGACCACAAAACTGATCAATTCCGCACCAACTGCTGATGGAATTACCACCCCATACAAGAATTTAAAAGTAATGGGTCTTCTGGAAGAAGTAAGCCCTTCAAAATACGCATCTGATTTATACAATGGCGGAAAAATTTCTGTCACGATGCAAACCGGACTAAAAGTCAAATTCAACTTGTTTATTTCTGGAATTGCTTTTAAAAACGCTAACACTACTCTTTTCTCGACTTATGGGATCGATTTCAGTTCAGTTGACATTCATCCGGAAGTGCAGGGTAGCATCAGCAATGCCGTTAATGACGGCGAACTATATGTTGTTGGGGAATTTTATGGGCAATCCCAGGTTTCCGGAATTGTATCCGTCAATTCATCACTCATCTCGGAATGTGTCAACACTGCGAATATTTTTAATCAAAACGCCGTGAAAGCTTTAACCGCTTATGCAGATGGAGATACTTATTCAAAAACCGAATTTGCTGTCGAAACCGGCGGAGTGTCCTTCTTGATGCTCTCGCAATATGCCCAAATTCGCGATTGTGCAAATTATGGAACGGTCACGTCTTACTCCACAACATTAAGTGGCCGTGTTCATGCGGGGGGAATTGCCGTTCGAAATGATAAATACGAAAATGGCACCAACTTTCCGGCTAATAATGCCACTGGATCTCATTTTGCAAAAATCATGTTCACCATCAATTACGGAAAAGTATTTGCTTGGAACCCAATAGATGAATCAGCTTACTTAATCGCCAATGAAACCAATTGTAAGGCGGCGGGAATCATGGCTTTGGGTGTACTTAGCATCATCGATACCATGAACACCGGAAGCATTTATTCCCGTTATTTAGCGGGGGGAATACTTGGGTTTCTTTACTTTACAAGGTTTGCGGTAAGTACGACTGATGCTTTTCTCGCAAATTCAATTAATTATGGGGATATTCGCCGACTTATCTCAACTGGAAGCGGAACTGGATGCCCGTTTTCTTATGACTCCGGATCCCAGGACACCATTTTTTCTTCGGAAAAAGTTGATCCAACTTATGTCCCTAAGGGTGTCGGAAATGAAGAATATGGTTTCGGTGCATTTGTTGGGAAAATTCATACAGGAAGTGCAATAGGCTGGAACTTTTCAAGGAGTGCTTATTCGATTCGGAACGTTGTTTTTAGTGATTTTACCAATTTCGACGAAATAACCGACGTGATAGGAAAAGCTCCCGCCACTGCAAAATCTGATCAAAGCCTAGAAATCAGCACGAACCGGTATCTTGCAACGGTAAGATTAAGTGATGGGTCAACGAACCCCTTCGACCGAATTAAATCATATTCCCTCGATGCTGTTGGTTTGACTGGGCAATCTGGACGGGATGGAACAACCTATATGGGAATTTTCAACCCCGCCTACCATTTGATTACTCCCCCAGACATCATCACCTTTGAAACTGATTCATTAATTGCTGACTACATCCAATTTACTCCGTATTCAAAAGTAAACAGTGTTTTTGCGACTCGAATCGGTTTGAACATTATCGGAGAAGTTTTAGGTGACGATGTTGGTCTTTTTGCAGTCTCAACATCGGATGGAAATTTCAACGGCGAATTCATTCCAGATACTATCGACCTCTCAAAACTTAATCCCCATCTATTTAATGAGTTTGAGGAAGATATTACCGACGATTCCTGGCAATATGTTGTAAACTGCGGAACCGAAACTGAGTATTATAAGTTTAATTCCGCCATGAAACAATTAGACAAATCCATTTCTTCCACCATCTTTGATATGGAATTTGTTTGTGATCAAGATTCTTCAATCGTTCTTAGGGATCCCGTTTTGGACCAAAGAAACAATATTGCAACCTTCTTTGTTCCGAGCAACAGTGATGCCGCCTCCGGTTCGACCACCCAGTCTGTCTCGGTTTACCGATATATCAAAGCCGCGGAAGGCGTTGCGGGAAGCGTTTATGTGCCTTATTCCTATAACAGTTCCAATGGAAAATATGTTGGACAGTATAAGAAAAACGTTGATGGAACATACTCAGTTATCGGGCCGTATGACTCAACCGGGATTTTCAATCTAACTTTCACTACCGGAACCAGCAACCTTAAGATCGGTTATTTGCAAGGAGGTTTGTACACTGATTCAAATGGTGTTCCATACTATTTGTATGATTATTACAATGAAGACGTAAGGACCAAGCTTTACACAAGATTGACTGCGACTTCGGCTGCAGCCGGATACGGTCAATATCGTTTTGTTTCCGGTGATGAATATGCCTATGTCGGTCCGGCCGAGTACTCCGAAACGTACGTTCGTGTTGCCGACACTGTTTCAATCTACTCAGACAACGGAAAGACCTTTTCAGTAAACCTTGTTGGGAACACTTATCAACTTGCCAAGAATGCTTCGCTTTATTATTTTTACAACAACCAGAACAATTTGTACGGAGGCAATGAAGAAACTAGTATCCCATCCGTATCCGGAATTTACGATGAAGTATATGATGCTTCAACAAACGCTTTAATCAATACTTTTGAAGATTATTACGGATCTGTTAGGGTTTATTCAGAATCATATGTATATGATCCTTTGGATGAAAGTGGAGATCCTTACACATTCACCGATTACAAAATCAGGATCGTTCGTGTTTCTGCCGCTGAATTTTCAAATTTGAACACTTTGCTGGTAAATGGCACGAATGGGAAACCTTTGACCATTCCGGACCTTAACGATGTAACTTCAACCGTGAATGTGGCATATAAACCAAACGGTGTCAGTGGTGGAGTAGTAAACGTTACCTACGCGACTACCAATTTGGCTAATTCCTCCGAACTTCTTCCCGTAACCAATTTTTATGATAGTTTGGGTGTTGAAGTGGACCCTGCTTTGTACAGTTTAACGGGCGGCACTATTGCTACAGCGGGAATCTTTAACCATATTACAGGATCTTGGGGCGCAGGCACAGTATCATTTACATTATCTACCGTTCAGGCTCTTCACAGCGGAAATTATACAATCGTCATTACTCTTTCAACATCTGATGTTTATCACATCCATCTTTTTAAGGAAGAGAGCCCTGAAGCAACGGTTCTGTCATTAACCTTTAACAATCAACAAATTGCCATACCGGCCATTGATAAAACGTATACGTCCTTTGTTCCATTTGGAATTTACTACTCAATAGAAGATCCAACCACGGGGATAGTAAACTTCAATAATCTGGATACTATTTTGAATGTTTCCTATGACAATATCATTGGCTCCAATTTACCTGATTATTTGACGGCTCTATCAATCTCACCATATGCCTTAATTACTTCGATTGATTTTTCCGTAACCATGTATGACACATATCGGCATAGTTATAATATTGTTTATAATATTGAGGCCGAAAATGGTACTCTTGATACCTTCACGCATTATCTAGTCGAAAATGCGGTTGGGACCGAGGTAATTCAAGCTTTTAATGATGGTGACCTTGTAAATACTCTTCCTTACAATGCGGTTGGGTTCAATCGAGAGGAAGCCCCAACAATGCGTTTTGATTTTGATTTCAGCACCATTTACTTTGGAAACGACTCGCCATTGGCGGTTGAATCAAGCTTCCTTGGTACTGGAACGGCCACTCTCGGTGTTGATTATTTTACTTCAGTTAACAACAACTTTGGGTTTGAAGCAGAATTTACTTCAAACACTCCGATTGGTGATTATCAATGCATAATGACTTTTTCAAATTCGAAAGTAATTTCAAGTGGAGACGTTGTAAACTGGTCTTTCACCTTCCAAACGGTCACAATAACTAAAAAATTAAATAACAATAGTCATTTGAATAGGATCAATTTTGTTTCAGACACCACTTATTCTGGGTTGGACACCGTAATGGATATTGTTGAGATGACCGATGTGACTTACCAAGGGTACATTGATAATCGGTCTTCGAGAGAAATAATTCTTCTTCCCAACACAAACATCAATTATAATGATTATTTAAATTACAATTGTTATTGGGTAATCGGCCAAGTTCAAAAAACGAATTTGGAATATTTTTCGCCTGATTTTACCTTACCTATTGGAGCAGCAATTTATCGAATCATCGACGAAACAAATGTTGCGGATCCAAGTTTGCAATCGACGAATTTGAATGACGACTTTAATCCGAATGAAGATTTAAGTACCTTTAATTCCATTCATTTCCGAATTTACGCTGAGGACTATGTAATGTTGGATCCAAATTTTAACACTCACTATACAGATTATTACGTTGCGGTTCAAGACATTACCAATAACATTCTTTTTGTAGTTTCAGTTGTAATAAATCCCGACTTTACATTTGTGGCTTTTGATAAATTATTTGTTACAATTAATGTTGATGATTTAGAGTATAGTACAACTTCGGCATCAATGTTCGCATATTTTTATCAAAGTCTTTACACTGGGGAACATATTCAATTCAAAAGTGGAATGTCGGGTGTGCACACAGTAGTCATCGACTTACCGCCAGGATATGACTTTTCCTTGTCCTTTACATCCCCTGATGTTATTGTTTTTGGCCATCAGTTCTTAATTGCAGACACTATTATTCCAAAAAAATACGCCATGACAATTACTATCACCGTGGCTACCGTAAACCCAGGTTGGGGGCAAAGAAGCACATTTAACTTTGAACCCGTATAAAGAAAGAAAAATAATCCCAATCGAAATAACGATTGGGATTATTATTTTATTTGGTGAAGGCTGGGTAATTCGGATTACCATAACCGGTTATCGATGCATAATTCAAGGGGTAACTGCGTTGGGCGACACAATTGGCAGTATTTCCTTCAATGGTATAAACGGTGGTTGAATCGCTTCCGGTGACGATGCCGGTATGGGATGCGCCATTGCTTAGGAAGAAGATGACATCACCCTTCTTCGGCTGGTATTGTCCTTTGTATTCGAAACGGCCGGCTTGTTCAAACCATTCTCTTCCCAAGGAACAGGAAGCATATTTTGGGATGATGGTGGTGGTTATACCGGATTGATTGGCACACCAGGAAACGAACATTGCACACCATTCCGCGTTGCTGAGGCCGTACCAATCTCCGTATTTTGAATCATTGTTCGGACCTTCCTCGTAACCTTCTTGAGACAACGCCGTTTCCACGAGCCGGCTTGCGTAATCTACATTGGGGATCCCAACCACAGTTACGGTAATGACTCCGTAAATGGCATCATCAAGCGGTGAGAAGGCCGCAATTACCGCGGTTCCGGCTTTGACTCCAACCACACGGCCAGCACTTGTTGCCATGGCAACTTGATTTCCGTAACTTTTCCAAACATAATAATCTTTATCCAAAGCGCCATCTAATTCTATTTCCAGATACTCGCCCGCCTGGATGGTGGCATTCAGATTGGTGGAAGATAATATCAAGCGCCCAGCTCCGATTTCGCCGTTTTGGTCTTTGATCAAACTGGTTTCCGCGACGGTGATTTGATAACTGGAACTAATCAATGGATCGGTTTTCAGGGTGGCGGTAATGGTTGCCAATCCGGTTGTCAAGCCGGTTACAACCCATTCCGAATTCAGAGAAAGGATTTCCGGATAGTCGATTTCCCAATTAAAACTTTCCCGGATCGCTCCAACGTTTTCTCCATTCAGAAAGACGATCTCTGTCATTCCAGCCGGTTTAAGATAGTCGGATGATGAGGAAATAATCGGATGGACAATTTCGGTGTTTTCAACGATCACCAACAGTTCCGCCGAAACCTTATTGTTTCTTTCGTAAGTGGCGGTAATGCGAGTTTTTCCAATTTTGATCCCCCTAAGGACTCCTTCCTCTATGATGGCTACTTCCTGATCTGAAGATTCAAAAAGGATTTGATTTTCTTTTATTCCTTCAAAAACGATTGGAAGACTGGAGTTTTCATTGGTTTTAAGGATCAATTCTTCAACCGAGAAGGCAATGGTTGCATCTTTGTTGACGCAGCCCGCCAATATGATCAAAAGTAAAGCGCCTATTGTTAAAAATATCTTTTTCATGATTTACCTCTTGGAATATTATACCAAAAACCATCCCCTTCTTCAAGGAATACCAACTTTTACTTTTTTCGTGACGGATTCTGTAGTATAATCAAATAAAGAGAAAAATGAGTGATGCTTATGGATGCAAAAAGATTTGACGACATCATCAATAATGAAAATCTCCCCGAACCCCAACTGATTGGGACTTTGGGAGAAAAGACGATTCATCGTTTGCTTAAGAAGTACTTGGAACCCGATTCGGCCTTTCACGAAATAAAAGTCGGAAACTATTTTGCGGACATTTGTCACGGTGATGAAATCGTGGAAATTCAAACGAAGCAGTTCAACAAACTTCGCGATAAGTTATCGGTGTTTTTGGAAGATCATAAAGTCAAGGTGGTTTTTCCGAGTTTTGCCACCAAATGGCTGCTTTGGATCGATCCCGAAACGGGCGCTGTATCAAAAAAACGTCGCTCTCCGGCGGCGGGAACTGCCTATCGGATCTTCCCGGAACTTTACCGGATCAAATCCTTTCTTAATCATCCGAATTTAAGTTTCTTGATCTTGCTTTTGGACATGGAAGAGTACCGATATTTGAACGGCTGGAGTAAAGATCGAAAAAAAGGTTCGGTTTGTCAGGAACGGTTGCCGCTTTCATTGGTTTCGGAGATCGTCATTGATTCCCCGGCGGATTACATCAAATTGATTCCTTTGGGGCTTAATGGTGTTTTCACGAGCAAAGATTTTGCTTCGGCGGCGAAGCTGACTTTGAGAAATGCCCAGATCGCCGTCAACGTCCTTTGTTATGTTGGGGCCATCACCAAAACCGGAAAAGACGGGAAGATGAACCTCTATGAAAAAAAGCAAATAGTTGTGGAAAAATAAAACATTAAGATGTATAATAAGTAAGTAAAAAATAAGGAGATTTTAATTATGGGAAGAGCACATGAGGTTCGTGCCGCATCAATGGCAAAAACGGCTGCGGTCAAAAGCAAACAAAACGCAAAATACGCGATGGCGATTTACGCCGCCGCCAAGAATGGCGTCCCTGATCCCGATCTCAACCAGTCTTTAAAGAAAGAAATAGAGAAAGCGAAAAAGGCCCAAATCCCGGCTGAAGTAATCAGACGTTCGATTGAAAAAGCCAAAGGCGGAGCCGAAGAAGCTTATCAAGAAATACGGTATGAAGGTTTTGGACCAAGCAATTCAATGGTCATCGTGGACTGTTTGACCGACAATGTCAACCGCACTTATACTTTCATTCGAACTACTTTCTCGAGATCTGGATGGAAATTGGGAGTATCAGGCAGCGTTCAGCATCAGTTCAGCAACCAAGCTTTGCTAAGCTTCGAAGGATTTTCCGATGAAGAAGTTTTAGAGATCATGGTCGCGGGCGATTGCGATGTTACCGACATTCAAGTCGACGAAGGGCTGGTTACCGTAACCGCTCCTTCAACCGAATATTCAAAAATGAAAGCTGCCATGACGGCAGCCAAATCAGACATTGAATTTTTGGAAGATAAGATCGCTTGGATCCCGATGACTTATGTCACAGTCACCGATGAGACCGACATTCATCACATTCAAAAATTGATTGGTTTATTGGAAGAAAACGACGATGTCCAGGATGTTTATCACAATGTCAAGGACCTTCCGGAAGAGGATGCCGAATAGGCATCTTTTTTAATTTCTCAGAAACTCGCAATTCTTGTCCTTCAGCCAGCGGATCGTACCGAAGATCCGTTTGCATAACCGAAGCGTTTTTTTTGGAACCGCCGAAAAATTTAAACCTAAACTTCGGTAATATTCCAAAAGGACCGGAAGACGATCCAAAAAATCTTGGTAATCGCGGGTTACCGGATCCGACCAAGCCAATTCGGCGACGGCGGCCATTCTCGGGAACATTTGGAATTCCAGTTTTTCCCGAGTGGAGATCCATTCGGTCCAAAGCGGGCTTTCAATTCCCAAAATGTTTTCCGGATGGCGAATACCCTTTAATTCCGGACGAAAATCGTAGGTTTTCTTAAGCGGGGTCATGGCGTAAGGATAATCCAGGTATAACGAGAAAAAATTGGAGATCACGGCTTTTCGGCCTTTGTTGATTTGAGAAACGGTTTGACGGTTTGAAAACGGCTTCCAGTGCTGAACGATGATCCCAGGATCCAAATCAGAATCAAGCGCGTCATTCCAAACCATGGTCCGGACTCCTTGATCACGTAAATTACCGCTCAAACGATTGATGAGATCCGTTTGAAGCTTCCCGTAATTTTTCAGGTGCCGGTTTTGGATGGCTTTTTTACATTTGAAACAGGACCTCGGCTCTAAAAGCGGGACTTCATCACCGCCCAAATGGATGATTTTTGGATGAAAGACGGAAATGAATTCCGAAAGGATCGCGGTCAGAAATTCTTCCAAGCCCGCCGATCCCAGGCAAAGGATCTTCGGGCTGATCCCAAAGGATTTCCGAACGGCCATTTCTTGGTGATGGGAGAATTCCGGATAAGCGGCCATCAAAGCCATGGAATGACCGGGAAGATCGATCTCCGGGATTATTTCAACGAATTTAGACGCTGCGAAAGCCGCGATTTCTTTTAAATCGGGTTGAGTATAATAACCTTCGACCGGAATGCCGTCGGAAATCTTTTGGGAATTGATCGTGCCATCCCGTTTGCTTCCAATTTCCTGAAGCCGCGGAAAAAGTTTGCTTTCAAAACGCCAACCCTGGTCATCGGTAAGATGAAGGTGCAGGCGGTTGAGTTTATGGAAACTCATGATCTCGATCAGCCGGAGCAAATCCTGCTTGGGAAAGAAATGACGGGCGACATCCAACATGAAGCCCCGATAAGCAAATCGCGGTTGATCATTGATTTCGCCGCATTCGACCGTCAAACCCTCAGGAGTGGCAAGAATCATTTGTTTCAGCGTTTGCCAAGCATAAAACATCCCGGCTCGGTCGGTAGCTTCCAAAACTACGGCTTCTTTGGTAACCTTAAGTTTGTACTGCTCGGAATGCAGGTTGAAATCAAGCAGAAAACTTATCGCCGAAAAAAGACCTTTCTGGGTGCTCCAACCGGTCTTTCGTTGGTAAAAATCCGAAAAATCGGCCGCCAGGCTTTCGAACTCGGCGGAATAACTGATGCTGAGATCTTTGGTAAAGACGAAACGGCCGGGTTCGGGACGAATCTCTCTTGGCAAGGGAATGATTTTCATAAGCGGTACCTCGTAAACAGTATACCCAAAAAAAGGGTTTGTGTAAATACGAAACCAAAAATCGGCCCTCGGTTTTTAATAATCTGCTTGTGAAAAAAGGGAAAATCGTTTATAATTTAATCAAAAGGAAGAAGAAAATATGGAATCAAAAGTTTACTTCACATCGATGAAAATAAGTCACCATGAAAGTCTTTTGGACCGCCTGGAAAAACTCACGAAAGCAGCGGGAATCGAACAAATCGATTTTCAGAATAAATTTGTTGCCATCAAGATTCATTTTGGCGAGCCGGGGAATTTGGCTTACCTGCGTCCAAATTATGCCAGACGGATCGTTTCGATCGTCAAATCCTTGGGAGGAAAGCCATTTTTGACCGATTGCAACACTCTTTACGTCGGAAGAAGAAAAAACGCTCTTGACCATTTGAGTTCCGCTTTCGAAAACGGTTATAATTATTTCCAGACGGACTGCCATACCATCATCGCCGACGGTTTGCGCGGAACCGACGAAGCGGAAATTGAAATCAACAAAGAATTTGTTAAAACCGCCAAGATCGGCCGGGCCATTGCGGATGCGGACATCATTATTTCAATGAACCATGTCAAAGGTCACGAATTGGCGGGTTTCGGCGGGGCTTTGAAGAACCTGGGGATGGGAAGCGGGTCCCGGGCCGGAAAACATGAAATGCATTCTAGCGGAAAACCGTTCATCCGGGAAGATAAGTGCAAAGGATGCATGATGTGCATCAAAAACTGTGCCGCTGGGGCCATAACCATGACGGACAAAAAGTCCCGGATCAATCCCGCCATTTGCGTTGGCTGCGGACGCTGCATCGGAGTTTGCAGTTTTGACGCGGTTCGGGTCGATTGGAATGAAAGCAGCGCCAAAATGAACAAAAAAGTCGCCGAATACGCCTTCGCGGTTGTCCATGACAAACCGGCGTTTCATATCAATTTCATCATTGATGTATCACCGGCGTGTGACTGCGATTCGACCAACAATGTTCCGATCATCGCCAATATCGGCTTCCTGGCCTCTTTCGATCCGGTGGCACTGGATAAAGCTTCCGTCGATTTAATCAACCAAGCGCCGATGATCAATGGTTACGAGGATTCAAAGAATAACCATTTTGCGGCTCTCAATCCCAATACAACTTGGGACTCCGGTTTGATTCATGGCGAGAAAATCGGTTTGGGAACCATGAATTACCAATTGATCGAGGTTAAGTAAATGAAATATAAAATCATCGACATCAATAATTGGAAAGGAAAACAGCATTACGAATGGTTTATCAAATATGCGACTCCCTATTACGGAGCCACCACGACCATTGATCTGACGCTTTTCTTCCAATACATCCATAATCTCAAACTTCCCTTCTTCGCAACTTTCATGTATTTGATCGTCAAAGCCCTAAACGAGATTCCGGAATTTCGGCTGCGAATCATGAAAGGAAAAGTTGTGGAGTATGACGTGATCAATCCGGCTTTTACGGTCATGACCAATGACGGTATTTATGATAACTGTGAAGTAGAGTTCAAACCGTTTCCCGAATACCTTATGGAAATCCAAAGGAAAATGGCCACCGCCAAATTGGGGGTAATCGTCAAAGATTTGTACAACGACGAAACCCGAATGGATCAGTTTTACATAAGCAGCGTTCCATGGATCGATTTTACTTCCGTTACCCACCCGATGCCGGGAAACGATTTTGATTCCGTTCCCCGCATTCTTTGGGGAAAATACCACAATGTTGGTGACAAAACCCTCATTTCTCTTCAGATTCAGGCCCATCATGCTTTGATTGACGGCTACCCCTATTCTCAAGGCGTCTTGAAAATCCAGGAAATGGTCAACGATCCCGAGAAATACTTGAAATAAACCCCAAAAGGTGTTATCATCAAAGGAAAAATACCCGGGGAGGTAAATAAATGACATTCACGGAAAAGTTTCAAACGATCGCGGAAGACGCGAAACTGATTGGTGCCAGCTGCGCCATAATCAAAAAACACAATTGGGAATATGAGATGATCGAGCAAGTCAACTGGGGACGCCAGTCTTTGGAAAATGATGTTTTAGTTACTTCAAAAACCATTTTCCGAATCGCTTCAGTCTCCAAGATCGTGGTGGCCATGGCCATGATGGCCTTGATCGAGGAAGGCAAAGCCACAATCGATTCCGACATCTCCGATATTCTCGGCTTCAAAATACGAAATCCTCACCATCCGGAAGTCCCTTTGACCATCAAGATGCTTATGACCCAAAGCTCAAGCATTACCGATGGGTTTAATGACGATAATCCCCTGCCCGAGAATGAGAACCGGACTTATAACGGGGTCAACGGAAAGAACGTTTTCGTGGCTCTGAAAGACCTTTTGGTTCCCAATGACGGGCCTTATTACGCGGACGCCACTTGGAACGAAGAAGTCCCAGGAACCAAATTCATTTATTCGAATTTTGGATGCGGCATTCTGGCTTGCTGCGTCGAAACGTTGGCAAAGCGGCCTTTTACCGAGTTTGTAAAACAACGGATTCTTGATCAGTTGGGAGTCGATGCTAGTTTTCAAGCTTCAACGATCCTCCATCCGGAACGTCTGGCCGATCTTTACGTGGAAGACCAAAAAGAACCATCCGGTTTCCGAAAAGGGAAGGTGGCTTCCGAATTATTAAACAACGGCTACCCGCTGTTTCCGCTTGGGAACAACTTCCGAGGCCCGGCCGGAGGACTTTTGATCGGAATAAAAGATCTCTCGAAGATCATTGAAGTGTTTTTGAACAATGGGTTGGTCAACGGTGTTCGCTTGCTTCAGCCGGCGACCCTCGATTTGATGCTGACCAGACATTGGGTTGGCAAAACCCCGGAATATTATGCGAAGGGGTTGCAGCTGCGGTTTTTCCCTTATAAGAACCATTTGTTCAAAGGGCATACCGGATCAGCTTACGGGTTGATCAGTTTCTTGTTCTTCAACGAAGCCGAACAAATCGGAATTTGTTTTGCAGCCAACGGCGGTCACTATCAGGAAAGCCAATTGGGAATGACCGATGTTTTGGAAAAAGTCTTTGCAGCTTTTTATGAAAATTTTTTGGAAAAGAACTAAAATATGGTCAATTTGGGCGAATTAATCACCTAAATTGACTTTTTTTAATAGACATTATATAATGAATCAGGACTAACGAAAGGAGATTGTATGTTAATAACTTTCAAAGTAAATAATTTTTTATCATTTGCCAGCGAACAAATGATTTCGTTGGTTCCCAGTCTCCAAAAAAGTCTGACCAACCATTTTGCGAAACTGAACGACTTGGACATTTTGAAACAAGCCGTGATCTTTGGAGCCAATTCTTCCGGGAAAAGCAACTTCATCAAGGCCATGGCTTTAGGAAAGTCGATTGTTTTGGACGGAATGTCGACCAAACACAAAAATCTCTTTTCCAAACTTGATCCGGTCAACAAAGCCAAAGAATCCATGTTGGAATACACTTTTTTTACCGAGGGGATGTTTTATTCCTACGGTTTTTGTTTCGTTCTTTATGATTGCCGCATCACCAAAGAGTGGCTCTATGAAATCAACCCTAAGACCGATAAAAATAAAATGCTCTTTGAACGGGATTTGACGGAAAACACTTTTTCGACTTCAATCAAGATGCCCGCCCAAGACAAGCATCGCTTTGAAACCTACCTTCACGACATGGAAAAAAACGATAGCGTTCTGTTTGTTGGGGAGATGAACCGAAATAAGCAGCTGGGTGAATCATTCCAAGTCTTCAGTCGGATTTTTTCGTGGTTCAAAAACAATCTCGTCATCAACATGCAAGACATCGGTTATTCGAAAATGAGTTATTTTACCGATACCTACCGAACTCGCTTTTTGGAAGTCTTGAAAATGTTTGATACCGGCATTTCCGAAATCGTCAGCGAACCGATCAGTTTCGAGAACTTTACCGATCAGGTTCCAAAAAGAATTTTCGATGACTTGATGGCGGAGATCGCCGAAAAAGCCAAAGATGGCGAAGAATGCCGGTTTGGTTTGCGCCTTCCTCAGGCCTTGTTTGGCATTGAAGTAAAGCCCGACCGGGAAATTGCCATTACCACAACCATGTTGAAACACCAACATTCGGAAATGCTGTTTGAGTTCGCCGAAGAATCAGAAGGAACAAAGCGTTTGTTTGAACTCGTGGATATTTTGATCAACCCTCGGGAAGGAACCATTTATGTCATTGACGAAATCGACCGCAGCATTCATCCGCTTTTGGTAGTCAAATATTTGGAGTTTTATTTGGAACATTCCCAAAATTTCTTGGTGCAAATTCTGTTTTCGACTCATGAAACCAATATTTTATCTCAAGAATTGTTCCGCCGGGATGAAGTCTGGTTCATGGAAAAAGGCGAAGATAATTCCTCGCGGATTTTTTCGTTGGATATCTTCAAGGAACGCTTGGATAAAAAAATATCCGCGTCCTATTTGGAAGGTATTTACGGGGGAGTTCCGATCATCCCGAAGACCGGTGACCGCTGATGGCTCCGATCCGGACGAACGTCTCTTTGTATAACCGTTATCCGGAAAAGCGGGTCGGAAGCGTCGAACCCTTCCGGACTTATTACATCATCATGGAGGGAACCAATACCGAACCTAATTATTTTCGGCTCCTGGAAAAGCGGCTTTCGGATCTGAAAATCCGAAACAACATCCGCATCGTTTATTTGGAAAGGACCCAACAAGATCGGGGAAGCAACTCTCCCCGGCAGTTATCCCGGTTTCTTCAGGATTTTCGAAAGCGGCAAAATGACAAGACGGCCGTTTATTGCATGGTCTTTGATCGCGACAGTTATAAAAATCAAGTGAATCCCACCGAAGGTTATTTGAATTTTCTTAACCAAAATCAAAAATCGAAGATCCGAATGATCGTCAGCAGCCCTTGCTTTGAGGTTTGGCTTTTGCTTCACCAGAAGAATGCCGTTTCGGAGATCATTGAACCGAACGCCAAACAGATTTTTGAAAATGTGCGTTTGACTTCCTCTTTCACCTATATTAGCAAAATGGTCAGGGACCTTTTT
>Ga0247841_10003663_pt1 | contig 27884 bp, 22 predicted proteins | sample LaCruzMarch2015__2_FD_192410 | JGI IMG/M metagenome (GOLD analysis project Ga0247841, IMG submission 192410) | Freshwater microbial communities from meromictic Lake La Cruz, Castile-La Mancha, Spain - LaCruzMarch2015_18m | ecosystem: Environmental > Aquatic > Freshwater > Lake | place: Spain... | reverse complement strand
GCTTTTGCAAAGAACACAAGCTCAAGACGGTGATTTAATCATCATTGCGGCTGATAATCACTGCTCGGTCTATAAAGTTTTGGCAGCGGTGCGTAACCACCTGGGCAATGCCTTAAAGCTCATCAATCAGGATGACTTTGCTTTCGTCTGGATAACGGACTTTCCGCTTTTTGCCAAAAACGAAGAAAGCGGAGGCTGGGAACCGGCGCATCACATGTTTACCCTACCCAAAAATGAACATATTGAATGGCTCGACCAACCTGATAAAATCGGGGATATTCACGGTCAACTCTATGACCTCGTTTGCAATGGTATGGAACTTTCCTCCGGCAGTATCAGATGTCACCGCTACGATATCCAAAAAAAGATATTCGAAATTCTGGGCTTTACGGAAGCTGAATTGAAAGAGAAATTCGGCTTTTTCCTGGATGCCCTCAAATATGGCACACCTCCTCATGGCGGGATTGCACCGGGCTTAGACAGATTGGTCATGCTCATCACCAAAGCAGATTCCATCCGTGACGTGATTGCTTTTCCCAAAACCCTCAAAGCAGCGGATTTGATGTGTGGTGCTCCCAGTGAAGTTGGCAATATTCAGTGGAAGGAATTGCACCTGAAACCATCTGAATAAATATGTTCAATCTTGCAGTACTTACCAGCGGAAACAGCCGTGGTTCCAATCTTTTGGCAATGGCAGACTATTTCCGTCTGAATAATCTGCCTGTGAAAATCATCTTTGTGATTCGCACTAAAGACGATGCTCCCATTGCCGAAGTGTGTCATAATCTGAATATCGCCTGCCACTATTTACCCTATAAAAACAAACAGAAATTTGAAGAAAAAGTTCTGTATCTGCTTAACTATCATAGTATTCATCTGGTTGCTCTGGCAGGATTTCTCAAGCTGCTTTCCCCTGACTTTATAGCAGATTCCGGAGTTCCAATCCTGAATATTCATCCTGCTTTGCTCCCGAAATACGGCGGTAAAGCTATGTATGGCATGAAGGTACATGAAGCTGTGTTTGCTTTCCAAGAGCAAGTTTCAGGCGCAACAGTGCATCTGGTGGACGATGTTTTTGATAATGGGCAAATCGTTGCTCAACAAGAGATTGATATTTCAGATTGTGATTCACCTGAAGCAATCGCTAAGAAAGTTTTGCATGTGGAACATCAGCTCTATGGCAAAGCCATCTGGGACTATCTCAATAAACTTTATTCATGAAAAAAGCTGCCATCGCCACTCTGGGCTGTAAGGTCAATCAGGTCGAAGCCAGTTCGATTGTTCAACAGCTTGTCGAGCGAGATTATGAGATAGTTGGTTTTGACTGTGTAGCAGATATTTACATCATCAATACCTGCACGGTGACCAACCGCACAGACTATAAATCACGCAACCTGATCAGACAAGCTCTCAATCAAAAAGCTGCCAATCCACAAGTCCGCATCATAGTCACCGGTTGTTACGCCCAAAAAGAAAAAGCAGAAATCGAAGCCTTGGGAGAGATTGACCTGATTGTGGATAACCGGAGCAAGATAGACTTGAGTGTGTGGCTGGACAAAGCTGATTATCAATTCGCAGACATCATGCAAGCCAAAACCTTTTACTGGAAAGACATAGACGGCATGCATGAGCGAACCAGAGCTTTTCTGAAAATACAGGATGGTTGTGATTATTTCTGTGCTTATTGCGCCGTGCCTTATGGCAGAGGACCCTCTCGCAGTATGGATTATACCGATGTCATTCGTCAGGCGGAAAACCTGGTTCAACAAGGTTATCATGAAATAGTTTTAGCAGGTATCAATCTGGGTCTTTATGAAGATAAAATGGCAGCAATAAAACTGCCTGAACTGATTAAAGCACTGGTTGAGAATGATAAGCTTAACTTTTTAAGAATAAGCTCAATAGAGCCAGACTTGTTTACAGATGAATTGATTAAAGTTATCTCTGCCAGCCCCAAGCTGTGCTCTCATTTTCACATTGCTTTGCAATCCGGTTCTGATTCTGTTTTACAACGCATGGGCAGAAAGTATAAAGCTCATGTAGTCAAAGACTTAGTATTAAAACTGCAAGAAGTAAAACCCGATTGTGCCATAGGTTTGGATATCATCTGTAGTTTCCCGGGTGAAACGGAAGCAGAATTTATGGAAACCTATAACTTTCTATCTGTTTTGCCGATTGCTTATCTGCATGTCTTTGTCTATTCAAAACGCAAGGGAACTCCCGCTGCGACAATGCAAAACCAGATTCACGGAGATATTTCCAAACAACGTTCAGCCCTTTTAATCAAACTGAGTGATACAAAAAAACATGCATATATGAATAGACTGATTGCCAATCAAACACTACTCAGCGGTGTGGTTGAGAAAATTGACAACAAAATTGGCAGCGCTTTATCTGACCACTATATCCGTATCTACAATAAGGATAGTGCTTTATGTGAAAATGAGATTGTCAGCGGAGTGGGACTAAAACTCTATAAAGAGGGTATCTTGATTTAAGCTATTTATTAAAAGCAAAGTGTCATCCTGAGCTTGTCGAAGGATGCATGGTTCGACAGGCTCACCATGACACAACACCTCATTCAAAAGGGTTTGCAACAAATTGTCATCCTGAGCTTGTCGAGGGATGAAACAAATTCTCAATCGCTTGTCCTATCCTTCGACAGGCTCGGTATGACAAACTCACTCTTTATTTCTAAAATAGTCTATTATCTTCTGAGCTGTGCTTACTCCAATATTCTTGATAGCTGTCAGCTCATCCAGAGTAGCAGATTTTATCGCATCCACAGAGCCCAACTCCTTCAGAAGCAGAAACTTGGTTTGTTCGCCAATTCCGTCAATGGCTTCCAGTTCACTAATCAGAGTGCGTTTGGAACGTCTTAACCGGTGAAAATTGATGGCAAAACGATGCGCTTCATCCCGAATCCCGGTGATCAGACGCAGAGACATGGATGAGCGTGCCAACATAATAGGGGAGGAGCTTTTGGGGATAAAAACTTCCTCAATCCTTTTTGCCAAAGAAATAACCGGAATATCCTTGTTTGAGGATTCCATTATACTCAGCACAGAACTGAGCTGTCCTTTGCCCCCGTCAATGATAATCAAATCCGGCAACATCTCCTTGTCTTTTTCTGTCTCGTCCAGAAAACGGGTCATCGTCTCTGCCATGGCTGCAAAGTCGTTCTGGGTGTCAATCGTGCGAATAATGAAATGACGATAGAATTTCTTTTTGGGTTTTCCGTTTTCATAAAACACGGCAGAAGAAACAGTGTCTGTGCCCTGAATCGTGGAGATGTCCATACAGACAATCTTGCGGGGAAGTTTGGGCAATCCCAGCTTTTCTTTGAGCTCCTGAATCGGCAGAATGGTTCTGTTTGCCTTTTTCAGATGAGCCAGTTTCTTTTCCTCCACCAGATGAAAGGCATTCTTTTTTGCCATGATAAGCAGCTTGGTTTTCTCTCCACGCTGAGGCAGAACGAGTCTATTTTCAAGCCATAGATTGAGCTCATCCAATTCGGCAGGCGTGTGGGGAAGCAGGATTTCATCGGGTAAATCGTCTTTCTGAGCATAGTAGAGTTTGATAAAAGCAGTCAGGATTTCAGCCGAAGCGGAGTCTTCAATCTGAGAAAGAGGATAGCTTTCCTGATGCAAAATCTTGCCATTTACCATCCGTAAAACCACCATAAAAGCGATGGTTTGTTCCTGATAGAAGCCAAGAATATCCACGTTTCTCTGGTCAGCATAAAACACACTCTGACGTCTTTGGATTTTCTCCATTTCCACGATTCTATCCCGCCAGAGAGCAGCCAGTTCAAACTTCTGCGTATAAGATGCTGCTTGCATCTCCACCCTGAATTCATCCATAATCTCCTGATGCTTGCCGGAAAAGAAGTTCAGCATCGTTCGGACAACCTTGAGGTAACCTTCCCGTGTGATGTAACCGACACAAGGAGCGGGACATTTCCCGAGCTGATAATTGATACAGGCTCTGGAAAAGGAAACTTTATCAGCAGGGATATTGCGTTTACAGTTACGGATGGGGAAGACCCATTCCAGCAGCCTCAAGGTTTTCTTTAATGAATAAGTGTCGGTATAAGGACCAAAATACTTGCCTCCGTCTTTTATCAGCTCCCGAGTGACAATAACTCTGGGGAAAGGCTCGTTAAGTGTAATCTTGATAAAGGGATAACGCTTGTCGTCCTTGAGCATGATATTATATTTGGGTTTGTATTGCTTGATGAGATTGGCTTCCAGAATATAGGCTTCCGCATCAGAATTGACAATAATATATTCCAAATCGGCAATGTTTTGTACCAGCTGAGTGGTCTTGACATCTTTTGCTGTGTCAACCAGATAGGATTTGATTCTGTTCTTGAGATTGACTGCTTTGCCCACATAGATGACTTCCGCATTTTTGTCTTTCCAGATATAAATGCCCGATTGTTCAGGCAGAAACTTGATTTTGTTTAGGATTTCCGGAGTAGTCTTGACCATAGGCTTTTTCTGATGCTATCTATATAGTCAACTCGCCAAACTGAGGCGAGAACGAAAAACAAGATGTATATGCCCAGAGCCAGAATGACGTCTTTTATAATCAACAAAAGCAGTCCGCCGACCGGAAAATATGTATTAGAAAAGTAAAGAATGCCATACAAAAAAATGCTTATTGTGACGATTTTTGTCATCTGGGACAGAATTCCGGTAAATACAACTTCGGGCATGGATTTCTTAATCAAACTCAACAGCACAAGATAATTTACCATAGCAGTAATCGAAGTAGCCAATGCCAGCCCACGATGCTGAATAAACTGCATCAGGGTAAAATTGAGCACAATATTAAGACCTACCATATAGGCTGCGATTTTAACGGGTGTTTTGGTGTCTTTATTGGCATAAAACAAGGGAGTGATGGTCTGATTGAGACTGAAGAAAATCAAGCCCAAAGAGTAAAAAAACAGAGCCTGATAGGTCATCAAAGTGGCATGAGCATCAAATATCCCACGCTGAAAAAGGATTTTGACAAAGTCATTGCCCAGAGCGCAGATAATCACAGTCGTGGGAAGCATGATGGCTGCCAGTGAAACTGTGGCAAATTTGAGGCTTTCAGAGAGTTCACGCCATTTCCGGTCAGTGATATATTTAGAATATAACGGCAGAACAGCAGTTCCGGTGGCAATGCCAAAAATTCCCAAAGGCAATTGCATCAGTCTGTTGCCAAAACCCAACGCTGTGATGCTGCCTATGGGTAAAAAGGAAGCCATCAGAGCATCGGTAATCAGATTGATTTCTCTGACTCCGATCCCTATCATGGCAGGAATAAAGCGTTTCCAGAGACTGGTGATTGCTTCGCCGGAGAATTTCAAGACAATCGTGAAATTATAGCCAATCTTTTTGAGAAAAGGTAGATTGATAATGGTCTGCAAAAATCCGCCGACAAACACACCCCAGCCTGCCCAGACTACAAGCTGCTCATGGGTAAGCGAATAAATTGAAACAGGCAAAACAATAGTCAACACCATTCCGATATTCAGCAAAGCAGATGAAAGACCTGTCATAAAGAAATAATCATGAGAATTCAAAATGGCTATAAATGTGGAAGACAAACCGATAAAAAACAGATAGGGGAACATGATTCGTGAAAGTTTTATCGCAACAAGCACAGTTTGTTGTGGTAATCCGGGATAGAGTAATTTTACTATCAGGGGAGCTAACACAATGCCAATGAAAGTCAGAATGGTGAGCAAGAGGGTAATGATAGACAGCACATTGAGGGCAAATTTTATCTGTTCAGCTTTTCCCCTCTTGATTCCGATTTCATTATACAGAGGAACAAAGGCGGCAGACAGCGCGCCTTCGCCAAACAGTCTTCGTAATAAATTCGGTAGATTATAGGCAACATTGAAAGCATCATTGAGATAGGTTGTGCCAAAGAAATATGCCATCACCTGGTCTCGCACCAAGCCCAGTATCCTGCTCAGAAAAACAGCAATTGACATAACTCCGATATTTTTTGCCAGCTTTCTCTGCGTCATAATTTACATTTACTTGTTAAAGTTCTTTCTGAGGTGGTTGTATAAATTTATTAAGATGAGTTGAATATTCACGTTGCCATCAATTTTTCGGTGTAAATCATCAATAAAGCTGAGGCTGTTCGGGATGTCAGTATCCCAGTCCGGATTGTTTTTCAGACATTTCTCCAAAAGTTCAAGCTGGTCTAAACTGTTGATATCTTTGCGGTCAATATACAGCTTTGCCATGTCGTTGAACCATAACGCCAAATGAAACAGCAAGTCGTGCATCAGCTCTGCTTTATATTTTTCTTTGACCGAACTAACCATGTTAATCACAAACATATCGTCTTTTTTGAGAGCTGCTTCCACAATAGCAATCATCAGATTACGGGATTCCTGCTTGGAATCACCCGTGAGCCTGATAGCCTGCTCGAGATTGCCATTGGAAATGCGTGAATAAGTTTTGGCTATTGTTTTGTCTATCAAATACTTGGAAGTAAGCATATCTTCAATAACCTTGTGTGATAAAGGTTGAAAATACACTAACTGGCACCTGGAAACAATCGTGGGTAAAAGAGACTGCATCTTGGTCGTAGTCAGAATTATTACAGTATTTGAAGGCGGTTCTTCCAGCGTTTTCAAAAAAGAATTGGAAGCTTCTTCATTCATCTCATCGGCATCTTCAACTATGCAAACACGATAAGCGCCTTCAGTCTGAGCAAGTTCCAACCGACGCTGCAGCATGATGATGCTTTCTTTTCGAATCATCAGCTTACTGGAGAAAAAGAAACTCTTCCAAGGTGAGTGTTTTCGATTTTCAATATAGTCATTGTACTCGGAAATGTATTTGCTTTCCTTAATCACGCCTTCATCGGTTAGTTTCAAATTTGGAGTGGGGAAGATGTAGGTCAAATCCGTTTGACTGAATTCGATAAACTTATGACAGGAAGCACATGCTCCGCAAGGTCTTTTTGTTGAAGCAGACAAGCAGTTCAAAGCCATACCATAATACAAAGCAGTCGTAAATTTTCCCACTCCTTCCGGTCCGTAAAACAAATAGGCTTGGGATATTCTATTGTGTTGAATGGAATTATTCAACAGCTTGATGGCTCTGTCTTGTCCTTTTATTTGGCTAAACATTATACAATAGTGATTTTGTTTGCATCAGCACTGGCTTCAGTTGTTTTGGAAAAGAGTTTTTTGATGTATGGACTTTCAAATTCCGAGGCTAAGATATCATAGGTCAATACATCGTGATATATGCCTGCCATGAATTTTGCCTGCCTTCTTATACCTGCATATTTGAAGCCACACTTTTCATAGCATTTGATACCTCTTTTATTAAAGTCAACTACATCGAGATTAACATTATTTAAGTTTAGTATGTTAAAGGCAAAATCAAGAATTAACATGGTTGCCTCAGCACCAAATCCCTGGCTCCAGTAACTTTTATCACCAATAAAGATACCGAATGTTCCGGTTCTGTCCACATTATTCTTGCCATGGATTCCAGATATACCGATAGCTTTATTGGTATCTTTATCAATAATAGCAAAGACGGAGTTTTCTTTAATTGTGTTTTCCAGTGCTAAACGTTCTTTTTCTATATGATAAACACCGGCAGCAAAATTAACAAACAGTCCTGTCTCCATGTCATTTATCCATTCAGTATATTTTTCTACATCTTCGAGTGATACAGGTGAAAGGTAACATTTGTTTCCAACCATTTTATGAAAGTATTTCATTTCTGTCTCCTTCAAAAATTAACTAATAAGTGAGAGCCTTTTGCAGACGTCTCATTGTTTCAGGAATACCCAATATTTCGATAATATGATGAAGTTCAGGGCAAGAACTGCCAAAACTCAAAGCTATGTTTAAAGGAGTGTAATAAAGTTTGCCTTTCAAACCCAAAGCTTCTGTGCCTTTATTGATGATATCTTTACATTCTAAAGAATTGGTTACATCCTGCAATTGTACTATAATCCAATTGATTACAGATTTTGAAATGTCTGTTTTAAGCAGTTCAATATCTTTAGCTTCAATCGTCAAATCTCGATAATAGCGTTCGCTATTGGGGACGATATCAGTCAGCAGAATAGCCCTTGTTCGCACAACTTCAATCACTTTATAATATTTTGTCTGATTAGAAACATCTATATCCGCCTGGATAAAATATGGTCGGCATAAATCGGCTATATAATCCAAAGGAAGAGCTCTGAGATATTGACCATTCATCCAGTCCAGCTTGGCAAGGTCAAAAACAGCTCCGGCTTTGCTGACTCTTTCCAGAGTGAATTCCCGGCAGAGTTCTTCCAATGTATAAAGCTCTTTATCATCAGCACCATGCCAGCCCAGCAGAGCCACAAAATTGAGCAGAGCTTCTTTCAGATATCCTTTTTCCAGATAGCTGTCAACCGAGACATCATTCATTCTTTTACTGAGTTTGCTTCTGTCAGGATTAAGGATTAAGGGCAAATGCACCCATTTTGGAACTGTCCAGCCAAAGCACTCATACAGAAAGATATGTTTGGGAGTACTGGAAAGCCATTCCTCACCCCTGATTACATGAGTAATTTCCATTAAATGGTCATCCACCACGGCTGCCAGATGATATGTGGGGAAACCGTCTGATTTAATAATAACCTGGTCATCCAGCTGATGCGTATCAATTTCCACCTGACTTCTGATTTCATCATTGATGACAAATGTGCGTTCATCAGGCATTCTGAGCCGAAGCACATATTTCTCACCACCGGCAATGCGAGTTTTTGTCTCTTCATCCGATAGATTCAAACAGCGTCTGTTATATTTGGGGAAAAGCTTCTTCTCCTGCATATCTTTGCGCATTTCATCCAAAGTCTCAGCAGAACAGAAACAAGGATAGGCAAAGCCTTTAGCAACCAATTCCTGTGCATATTTGTAATATATATCCAGCCTTTGGGATTGGAAGTATGGTCCATATTCTCCACCCAATAACGGACCTTCATCAAACATTATACCCATCTTTTGAAATGCCTCAAGCAAATTCTCAACAGCTCCTTCAACTTTGCGGTTTTGGTCTGTGTCTTCTATCCTGAGAATCAAATCTCCGTCAAAGTGTCTGGCAAAAAGATAATCATACAGTGCGGTTCTCAGACCACCAATATGTAAAAAGCCCGTCGGACTTGGTGCAAAGCGAACTCTCACCTTATTCATCTATACTCCTAAACTCATTGTGTAGCGTAGGTTTCCAAACCTACGTTAGTTGTAGCATCGGAATGCTATACTACTCATAAAAAATTCTTTTATCTGCGTCTGATAGCTGCATAACGCGGTAATGCGGTCTATATGTCAACCGAAAATATTCTGAATGGCTGATAATTGCTTGCTTTTTGATAGCCTGACAGCAGAATTCAAGCTCATCGGAATTATCCAGCTCCGGGTAGGTTTGGATTAGCATTTCTGATATTTCATTCCAGCTTAATGCCCAATCACTCCAGGATATCTCGGTGAGTTTATTGACCAGAAACAGTGAAAGATATGCTTCTTGAGAAATCAAGCCTTGAGAAATAGCACTCAAACTGATGCGGTATAGACCTTTGCCATGGCTGATATCTTGTATAAGAGGTAAATAGGGTTGTTCTATCAGGATGAGCTCTTGTTCAATGTAAGTCTTTGCTGCCAAACTATCTGATATGAAATGACCCTGTCCCCACCCGGCTTGGAAAAAGAGCTTGTAATAATCTCTCAATAGTGCCCGAGGATGATGCTGATGCTCTTCCTCAGCAATTTCCAGAATGTCATTTTCATTATAACACTTAATAGTATTCATCGGTTGTAAACTTGTTTGCCTCTTTTGTAGGTTGCCATCACCTGCGCAGCAGACAAACAATCAGAAGTCAAAATATCTTTATTAAGGCAAACAAAATCCGCATCATAGCCAATGCTCAATTTTCCCAACCGGTCTTCGTCATGTGAAAGCCAGGCTGCGTTTTTGGTGTATAAATCAATGGCTGATATTGTTCTTAATCTTTCAGAATGATTGTGATGATACACCGCCGCCCGGATTCCCTGCAAAGCATCCAGCTCTGTGATATACCAATCCGAACCGCCTGTGACGATAACACCTTTTTCACCAAAGGTGTGAAACCTATTCATTTCTTTATAACGTTTTTCACCTAAGACCTTATGATAAAATCCACTTTCAGCGCCCCAGTACAAATCAAAAGCAGGCTGCATCACGGGCACTGCGTGTGACTGCACAATTTGCTCCACCAAATCATCCGGAGTAAGCTCGCAATGTATCAGTTCGTGTCTCAGGTCATGAGGCTTTTGCTGATAGAGTTTCAGATAGATGTCGTTTATCTGTTTGATAGCTCTGTCGCCAATGCAATGCACCGCCACCTGCAAACCGTAATTGTGTGAATCCATGATGAATTTTGACCAGAAAGCATCATCATGATAAAGTAATCCATTTGTTTCAGGATTATCGGAATAAGGTTGATTGAGCGCTGCTGTATGTGAACCCAAAGCTCCGTCAGATAAAATGCAACCCCCGATTCTGGTTGCTCCGACCTCCAAAGCCTGTTTGATATCAAAGCTTTGCGGATATAGTACATACTCCACATCGAACAGAGAAAAGTTATCTCTGAGTAGTTTGTAATGTGTGATACTGTTCTGCGCATCTCCCACCATTGTGTGCACGGTCGTTATTCCATTGGCAAGTGAAATTTTGCTTGCCTGCTGATAAGCATTCAGAATCGCTTGCTCAGATAAGTTATTATGAAACCAGTGCACGACTTTATCATTAAGTTCGCCACTCAGAACACCGGCTTGATAATTTGTAACAGAACTATTATCATTTGTCATTCCTGCGCATAAAGGGTCCCTCCCTGCGAAGGCAGGGACAGGAAGCCATTTTTTTTCTAAGTAACTCTTATTCCCTTCACAAAACTTCTTCCAGGCAATGCCATTAACAGTGGAAGAATGACCATCCACACGTCTCAAAACCAGTGGTATATCCGGGCAGACAGAGTTTAGTTCTGCCACTGTCGGAAAACGCTTTTCTGCAACATTATTCTCATCAAAGCGGAAAGCATCAATTTCAGCTATTTCGTTCTTATTACATTTCTGATAATATGCATCCAGCTTCTCCAAAACCTGTTGAATAGAGGTCACTTGCGACAAATCTACACTCTGAGCATATAACCCACCCTCAAAGCAATGAGCGTGTGTGTCTATAAACCCCGGATAGACATGCAATCCTTTCAAATCAATTGTTTCGCAGTCCTGAAAGTGGGGTAGAGCTTCATAGTAAATACCGGCAATCTTGCCATTTTCTACCAGAATAGCCTTTGCTGTTTGCAAATCCTTATTTAACAGATGAAAAGCAGCATTGATAAAGAGTTTCTTCATGATTAGCTCAATATGTTCATTTGATTATTGCCGAGTAGTTTTTTCAGCATCTTGTAAAACAGATGCACAGGGAAACCCATCACATTGAAATAGCAGCCATTGATGCCGGAAATAAACTGACAGCCATAGCCCTGAATTCCATAGGCACCGGCTTTATCCATCGGCTCTTTGGTTTTGATGTATGCTTTGATTTCCTGCTCCGTCAGTTCTTTAAATTTGACGACACTCTTTTCATAATCCGTTATCTCCTGATTTCTCCAGAGAATACTTACGCCCGTATAAACAAAATGTGATTTTCCCGAAAGCAGAGACAGATATATCTCTGCGTCTGCCTTATTCGCAGGCTTGCCAAGCACAGTTTTATCAACATAGACCAGTGTGTCAGCCGCTACAATGATGGCATTCTCATTAAACAGCTTGGTGATTTTGTGTGCTTTGTGGCTGGCATGACTTTTTACCAAAAGCCAGGGTGGGCGTTCATCTATCGGTTCATGCACACGTGCCGGAATGATGAGAGGATTCAAGCCCAACATTTTAAATATTTCCTGCCTCCGAGGTGAGGCAGAAGCCAAAACCAGTTCCATGTCTTTGAGCATTTCATGCAGCATTTATCTTTCCTTAGTGAAGTTATGATGTGTCACAATTCCATTAACAAAGAAATAAGCTGTCAAGTTTATAGCAAGCATTTTTATCATGTCATACCTGCCCTTCCTTTCGTCAGGATAATCTCCGGCAGGTTAGTCATCCTGAGCTGGTCGAAGGACAGCTTTTTTCTAATCCATAATATCCTTCCCATTTCCTTCTCAACTCACGTAGAGACTTTGCAGAGAGTTTGCAGGGGGTCATGCTGGGCTAAGCCCCTGAAGACCCCAAGAAAACTCTTATCAGATTCCTTGTGTAAAATAAGAGAGGAATGAGGAGTTAAGCAGGACTGACGATTCACTTGACAAATAGCGGTTTTATACCAAACTGCACTTATGGATAAAAGATTCATCTATTATTGTTTGATTTTGGCAATTCTGGTCACAGGCTTGTTTAATGTTTTCATGCCCCGAAGCGCTTATCTGACAGACCAGCATTTCAAAGTGGGGCAGATAGCTGATAAGGATATAATTGCGCCATTTGACTTTCCGTTGTTGAAATCTTCTGAGCAGTTAAAAGCTGAACAGGATGCTGCGATTGCATCCATAAAGCCAGTTTACATGATTTCGGATGAAGTACAGTTCAACACAATCAAGGCTGTGAACGATTTATTCATCGGAATAGTCGGCAGCAAAGCAAAAGCTGATACATCCGCAATCAGAAGCAGTTTCAAAGCAAAAGGGATATCGCTGAGCAAGAAAACCTTGATTGCTCTCACAAATCCCGCCAATAGCAAACAAATTTACACCATCCTGTTGAATTCATTGAGCAATGCCTATCAGATTGGAATATATGACGCTATTCAGTCCGATACTTTAACGCTTACGATTGATGGAGTTTCGGAACATATTCAGAAATCAGCTTTAATATCTAAAACCGACTTATTAGCGGATATTCTAAGCAAAGTGCAAAACCCCATGTTGAAAAATATCCTGAATGAACTGTTGCCTCAAATAGTCATGCCCAACCTGATTAAAGACCGGCAAACCGGCAATTATCTGGAAAAGAAAGCCCTCGCATCCGTTTCACAATCTACTGAAACCATCAGTAAAAACGAGCTGTTGGTGCGAAGCAACACCAGAATCACAGAAACAGACATCAATAAAATCAAGTCTCTGTTAAACGCTTCTCAGAAAAGTGAATACCCCATAAATACCTGGCAGTCTGTTTCCGTAAATATCAGTTTCTTTCTCTATTTCTTTATGCTTGGGATGATGCTGTATGCCTATATAAAGTTATTCTACAGAGATTTGCTTTATCAAAAATTTCACTTTATTCCGTTGTTGGCAGGTCTTGCCTTAAACGCCATTCTGGCAATCGTAAATAACCAGATACTGGGTATGCAAACACTTCTCATCCCATATAGTTTGACGATTATCACCGCAGCCATATTGTTAGATGTCCCTTTTGCTATGTTCTATAATTTCCTGTCTTTTGCCGGGATATATCCCTTTGTAAACTGGGAAACATTTAGTCCGCTGGTCTTGGTTACAGCAACTGCGGGAGTTTTGTTACTACTGAGCAGATTGAAAGATAAGCATCAGTTTTTGTCTATCTGGTTATATTTGATTATGACAACTACCGGGTTGACCCTGGTTTTTGCCTTGTATAAAACTGACTCTATTCCGACAATCATTGAGAGTTTGGGCTATGCCTTCATTTCGTCCACTTTGTCAATAGTCCTGATGTTGTTTATTGTGCCATGGTTAGAAAAGAAATGGAATCTGGCTACCAAACAGGTGCTTTTGGAACTGCTGGATTTCAATCATCCGCTGCTTAAGAAGTTGGCAACGGAAGCGAATGGAACTTATTATCACAGTCTGATTGTCGGCAATCTGGCAGAGCGGGCTGCCGAGGTGATTGGAGCCAATTCTCTTTTGGCAAGAGTGGGCAGTTATTATCACGATATCGGCAAAATTGTATCACCGGAATTATTTACGGAAAACAACCCCGATTCACAAAGTATCCATGACAAACTGCCACCTTCTGAAAGTGCGGAAGGCATCAAAAACCATGTCAACGAAGGTATCCTCCTGGCAAAAAAATATAAGATACCAGCCTCTATTGTTGATATAATTCTGCAGCATCATGGCACCGGCTACATCCGCTACTTTTTGGATAAAGCTGAAAAAAGCAAAATCCCGTTTGACCTCGACCAATACAGATATGATGGTCCCAAACCCAAAAGCAAGGAAGCTGTACTGGTGATGATTGCAGATATTGTGGAATCTGTGGCAAAATCATGGGACGATGTGACCACGGATGATATCAAAAAAATCCTCCATGATACCGTGAACAGGCTAATCAAAGAAGGTCAGTTCGACGAATCTGATATTTCACTACAAGACCTTGCTAAAGTTAAAGAAAGCATGCTGCCGATTTTGGAAAGCATTTACCGCAAAAGGCAGCAATATCCTGAAGTTGAAACAAAAAATGAAAACTGAAGCATTTTTAGAGATTTCGGGGAACAGTGGGATTTTCGTTGACTACAATGAACTAAGAGCAGCGCTGATGGTTTTTTGCAAAGCTCTGGATTTACCTGGTAATCTATCTGTAAGCTTGCTTTTCTGCACTTCAACCGAAATGAGAGAAATCAATCGGAAATACCGGGGGGATGATAAAACCACCGATGTTCTAAGCTTTCCAAGCGAGATGAAAGTTGACCCAAGCCTTAATTCGAAAGTAGCAACAGACGCCTCGTCTGTTTGTAATACATTCGGGGCGAACGTATCTACATCTTGTACAAACTGCGAAAGACCCTTTCTGGGTGAAATTCTGATTGACACAAACTACATCTATGAGCAAACAGAGCCTGATATGTTTAACCATGCAGTGTTGCAAGTTTTTATCCATGGACTGTTGCACCTACAGGGTTATGACCATTTGGGCTTCCAACCCAGAGAAGAAATGCTGCAAATGGAAAAGAAAATAATGGATTTGATTAAACAGGAAGGATAGATTGGGAGATAATTCAGCGTTATTCTGGATTGGGTTGTTTTTATTGGCTTCGGCATTCTTTTCAGCTTCGGAAACTGCTCTTTTTTCACTAACCAAGTTTCAGCAAAAGAAGCTGGAAAACTCCGAGAAAAAGAGCGACAAACGCATTCTTAAACTGCTCAGAAAGCCCAGGTTTTTGCTTATAACCATACTTCTGGGCAATACTCTGGTCAATATCTCAATCTCTTCTTTTGCCACCCTGTATGCCTTATATTTGAAGCAACATTTTGGAATACTTTTGGCAGATTCCACGATAATAACAATCCAAATCATCGTGACCACGACTATTATCCTTCTTTTGGGAGAAATTATTCCCAAACTGATAGCCTGGGCAAAAGCGTATCCGATTGCCGGAATTGTGACTATTCCGCTCCAACTGATTGGTTTTGTGCTTTGGCCCCTGTTGAAACTGCTGGAACTGTTTAGCATGGTTTTATCCAAGAAGAAAACCGGTCTGAGCGATGCGGAAATAACTTCCGAAGAGTTTCATTCCCTCATCCATTCCAACAATTCCATGCACCCTTTGGAAGAGCATGAAAAGAAAATCCTGACCGGACTATTCAGACTGCCCAAAGCCGAAATCAGAGAAATCATCATACCTCGCGTGCAAATCACAGCCATTGATGAAACCCGGAATCTTGACGAGCTGAAACAACTGATAGTCGAATCCGGCTATTCACGCATTCCTGTTTTTCGTCACAGCATAGACGATATTGTGGGTGTGGTTTATGCCAAGGATATTTTGCTCAAGCCTGAAATTACAGAAATCCCGAATCTGATGCGCCCGGTTTGGTTTGTAACCGAAAATATGAAGATTCAGACTTTGCTAAATCAATTTAAGAGCAGAAAAACTCAGATTGCGGTTGTGGTTGACGAATATGGCGGAACCAGCGGTATCATCACTTTGGAAGACATTATGGAAGAATTGGTGGGCGAAATCCAGGATGAATATGATATTGATGAAGCTCCCGTTTTTGAGAGAATTGATGCCAATAGCATCGAAGTCAACGGCATGTGCGCCATCCGCGAAATCAATGCGGAGTTTGGTCTGGAAATCGATTCTGAGCAATATGACAATATCGCCGATTTTCTGCTGGGTTTTTTTAATCATGTCCCTAAGATTGGTGAGAAACTCTTGCATCAAAACAGAGTGGAATTCACGATTATAGACAGCAGTAAAACCAGGATAAACAAAATCCGCATCGAGCTTGTTGCCAAGCACGCGGAAACCATTGAATAAATACTAAGACAGGAAATAATATTACAATGCAATTCAAATACATTCTAAGAGCTATGCTATTTGGCTGGATTGCTTTAATTTGGGTTGTCTCTTCCTTGCCCGGAGATACTCTGCCCCAAATTGACGCTATGAACTTTGACAAATTTGCCCATATAACGATTTACTTGATTTTGAGTATTCTGCTTTTTGTTAACTATAATAACGGTTTATTCCGTAAATTGACCAGACATGAAGTGCTGGCTCTGATTGTTATGCTCGCTGCGTTTGAAGAAGCGCATCAGGTTTTTATCAGGTTTCGTTCTGTCTCTGCTCTTGATTTATCTGCCAATTTATTTGGTATCTTTGTGGGTTATTTCCTGGTTAAAAGTTTCGATAAAAAGTATGATAGAATTCACTGACATATCTCTCAAACTAAACAGGAAACCGATTCTTTCGAACATCACGGTCAGTATTCCGGATAATTGCATGACAGTTATTATCGGGAAAAGCGGATGCGGTAAAACCGTGTTTATGAAAACTTTGGAAGGTTTATTCCGTCCTCAGACAGGAACGATTACCATTGATGGAGAAACAGCTCTTAGCGCTAATATCCATATCAGACCCGCTGTGCTCAGCAAAGTAGCCATGGTTTTCCAATATGCTGCGCTTCTGGATTCATTTACAGTCTTTCAAAATGTTGCTTTACCGCTATTTGAGAAAAAGTCTCACCAACCCACAGAAATCCGGGGTGAAGTGATGGAAATTCTCAGCTTTGTCGGTCTGCAAGACAGCGCCGAACACTATCCCTCTGAACTCAGCGGAGGGATGCGCAAGAGAATAGGCTTAGCAAGAGCTTTGATAACCAATCCCAAATACGTGATTTTAGACGAGCCGACCACCGGGCTTGACCCTTTTACGGCAGATGAGGTTATGTCCTTTCTGAAGCGCGTTATCGAGCTTAAAAAGGTAATTCCCATTACTATCACGCATGACCCGTATTGCATTAACGAACTTGGCGACTTTATCATTATGATGGATGGGGGAAAGGTGCTGTTCAGCGGTTTCAAAATTGAGCTACAAAAACTGACCGGTACTGATGCTCTGAGCTTTTACAATAGCTTCTTCCTGCTCTAAATTCTCCCGCTTCTACTTCGATAACTACTCTATAGTTCCAGCAAAGATACCCGAACAAATTGGCTTTATCTATGCTGCAACTATGCTTCACTTACCGTTAGAGGATTGAGGGAATTGCGGGGAAAAGCAAAGGCTGCCATGCTCAGGCAGCCTTATGATTTAATGTTCTGTTTATTCTGTTCTTTCTGTGGTAAAAAACCTATTTCATTAGAATCATCTTTCTGGTCTGGGTTTTACTGCCGGCAGTAAGCTTGTAGAAATAAATTCCGGAAGCTACTGACTTGTGATTGGCGTCTTTTCCATCCCAGCTCAGGGAATAATTACCTTTGGCTGATTTACCGTTGTGCAAAGTTCTAATCTTTTGTCCCTTCAGATTGTAGATGGAAAGTTCCACATTTTTAACATCCTTAGACAGCGAGAAGTTTATTGTGGTGGCAGGACTGAAAGGATTGGGATAATTCTGAGCCAGGATTGCTACCGGTATGACATGGTCGTTTTGAACATCAATACTAACGGTAGTTGAATCAGCAATTTTTTGAGCATAGAGTCCAAAGATTGGTGTTTTACCGCTGGAACGTCCGTCTGACCAGGTGATGATAGCTTTGTTTTCATTGGCAATAACTGCAATTAAGGGATACTGTTGAATCTTTAATTCATTGCAAACCACATATCCGGTGTTAGGACCGAGCAAATCTCCATTGTCATCCACGTATCTGACATAGATGTCAGCTTCAATATTGGTATAATCTTCCCAGGCGACAACCATTCCGCTATTGGGGAACTTTGCAATAAAAGGAGATGATTGAGTCGTATCTCTCTGCACGACAAATTCTCCAAAATTTCCCCATTGTGGTGTGCCATCCAAGCCATATCTCTGAATAGCAATATCATAGTTTGAGCCCATAATGCTCTCTTTCCACACAAAAGTAACATCATTGCTGCCAATGACGGAAGATTCAGATTGTTCACTGCCATAATCCGCCAAAGAAACCCCGGTGGGATTCCACAGTAATTGTCCGGAGGGAGAAATCAATTGTCCATAAAGATTTTTACGGAAGTCGGTTCTGAAATCCAGCCATTCGACAAATAAACCATTATCAGTCATCACAGCCTTTGGTAGATACTGGATTAAATCAAAATCATTATAATTATTGGTGGCTAAGCCATAATCTGACCAGCCGGTTGCAGATGCACCTTCAGGGGTCATAAGCTTGACCCAGACATTTAATCTGCCGGCAGTATCAGGATTAACACTTGATCTGGTCCACACGAAATATTTGCCCACTAATGCCTCTAACTGGCATTCAAACAAAATATCTTCGGGTGGAATCTGAGAAACCAGAATTCCATCCGGACCCCACATTTTTTGTGTCCCGACTATCTTTTGTCCATAGATATGATAAATTTGGCGAGAGCCGTTGGGAGTTACCAAAACATCAAGATTTGACCAGCCGACATAGAGAGCGCCATCCTCATAGGAAACATAGGGGTCTTTCTGACTGAGAGGTTCATTGTCCGTGATTGCCATGCCGGTATCACCCCATAAACGATTTCCGGTCGCATCAATTAATTGACCATAGATTTTGGGATTATTTGTGCGTTTTTCCTTCCATACAATAGCAATTTTATTGTCTGGAAGCACAACAGCAGACGGGAAAGTTTGGTCAGTTCCTGTTAAAGTGGTTACGGCTCTGCCATTGGTTTCTAACTGAACTGAGCCATCTGAATTTATAATCTGATAGAAAATCTGATAGCCCAAATTGGCAAATCTGGTATCCTGCCAAATGACCACAGAGTCATTTTGTCTTGGCAGTAACAAGATTTTTTGCTCCACAGACGCATCACCGCTTAAGCCCCAAAATACCTGCACTCCATTTTCTGTGAGCTGAGCTGCGCCGGAGAGATTTAAAACCTGGTAATTAATGCCAACTGAACCATTCCGATAGTCCATCCAATTCACGAACAAATTGTTTCCTGCTAACTTGATTAGTGAACCGGATTGTTCATTCGGCGCTGTGCATACGGCTTGTCCGTTTGCTATCCAAAATGGACTACCGGCTGAGGATAAGTGCTGAGCATAAATATCAACATTGGGTGTATTGCCATTTCTGGAATCATCCCAAACAACAAAGCATCCACCATTAGTGTCAGCAGTCATGCGAGGTCCTCTTTGTCCAAAATCAGAAACTGCCAAAGGAACTCCGTCAAGATTCCATAATCTTTGTCCTGTGAGATTGATTTTTTGAGCAAAAAGGTCAGGGTCAACTGAGTCATTTCTTTTATCTTCCCAGACAATAATTACCCCATTATCAGTAGTTTGAACAATTCTGGGGTTTTCCTGAGGGGCAGGGAGCGTAGCCAAACTGTCTGTATAAACAATCGTGGGATCAGGCCAAAGGATATTTCCATTCAAATCAACCCGCTGGGCATAAATATCAGGATTGATTCTGCGGTAATCCATCCAGGTAAAAACGAAAGAGCTATTATCAATGGGAGACATCTTGATTTTGTTTTGTTTTGCTTCACTAAAACTGAGGCGCAGCGGCTGAGTCCATACCATTTGACCATCACCGGAAAATCTTTTTACATATAGCTCTTCGGCACCGGAAAGGGCATAAACATAACCAATGATAAATCCGCCTGTGCCATCAGACCACATTGTGTTGTATGATTCATCGCCTGTGCCATTAGCTATGGGAATTCCATTGGCAACCCAAACCGGACTGCCTGTGGAACTTAAGTGTTGACCATAAATATCTTTTCCGGGGTTTCTGGAGTCTTCCCAAACAATAAAAGCTCCGCCGGAAATATCAGGCTCAATGTTCAAAGAAATCTGGATTCCGGAATATACACAAACAGGCACTCCACCTGTTTGCCACATCAGTTGTCCGGCTGAACTAACTTTTTGGGCATAGACATTACCATCAAAATCATTGGAAAAATCTATCCAGGCAATGATGAAATTGTTATCAGAAGTTTTTGTAATCACAGGGTCTTCTTGTCTGTCAAGCTTGCCATCAACCAGCAAGGGTTGTCCCCAGACCATATTGCCACTGGCATCAACCTTCTGAGCATATAAATCACGAGCGCCCAGTTTTGTATCTGACCAAACATAAATAGCACAGTTATCGGCAGTTTCCGTTCCGGTTCTAAACCATTCAATATTAACACCTTGTCTGATAGGTGTGGCATTTTGCCATTCTAACGATGCAAGACTCAAACAATATACACTTGCGAGGAGCAGGATGATATATTTTTGCATGTATCCTCCAGGTAAGTTTTTTTTATTTATATATATGCAAATTACCTTCCAATATTGCCGTAGTTTTGAATTTGAATATTTTTTCCTGTATAACAGCATGCGATTTAAGATTATGTAGAAGGCATAATAAAATACTTTGCAATTGTGATTGATTTCATTTGACAAAATGGTAACCCTTTGAAATTTAATAAGCAAGAAAGTTATTGTCGCGATTACCAATAGTGGACTTACGACTATATTTAATTGGTAAATAACGACATATATATAGTTAAAAAAGGACGTGAAATGATGTTTACGAAAATTCGTAAACGAAATGGACAGGTTGTCTCTTTCGACAAGAACAAGATAACTTTAGCAATAATCAGGGCTGGCGCTGCGTCCGGAGAATTCGATACCGATATAGCTGAAAAACTGGCTCTCAGAGTAATTAACCTTGCCTTGCAAATAATGGATACCGAGAGTCCTGAAGTTGAAGCTATGCAGGATATCGTGGAAGAAGTATTACTCGCATCTCCTTATAAGAAAACTGCCAAGAGCTATATTATTTATCGAGACCAACATGCTCGCATCCGCGAATTAGTCTCTGCTGCAGATGTGAAACTGATTGACCAATACTTGGATCGTCTTGATTGGCAGGTAAACGAAAATTCTAACATGGCGTATTCTCTGCAAGGGTTGAATAATTATGTTGCTTCCGAGGTTAGTAAGACCTATTGGCTGAATAAAATCTATCCTCCTGAAATTCGTCAGGCACATCTTGACGGGCATCTGCACATTCATGACTTAGGATTATTATCTGTATATTGTGTGGGTTGGGACTTGATGGATTTACTGGTTACAGGTTTCAGCGGAGCAGAAGGGAAAGTGGAAAGCAGCCCTGCCAAACATTTCAGAAGTGCTTTGGGTCAGATTGTCAATTTCTTTTATACGCTGCAAGGCGAAGCTGCCGGAGCGCAGGCATTTTCCAGTTTTGACACACTTTTGGCACCTTATATCAGGCATGACGACTTGTCTTACAAAGAAGTCAAACAGGCTTTACAGGAATTTGTTTTTAATCTGAATGTACCTACCCGCGTGGGATTTCAAACTCCCTTTACCAATATTACTCTGGATTTGATAGCACCCTCGATATATAAGGACTCACCCATTATCATCGGTGGAAAAGCCGGCGTCCAGACGTATGGCGAATTTCAAAAAGAAATGGACATATTAAACAAAGCCTTTTTGGAAGTCATGATTGAGGGTGATGCCAAAGGAAGAGTTTTCACCTTCCCGATTCCGACTTACAACATCACAAAGGACTTTAACTGGAACAGCAAAAACCTTGACTATTTGTGGGAAGTTACTGCCAAATATGGGATTCCTTATTTTTCCAATTATGTGAATTCCGAGCTTAATCCTGAAGATGCCCGGTCTATGTGCTGCAGACTGCGTTTGGATACACGAAAGCTGGAAGCCAGAGGCGGGGGTCTGTTTGGAGCTAATCCACTTACGGGTTCAATCGGAGTTGTAACGATAAATCTTCCCAGGATTGGCTATTTATCAACTTCTGAAATCGATTTCTTTGAACGCTTAGATGTGCTTGTGGATCTTGCCAAAGCCAGTCTTGAGATAAAACGGAAAGTGCTTGAAACCTATACTGCTAATGGTTTGTATCCATACACAAAGCATTATCTGCAAAGGATATTTGAAAGGAATGAGCTGTATTGGAAGAATCATTTTTCCACCATTGGGATTATCGGAATGAATGAAGCTTGTTTGAATTTCCTGCATTGCACGATTGCAGCTGAAGAAGGGCATCGTTTTGCCCTGAGGGTCATGGACCATCTGAGGAATAATCTTGTAGCGTACCAGGACGAGACAGGCAACAATTACAATTTGGAAGCAACACCTGCCGAGGGGACGAGTTACAGGTTAGCCTTGATGGATACAAAAGCTTATCCCGATATTATTGTCGCTAATCCTGATGGCAAAGCTCCTTTTTATACAAATTCGACTCAGCTTCCGGTTAATTACACCGATGATGTGTTTGAAGCTCTGGAATTACAGGATGATTTGCAGACAAAATATACCGGCGGAACAGTCTTGCATATCTTTGGTGGAGAAAGAATTGACCACGGCGACAGCATTAAACAGCTTGTTAAGAAAATCTGTGAAAACTATCATCTGCCGTATTTTACTTTTTCTCCCACCTTTAGCATTTGCCCGGAGCACGGATACTTGAACGGAGAGGTCGCTGCCTGTCCTTATTGTCAGAAAGCTTGTGAAATATATTCCAGGATTGTAGGTTATCTGAGACCTGTTTCTCAATGGAACGAAGGGAAAAAAGCAGAATTTAAGCTGAGAAAGAATTTTAATGCCCAACATCGTCCTGACGATGCTCAGATAATGATAAAACTGTAGCCCCTTTTTGTAAAAGGGAAGGATAGAGGTAAAAAAGTCATGGTAATTGGCGGTTTTCAAAAGTTTTCTTTATTGGAATATCCCGGCAAGATTGGAACAGTTATTTTCACGCAAGGGTGCAATTTCCGCTGTTCCTATTGTCACAATCCCTGTCTTGTTGATCCCCTGAGATATGAAGAAGCAATTTCTGTGGAAAGCGTTATGCGCTTTCTGGAAATCAGGGCAGGGAAGCTGGAAGCTGTCACAATTTCAGGTGGAGAGCCTACTATTCAACCCGATTTGATAGATTTTATTGCTACAATCAAACAACTGGGTTATTGCGTCAAACTTGATACAAACGGCTCTCAGCCCAAAGTCATAAAACAGCTGACTGACAGATGTTTAGTTGATTATTGGGCGATGGATATCAAAGCTCCGTTGTCTTTATATTCAACAATTTGCGGAATGCCGGTAAATGAGAAGGATATTATCGAAAGTATGGAATTGGTTCGTAATTCAGGAAAGGAATGGGAATTCAGAACAACCTATTTCAATCAGATTCTCAACTGGAACGATATCCTGGAAATTCAAACCCTATTGCGTAACGGAGACAAATACTTTTTGCAACAATGCAATTATGAAGATACTTTGGAGCCTGTTAGAAACCCCCATCAGACAAATATGGAATTCATGTTTAATGGAAGCGCTGCCAAGAGCAACAAAGCTCACTCAACTCACTATTCAATTCTAAAAGAAACCGGGAAGCTGCAACAGATTATCATTAAAATGCGTTAAGCCGGCTTTTCAGCGACTACTATTAATCCATTGCCTTGCTTATTAAATCTGGAAATGTCTTTCTTCATAAGCAGATAGATAACAGGATAAGTGCAAACATAATAGATAGGAAGCACTAAAATCAGCAGCTTTGATATTGCTAATAGCATGAGCGGATACTTGATTGCGAGCTTCCAGCTGAGTTTGCCATATTTGCCATAAGAGAACTCAAAACTAACAATCCTGAAACCGGCTGAGACCAATTTGGATTTCAATTCAGCCGGAGCATATCCCGGTCTTACGTGTTCAGCCGTAAACTTTGCCGCTTCATCCAAATCACTGGGCGTGGAAATAATCAGCTTGCCTCCGGGTTTGAGGCAATCATAAAAATTGGTCATAACCTGTTTATCATCTTCTATGTGCTCGAGAATATCGATAGCAGAAATTAAATTAAACATCTGCACAGGTTTATATGTTACCAAATCCCCATAAGACCATTCAAAGCGTTTTGGAAAACAGATATTTGCTGAAGCTGCATAATTCGACATATACTCAGTTTTGAGGTCAAGAGCAAAAACCTGGGATTTTTTCCATTTTCTTAACACAAAGTCGCTATACTGGCAAAATCCTGCTCCAGCATCATAAAATGCCAGTGGTTCTTTAGGATTAAAATTCTCAGAGATTTTCTTTTTGACATGACATTGTCTGAGCAAAAGTAAATCTAGAGTCGCAAAAAAAACTCTCCTGAAGGCGGGAGTTATTTTTATTATCCCAAAGACAAGATTCTTGATGGGATCATATTTCATCAGCTTTTCCTTTACAGTTCTAAGCAATGTACCACATACTTTAGTATGTTAAATATCAGCTTTCTTGACATACTAAAGTATGTGATACACCTATACGTGTAAAAGATTTTGTTGACGGAGTGGATGTCCACAAAAAAATGCAGTCATACTTGAACAGGATTGTTTACACTGCATAAAGCAAAGCAAGTAACTCAGGACTCATCTTGCATCACATGAAATAAATACTATAATATAGGAAGCTATGAAAGACGCTGATCATCAGAGAGCCGAGAGGCTTTTTATCAAAAATGTAAATTTACATATTCATACCCGCTGTTCTGATGGCGGTTTTTCGCCCAATTACATTATTGATAAAGCCAAGCTCAACAATCTGGACATCATTTCCATTACAGACCACGACTCAGTTGAGGCATATAGCCATGTTCCCAAAGACAATACACCTTTGAGATTGCTGCCCGGAATCGAGCTTAGTTCAACTTTGGATGGCAGTGATGTGCATATTCTCGGCTACGGAATTGATGTGGAAAACAAAGCACTGCTCGATATTTTGCATTGGATGAAAGACGGAAGAAGGAATAGAGCACTGATGATGTTGCAAAAACTTTCCAAACTTGGCATTGATGTTCCGTTTGAAAGTGTGCTTTCCTTTGCCGGGGATATGAAGCTGATTGTCCGCCCGCATGTAGCACAGGCTTTGGTTGCTGCAAAGCATTGTCGCAATAAACAGGAAGCCTTTGAAAAGTATATCGGTAACGATGCTCCGGCTTATGTGGCAAAGCCAATATTATCCTCAGCCAATGTAATCAAGTATATTCATGATGCCGGCGGAGTTGCCATCGTGGCGCATCCGGGTAAGCTGAAAACTCTCAACTACCTTTACGATTTGATAGACTACGGTTTAGACGGCTTAGAAGTCTGGCATCCCGACCACGGTGACTATCTGAAACTTGAATTTGATGAGTTTTGCTCGAAGAATGGTTTACTCAAAACCGGCGGGAGCGACTTTCATGGTGAAGAGGATGTGCACAATTATTTCGGCTCTGTGCCTGTATCTGATGTTATTCTAAAAGACATTCAAACTATTTGGGACAATTATAAATGCCAGACGAGTTAATCGAAATTCAACCTGAACCGCAAAAAGCAATCCGCTTCAGATTTCATCCTTTAGTTCGTTTTTCTATGCTGCTAATGGGATTGGTGGCAGCAGGCTATTCACTCTATTTTATCGCATTTCTGATACCACAAACGGCAAATTATACCATCTTTTTCAAGATTATCTCTGTAGTTGTCTTATATGTTTCGCTAAGTACAACTTATACCCATCTGACGTCCCTGAATACTGTCATCATCAGAGATGGACAATTGGAGCTGCATTTTTTAATCAGAAGAAATATAATTGTCCCTTGGCACAATCTGCTTAGTATGGACATTTATAAAGTAATAACCCATTATTGGAAAATCAATTACCTTGATAATAAAGGGATTAAGCGCACTTTCAAAACATCTCTGGCTTTCCCCGGCATTATGAAAATTCTTATTACCATTCAGGACAGAAAACCAGACGTAGAACTGAACAATTTACTCGAACAGGTGTTACTCTACAGAAGAAAGACTACGTCTCTATAACCTCTTCTATCTTTTTCACGTCTCCGTCATTCCTGCGTATTAGTTAAGTCATTCCTGCGTAGGCAGTAATTCAGCCTGTTTTTTTATATAATACTAACGATGTTGTTATACATCTATCAGGTAAGCAAGTAATTTCTCATTCATACCACGTTCACATGAGCAAGGAAGCACCGTTGAAGCCCCGTAGTTGCTCGGTATCACTACGGGGTTACTCCGAAGTGATACCGAGCAAATACAGTGTATCTACGGTGTATCGTACCAGATCTGTTGCGCATATAAATGATAGCATTTCAAGAATTTTCAATGGAATCATTATGGTAAGTGGGAGATGATGATTGAATGAGTTAAAAAAGAATGCATATAAATACAAAAATTCCTTGCCATCAAAACTAAGTTGTGAAAGTCTTGTCTCATATTAAAAATATAGAATACTGGAGGAATTTACAATGGAACGATTGCATAATTTTAATGCAGGTCCCGGAGTTTTGCCTGAAGAAGTTTTACTGGAAGCACAGGCAGATTTGTTCAATTACAAAGGCATGGGTTTATCCGTAATGGAGATGAGCCACCGTAGCAAAGAGTATGAAGCGATCATTTTTGGTGCTCATGATGCCATCAAAAGGATTTATGGTTTAGGCGATGATTGGGATGTGCTGTTTCTTCAAGGTGGTGCAACGATGCAATTTACTGCTGTCCCGTGGGCTTTATGCCCTGAGGATAAGGTCGCTAATTACATTAATACCGGTGTTTGGGCAACTAAAGCTTTCAAAGAAGCCAAGAGAATAGGGAAAAAAGTTCATCTTGCCGCTACCTCAGAAGCGGACAAATTTAGCTATATTCCCAAAGAATGGACGATTTCTGACAATCCTGCTTATCTACATATTACCAATAACAATACAATTTATGGCACAGAATGGCAGTGCGACCCTGATATACCAAAATCAGTTCCCCTGATAGCTGATATGTCTTCCAACTTCATGAGCAAACCGATTGACATTCAAAAGTATTCCCTGATTTATGCCGGTGCTCAAAAGAATATTGGTCCTGCCGGAGCAGTTGTTGTATTGATTAAGAAAGAAATGTTTGATAAAGTTCTTCCGGTTGTTCCCGGTGTCTTAAATTACAAAACTCAATCGGAAAACCAAAGTATGCTCAATACTCCTCCCTGCTGGACAATCTATATGATTGGTCTGGTTCTGAAATGGATTGAAAATTACGGTGGTTTAGATAAGATTCATGAGAATAATAAAGTCAAAGCTAAATATATCTATGATGCTATAGACAATTCCAACGGATTCTACAAAGGCACAGTACAAAAGGATTCACGTTCCCTGATGAACATCACTTTCAGATTGGGAAGTGAAGAACTGGAAGAAAAGTTTATCAAAGATGCAAAGAATAATGGTATGATAGGCTTGAAAGGACACCGTGATGTGGGTGGTTGCCGTGCTTCCACCTATAATGCGCTTCCGCTCAAAGCCTGTTATGACTTATCAGTCTTTATGAAAGACTTTATGACCAAAAACTAAGTGTGTTAATTAAGGGCACGTTTAAACGCGTGCCCTTTCAACTAATCTAAGCTATATAGAAGGAACAAGATGACCATATTAGATATCTTTATATTGGGCGGACCTTTAA
>Ga0247841_10003662_pt1 | contig 27891 bp, 19 predicted proteins | sample LaCruzMarch2015__2_FD_192410 | JGI IMG/M metagenome (GOLD analysis project Ga0247841, IMG submission 192410) | Freshwater microbial communities from meromictic Lake La Cruz, Castile-La Mancha, Spain - LaCruzMarch2015_18m | ecosystem: Environmental > Aquatic > Freshwater > Lake | place: Spain... | reverse complement strand
GGTTTAGCTCTTACAGCCGCCAGGTCAAAGGCAAAGACGTCTGAAGGGCTTGCAGGAGAAGTTCATAAGTGCGCCAAGTACCTTGCTTCGTCGAGACCGACCGCCGTAAATCTTTTCTGGGCACTTGCCAGGATGGAACGTCTGGCCAAATTTAATATCTCACTTCCCGCGCAGGATTTGAAAGATCTTTTGGTTGCAGAGGCCCTAAAAATTATAGATGAGGACAAAACTTCATGCCGGGCTATGGCGCGTCACGGGGCCAAACTAATAAAGGACCGGGATTCTATATTGACGCATTGTAATGCCGGCGGCCTTGCCACCGCCGATTACGGTACGGCTCTGGGCGTATTATTTTCAGCTAAGAAGCAGGGTAAGCGTATAAAGGTCTATGTGGATGAGACGAGGCCTCTATTACAGGGCGCGCGGCTTACCGCTTGGGAACTATTAAACGAAGGCATAGATACGACACTCATATGCGATAATATGGCGGCAAGCCTTATGGCTAAAGGTAGTATAGATAAAATATTTGTCGGAGCCGACAGAATAGCGTCTAACGGAGACGTTGCCAATAAGATCGGCACATATAATCTGGCGGTGCTTGCCAAGTATCATAAGGTGCCGTTCTACGTAGTTGCACCGCTTTCAACGTTCGACTTTAACCTTAAGACCGGTAGTGACATACCGATCGAAGAACGCTCGAGCGACGAGGTTAGGTCGGTTATGGGAAAACGGATAGCTCCCGGTAATGTGAAAGTGTACAATCCTGCATTCGATGTGACGCCGGAAGCGCTGGTAACGGCGATAATAACAGAGAAAGGTATTATAAAAAGCCGCAATGAAATTAAAAGATTTAGGTGAAATAGGTCTCATAAAGGGATTTGCAAAGACGATGAGGCTCGACAGGTCGGTCGTGAAAGGTTCGGGCGACGACGCTGCTGTCATAAAGTGGACGCGCGATAAATATCTTCTACTGACCTGCGATATAGTAATAGAGGATGTCCACTTCAAGCTCCGTGATGCTGCGCCATTTCAAATAGGGTGGAAGGCCATGGCGCGTAATATAAGCGATATCGCGGCTATGGGGGGTCTTCCGCGCTATGCGCTCGTTTCGGTAGCGATCGATCCGGAAAAGTCGCCCCGGTTTGCGCGGGAACTTGTGAGGGGCATGAACGCCGCGGCATCACGCTTTAAAGTGAATATAGTCGGCGGCGATATGTCGAGATCGAAGAAACTCATGATAGATATATCGCTTGCCGGAGAGGTCGAAAAGCGCAATGTTGTATTACGGAGCGGAGCCAGGCCCGGTGACGTAATACTTGTCACCGGCGCAATAGGCGGTTCCGGTAAGGGGAGACACCTCAATTTCATTCCCAGGGTAAGCGAGGCCCGCGAGATAGTTAAGAGGTTTAAGTTAAATTCTATGATAGATATCTCGGACGGGCTTATAATGGATCTGTGGCGTATACTTGACGCAAGCAAGACAGGCGCGACGCTTTACCAGAATGCAATACCGTTATCTAAAGATGCCGGAACGTTCAAGAAAGCCGTATCGGAAGGCGAGGATTTTGAGTTACTATTTACGATGAGTACTAATGAGGCGAAGAGATTTTTCAAAACATATCTTAGTAAGATGAAGATTCCCGTTACGCTTATAGGCGAGATAACCGAAAAAAAGCATGGCTACAAACTCGTTAATGCAGAAGGCAAAGTTGAAAAATTAGGTCCAAAGGGCTATGTCCATTTCTAGAAGTGTAAAAGAGACTCTATCCTTAGGGGAGAAACTCGCAAAACGTCTTAAGAAAGGCGACTTAGTTGCGCTGATTGGTGACCTTGGCAGCGGCAAGACTGTTCTGACTAAAGGCATTGCAAAAGGGCTCGGCGTAAAGAACGCCCGCTATGTGAATAGCCCGACCTTCGTAATAATAAAAGAGTACAAAGGTAAACTCCCTCTCTATCATTTTGATCTTTACCGGCTTGATCATCCCGGCATGCTGGATGCTGAGAATTTTGAGGAATACTTTTACGGCGACGGCGTTACAGTAGTAGAATGGGCGGATAAGATCAAAGGACTCCTGCCTAAGAACAGGTGGGAGATCCGCATGTCCGTAACCGGCGAGGACAAGCGCAAGATAGATATCAAGGCCAAGAGATGAAGATACTGTCTATCGACACATCTACCGATTATCTTAGCGTTGCGATAACTGACGGCGCAAAGGTCCTTGCCCGTTATCATAAGCCGAGCCACCGTAATCATTCGCGGCTGCTTATTCCTACAATATCTAACCTCGTTAAAAAATCCGGGCTGAAATTAAATGATATCGGCGGATTCTGTGTCAGTATAGGGCCGGGATCTTTTACTGGGCTGCGTATAGGTGTAGTTACCGTGAAGGGATTGGCTTATGCGCTGAATAAACCAATAGTAGCAGTTCCGACACTCGATATCATCGCTCGCAGCGCTAAAGGTTTTAAAGGTATCGTCTGTCCGGTGCTGGATGCGAAGAAAAGTAAAGTCTATGCATGTCTTTATAAGTCGGATGGCGCGGCGTATAAAAAAATATCAAAATATCTGCTCGTCCCGGCAGAAAGCCTATTGAAGATGATATCAAAATATGATAAAGTCCTATTCTTAGGCGATGGTGTTAAACTCGTGGGCGGGGAAGATAAGATAAAGAGCTGGTATCCGCGGGCGGATGTTGCGGCTTCCCTTGCTATTGAAAGTTTTAAGAAGAAGAGGTTTGTAAGTCCGGAGAAATTGGAACCGATGTACATATATTCAAGGGAGTGTGATATCAAAGGAAGATGAAAAACCCGACCGTAAATACAACAAATAGTGCTTCGCATCCCCGTTATCGATCAACATGGGCCGAGATAGACCTTAAGGCGATAGTTCATAATTATAAACAGGTAAAAAAGCTCGTCGGCAAAGAGACAAAGGTGATGGCTGTTGTAAAGGCAAATGCTTACGGCCACGGAACCGTAGAGGTCTCTAAAACACTCGAAGGTTTAGGAGTGAGTTATCTCGGTGTTGCAACGATGGATGAGGCCGTACGTCTTCGCGACCATGGTATAAAGACGCCGATACTTGTACTAGGAAGCGTACTGCCTGACGAGGTTCATGCTGCGGTTGAAAATAATATTACGCTTACGCTTGCCAGCGACGAACTATTGAATGCGATACGATCGGAAGTCAAAGGCCGCGGACCAGAGGCCAGGGTAAAGATCCATATAAAGATCGATACCGGTATGGGTAGGATCGGGATATGGCATGAGGATGCGCTCAACTTCATTAAGAACCTGGCTGTAGATAGGCATATCGTAATAGAGGGAATTTATACCCATTTCTCCGCCGCCGGCCACGACAACTTTTTTACTAACTATCAGATAGAGTCTTTTGAAAAGCTTCTGGCTAAACTGGACGGTTTTGACGTCCGTATCCCGCTAAAACATTCGGCTAATTCTATAGCCACGGTCGATTTTAAACGCTCACACCTGAATCTAGTCAGGCCGGGACTTGTGATATACGGAATGTATCCGAAGTACACATTCCCGAAACTTATAAAGTTAAAACCTGCGATGTCGCTAAAGACGCGAATAGTATATATAAAAGATACGCCGCCCGGACGGTCTATAAGCTACGGGCGTTCGTATGTTACGGGAAAACATACCAGGATAGCGACGCTTCCGATAGGTTATGCCGACGGGTACCTGCGCGGGCTCTCTAACAAAGCCTATGTCCTTGTGCGCGGAAAGAAAGCGCCGGTCGTAGGCAGGGTTACTATGGATCAGACCATGATAGATGTAGGAAATATCCGCAAAGCTTCCGTAGGCGACGAGGTCGTCCTGATCGGCTGCCAGGGCAGGGAAGAGATTCGCGCAGAAAAACTTGCGCGCCTTGCCGGAACGATCGCTTACGAGCTCGTCTCTCTCATCTCAAACCGAGTTCCAAGAGTTTACAAGAAGTGACACCCCCTTATTAAATTTTTTAGGTCCTGCCATGGCTCGACCTTTCGGTCCTCCGCGCAAAACATGGGGTTCATTATCGATAAGCCAAATCTCGTGGTATGTCTGTATGTCCGCTATAGGATTACCTCTATGTCCGACCCCTCATATAGCTATCGCTTCTAGAAGTATTGTAATCCTATAAGAAGCGGACACCCCCATCCCATGTTTTGCTTGTGCGGTCCTCAAGGTCTCGCCATGTCACCCAAAAAATTTCTCTAGACGCTTTCTTTGGAAAATCAGCTGCCGTCTTAGCTATCGCTTATTTTCCTTCAACGCGTGAAGCGAGTTGATAGGCGGTAGTTTTGGTGTTATTCGTATGAGCAGAGTTTTTACAGAGTAAAAAGGCTACCCGGCCACGTGGGTTGAGCCGTAAATTTTGATCAGGTGATAGCCAAGATAAAACATTTAAGACCAGGCGCATACCATAAGAACAAATATAAAACCCATAACTACATGAAACCTAATCACACATCCGATCAAAATTAGGCGAAACCCACTGGCCGGGTCAAGCCTTTTAATTCCTAAGAAAAGTGTTGATCATGAAGGGTAACACAAAACTACCGCTATCTGCGAGCGGAGCGGTGTTAAGTTATAAAATAGTTATTTGACAAATATATAGCATATGATATACTCCACAGTAATATGGAATTTATAGTTTCTAATGTCTTAACAGAAGATGCTTGGCGATGGAATAGCCGGGCATTTTTTATTTAATTCAGACTTTTATTAAGAGAACTAAAATCATAGGAGAATACAAAATGAAACGATTCAATAAGCTTACCTCATCGATAGTGCTTATGTGCTTTATCTGGAACACGGCGGTGCAGGATTATGCTTTTGGACTTGCCACTATGCCGGGTTCTACGCAGTCTGGCACCAGGTCTGGAATGTTTGCTGCCGGACAAAAGGAACTGGCTACGCGCGAATACGGACCGGGATCAGATATTGCAGTTAAAGTGGACGAGTATGAATCGAAACGATTTGTGGGTAATGTGCCTCATGTTGAAGGGTTAGATTTTGTACCATCAGACTATATAGATGGCATGCCTAAGGGTTGGAAGAAAAATGAGCTGTTAAAAAACTACTTCCAAAATACCGGCGATGTTAACCTCATCGACGCTTTAAAATATTTCCGCGAGAACGAAGCCAATCTTACCGAGGATCAACTCGAGATAGTCGAAGGCGATTTTAAGCTTGAAAAAGGCAAGTCAGGAGAGATACCGATATGCCGTATAGAAAGAGACGACAGGACTTTCAGATACCGGCTTGTAATGCATAAGAACTTCGTCCGTATGTGGGCTGACATAAAGAAGAATGACGTGTGGTTCAAATATAGATTCCCGGATGGCAGAGTGAGGACCGTAAGCCTTGCCTGGGCGATATTCTACCGTATAGCCAAACACGAGATGACGGACTTGGAATCCAGGGATAAGAATGGCAGAAGAAAATTTACTCCGAAGAGCCGCGGCCATATGGAGTATCTTACTCCGATGATGGAATGGAGTAATACGCTTAAAGTTAATGAAGATGAAACGACCGCTAATGCTATACGTGGAAGATACGCGATAATCAATGACGGACTCTGGATGTGGTTTCTGGGTTCGTACTGTTTTGGGCCCGCCACACAGTATAATGACGCCACGTTTAAAGACAGGGCGCTTTGGTTTATGGGCCTGTATCAGGATCCTAAAGCTAGAGCCAAGGCCGAGGAGTGGAACGACTGGGCGGTTAAACATAAGCTTCCGGATGAGTTTCCAAATCTTCTTAATGACGCTGCCCGCGCCGAAGCTTTAGGAATAGCCCGCGCAGTCAATAAAAAGTTTTATACCAATTATAGGAAGTATGAAACACCGGTCTCGCAGGATAAAGAAGAGGCGATGGCTAGAGATCTTGCCGACCGCGAACCTCATATATTAAAGATATTGCCGGTTACCGGTAAATCCCTTACCCGGTCAGGCAAAAGTTCCGAGGATCTAGAGAGACTTATTCAAAGACATACACAGCCGAACCAGGAGCTGAGCGCTCCGATGCTTCTCGATCTTTATACTGCGCATCGGATAGAAATGGGTTTTGAAAGGCCTGCGACCCTTAAGACCATCCAGAGGGATTTGTACGGCGGCCCACAATCGCTTCGAGGGCGGCGTAAGGTGGTTACTCTTACCCGCGGCATTAGGGGTGAAAGACGTTTTATATATATTAGCGCCCATATGAAAAATGGCGCACTGCAGTCCGGCGCACCTCAAAATGATGCGTCTCAGAGAGCTTCACGCGGCATCACGGCGCATCTTGAAAATGATGGTCGCGTAGTCCCGTCAGCGCAGATGCCGATGGCTGTTGAGATTGATAAAACGGTGGGTGCAAGGCTTTCTAAAGAAGCGTTCGACAGGCTCTTTGCGGCATATTCCGTTAAGGCGGCCGCGTTATCGGATATAGAGAAGAATGCGAATTCATCAAGCTATAAAGCGCTCGATCTGCGTAACAAGACGATGCTGGCTCTCGAGAACCTGCGTATGGATTCCGAGGCCGTCAGGCCGGCACCGATAACCGACTTAAAACCCGGCGATATCGTGCTTAACCTCGACACAAAAGCTGCAGAGATATATAACGGATCCAATATATTATTTACGGACGCGACTATAATGAACTATATTATTTTAAGGCCGCTTTCTATCACCGCGCACCAGCGTGTTGAGCGTGATAATCTTCTTAAGACGATCCGTAACTTCGACGGCAAAAATGACAGATACGCCAGGATGGCGGCGTTGAGGCGTTTTAACGAGATGCTCGAAACGGGCATACTTCCCAAACCCGTAATGACCGAAGACATCTTTATGCACTGCCACAGTCCGTATTCTCACAGTCCAGGGCATACTCCGGAATATATAGCGGTAAAAGGGAAATTGTTAGGGCTTAAGGCCACCGGTTTGGTCGATCACGATACGGCCGAAGGCGTAAGCGAATTTCTCGAAGCGGCTGAGGTCATACATCTTCCTAATCCGTCATGCGGGAATGAGAAGAGAGGGGTATTCAAGAATACTCCTTTTGAATTCATGACGACGAACTCTCCCGGTAATATAGGTGAGACGTACATCGCGTTCCACGGATTGATTCGCGACAGGAATAGCGCTGGAGAAGAGAAGATAATCGCGGCAAAGATCAAGCGTTTTACGAAGACCCTGGATTTTATAAACAGTTTAAACATCCTGCCAAGAAAGCTTACCTATGAAGCCGACGTTGCTCCGCGAACGGAAAAAGGTAATCCTACAGAGAAGCATGTAGCGGAAGCGATATCGCAGGCCATATGCAGCCATTTCGGATGTGCATTGAATACAAATCTTGATAAATTCATTACGTGCGCCAACGCCCTTATAGCGGCTTGTGATGCCGTGGCCGGCACTAAGACGGCCCCTGTAGTTACGAAAGATCTTGAAAGCGAGGACCCGTTCGTATTCACGAACACCATACGAAAGAAAATTGTCACTGTCATAAAGGGTATAAATAACGGCGCATGGGATCTGAGGCCGACAAATAGTGAGGTCGGCTCCATTATGGATCTCGTGCGTGAAGCGCGCGAAAATGGCGAGTTGCCGTGGTATCTGTATCTGGGCGGCGAGAAACCGTGCCAGGCCGAGGACAGGACTCCATTGACAAAGCGCCAGAGGCTGGAAAAACTTGCCGAATGGAAAGCCAAAGGATATGGAATGCTTGATCAGGGAATCGTAAATTGGTGGCTTAATCTGGACAACGCTTCCATGCTCCATCTCTACTTTAGATTCCTAAAGGTCACCTGCGGCATGCAGGGCGTCATGCTTATGCCCAACCGCAATTCCGCGGCGGAGATAGAAGAAGTCACAAATATAGCGCATGAAGCCGGATTCGAACATGTGGGTAACGGCATGGATGTCAACTCTGAGATGCCTTTTACTTATTTCAGATATTCTAACAGGCCCGATTTTGCACGGGAGTCCCTGGCTGTCATAGAGTACGAGAAGGCAAGAAGAGCGGAAATAGTGATGCCTGAGGAAGTGAAACAGGTGCGGCTTCTTATCGAGAAAGCCCGCAAAGAAAGTATGGGCGATATTAAAGTTAGCATCAGGAGCGGCGACAGAATGGTATATGCGGATTCGGGAAAGGGTATATTAAGGATGGTTGGCCTTAACTATACCGCGGAACAAGCGGATAATTCCGATATATCGCTTCATTTGGCGGCATACAGGCAGGATCCCAAAATGACGGTTATTATCCAATCAAAACCGGCGACGATAGGACGTTTCATAAACGCCGGAAAGACCGTGCCTGCGGTGACGCCGGATTTTATAGCGTTATTGCAGCAGAAAGGCGAGCTTGTATCGAGCGACAAAACCGGCCGTGAGCTCGAGGCTTTTCTTGCTGAGAATCTTAAGGTTTCTCCGAAACAGCCTAAGGCCAAGCCGGAAGAGCCTATTGTGCTTAAAGGGCATTCGGTTGTATTGACAAAAGAAGCAGGAGTATTTGCCGCAGGTGCGAATCCACTGGAGGCATATTACCGCGCCAAAGTAGTCGAAGATTCCGCAAAGACGGTAGAGATAGCTGAAGGATTCGGCAAAGTTAATACGATAAGCGATGAGTTGGCGGCCAGACTTCTTGACTCCGATTTTGAGAAATACCGGATAGCGATGGCAGCAGGATTGCCGGTGGAATCTGAAAAACTGGAGGCTGTAACTCTTAATTATAATACCGAAGAATTAGAAGCTGCGAGGAATAACCTTACTGAGATAGGCAGGAAAATAGCCGCAGAGGATCTCGTAGTAGGCCCGGGCGGAAATACGAGCGCCTGCATTATGGGTAGAGACGCTGCCGGCAATGCCGTCAAGATAATGCTGATCAAAGCAAGCGGTAATTCTTTCGAGAATATGGGTCCGGAAAAATATATAGGAGTAACTATAGAGGAAGGCGGCAGGATGCGGCTTGTTAACGGGCTATTCGGGCCTAAGGACAAGCCAAGTACTGAAGTCTGGTCACATCGCGCTATATATCTTAAAAGGCCGGATGTTATGGCCATCGTCCATACGCATGCGCCTATAGCTACAGGCCTTGCCACCGCCGAAAGAACATTCAAACTGGGCGGGAAAAATATAGGGCTTATACCTTATGTACATCCAGGTAAGGGTGAGATGCCGGAAGCGATTGAAAAATTGATAGCAGATCACGATGCCCTGCTCATAACGAACCACGGGGCCATAACCGTTGCAGCTACGCTAGACGAAGCGTACAGGATGACTATCGTGATGGAAGATATGGCTAAGACGATAGCTACCAGAAACAAAGCTTTTGCCGCAGGCGCAGATAATGTTCAGACCACCATGAGTTCGCTTGTAGTAGATAGAAATGTCGAAGAAAAGATCATGGGCGGCATGGCGACTGCCATGAATGACGGCCTTGCCGGCCAACCGAGTTCGCTTAAGATGGGACCTTCATATGTCGGGGCCGCTACCGGTGAAGAGGAAGGGGATTACTTCGCCATAGATGTGGGAGGTACGAATCTGCGCGTGCTCGGTGTCCATCTTGAAAAGGGTAAAAAGCCTTCTCTAATAGGGATTCCGGAAAGGATGCCTATCCCGAATAGTATTATAAAGGGAGGCACCGCCGAAGAATTATTTGGGCTTATAGTAACCACCATAAAGAAATATGTGGAGAATAATAATATAGATTCTAAGGCCGAGATGAAGTTCGGCTTAACATGGTCTTTCCCTGTAAAACAGACCGGTGTTGCTTCCGGTATATGTGATCCATGGACCAAGGGTTGGGATATATCGGGTGTCGTAGGGCAGGATCCGGTTTTGCTGCTCAAAGAAGCGCTTACCGCGGAAAATGTCAATAATGTAAGGATTATGGCAATGTGCAACGATACCGTTGGCACCCTGATGTTCGGCGACATAGGCCTGATATTTGGCTCCGGCACCAATGCCGCTTTTACGATAGCGGTTAAAGATATAGGAAAGTTCAAAGACCAGACCAATCTCGAAGCCATGGCGATAAATTCCGAATGGGGCAACTTCGATGGCGTGCCCACAAAGGCCTGGGACGACCTCCTGGATAGTATAAGCAATAACCCGGGCAGGCAGAAACTCGAGAAGATGATATCCGGCATGTACTTAGGCGATGTGGACCGCCATATAATAAACTTATTCATATTGGAGGGCAAACTTTTTGGAGGCCGGCATTATCCGATATTCGATAATAGGCCTAAGGAACCGGGCATAGACGGATTTACTATAGAGATCACGTCCAAAATAAGGAAAGTGGATCCTATTACCGATCCGGATCTTACCGGCATCGAGACTATCCTTGCCGGCATAGGGGTTAGCGGAACTACTTTAGCGGACCGGCGCCTTATCCGGGACATCTGTAATGCGGTTTCTCTAAGGGCCGCCAAGGTCTCTGCAACAGCGCTTGCGGCGGTAATAAAGAAATCCGGGGTGCTTGAACGAAAAGAGATATGCCGCGTAGCGATAGACGGGGGCGTATTCAAATACCATTACAGGTTCAAGGAGATGATGGAGGAGACTTTAGCCGAGATATTCGGCGCTGAAACAGCTGGCAGGATAAAACTCGAGTTGGTCGAAGACGGTTCCGGCGTCGGCGCCGCGATGATAGCGGCAGTAGTCGACAGGTCCGAGAAAGTTGAGAGTAAAACGCAGAAGGCCGTCAGCCCCAGGACTCTTGCCGACGGCATAGTTTACGCAAGCCCGGTTACGAAGCCGCTGAGTGCGAGCGAGAGGTCGGTGCTCGATTCCATAAAGGATGACGCCGCAAGAATCAAGCTCATGGAAGAGATATGGGGCCGCGAGCTCGGCGGAGAAGCCTCCGTCGTTACTATGGCCCCCGGAAGAGATAACTGGCAGGGCGAGCATGTCGATTACAACAAGCGCCAATTCAAGAACGGTAAAGTCCATCTATACTCGATGGGCGGAGCTATACCGAATAACTTCATTGCGCTTACGCGCACGAGAACCGACGGAGAAGTTCGCGTTATCCACGCCGATGCCGGAGAGCAGATAAAATTTGACATAAAATATCTTGAGGAGCTTCAGAAGATAGCAAGGCTGGAACGCGAACTCAACCTACCGCGTACAATTCCGGAGTGGGTTAATCATGCGCTTGGCATGCTGATGGAAGCCCGGCGCCGCGGATGCGATATTAAAGGCATGGATATAATGCGCACTTCCAATATCCCGGCCAAGGCCGGCCTTTCCAATTCAGCTGCGAATTGCTGCGCTTTGGCTATGGCTATCAATGAAGAATTCAAGCTCGGATTGGATTTAAAGGATTTGGCGCAATTCGCGCAGGCCGGTGAACATGATGACTTTATAGGTTCGACATGCGGCCTCCTGGACCAGACGATAAGTTTAAATGGCAAAAAAGGCTCGCTTGCCCTGATAGATTACGCCGATATGAGCGTCAAGGTTGTACAGTCGAAGCTCCCAGAAGAGTTAAAGAGGGTGCTTATAGATACAAGCATTACGCATGAACTTGCGACGACGACCGAATATAATGATAGAAATAATGTAGAATTACTGCTTGCATGGGATACTTTGGCGGAGCTTTTGCCCGGACGGGAGATAGAAGGCAGTACTTCGTTGACGCTTAATGAGATCAATAAGCTGATCTCGATCTTCGATCCCGCCGCTTCCATTATCGGTTTTGAAGAAGCGGGCGTGGAAGGAATAATTTCAGCGGGAGAGAAAACTCTGCAGATGAAAGATGCTCTGCCTTCAGATATCCTCGATCGTTTCAAAAAGTGTGGGTATAAAATTCCCGGCGGATCCGAGATGCTTAAACAAAGACATGGGAAACTTACTCGGGAAGAGAGTTTCGCTTTATGTTTACGTAGAATGAGACACCAGCTGACATCCGGTTTAAGGACGCCGCTCACGGCTCTTGCCGCGGAGCGCGGAGATGTGAAAGCGTTCGGTCGACTTATAAATGCCGAAGGTGAGAGCTTGAAAGAGAATGGCGATTTCCAAATAACAGGGAAGAATGGCGCTCAGGACGCGCTTCTTAAGTTCGGTATCGATACCGGTAAAGAACTCGGAATAGATGTCTTCGGCCGCATGGAAGGCGGCGGTGGCGGCGGGTACGTCGGATTTTTTGTCGATAGCACAAACGCCGCAAAATATTCTGACTGGTGTAAGCTTGTAAAAGAGCGCTATCAGAAGTGGTACAAAAAAGCATTTAAAAAAGAATTGGAAGAAGTTGTCGTAAAAGATGACCTCCCACTGTCTGCCGGTGCACGGGTAGTAAAGTCTCCAACGAAAAAAAAGACTGCTCCCGCCCCAGCCCATACGAGCGGGGCCGGCGTTACGCAGGGAGGGGTATTTTTCGGGGCTCACTTCGGTCCGGAAAGCATAAATACACAGATAAGGCAGTCGGTTGTTTCGAATGCCGCATGGTTAAAATCGCACGGTTTCGATGATGATGCGATAAATAATTATCGAAAAGGCGAATTATCCGAGTTGGATATAACGAAACTATCCCGCGGTGAGAAGAGGGTTTCAAAGAGGCGAGGCGGTCTTTCGATAGTCCGTCTGCCTGTTGATGCTATTGCGGAAATAAAAGATTCAAATGACGTTATTCATCGTATAACGGGACATCTGGGATTAAAAGAGGGGATAGTGTGGGTCGCTGCAGGCGGAGTTGAAGGGCGTAGCGACGAAGATATCGAGGTCGATATCAGCCATGAAATCGCCGAGGACGATTATGTGCAGAAGTGGTGGACGGGCAGCATGAAAAGGTCTCCCATTTCGACTAAATCTTCGCTAACCGAAATAGCGAGGTGGCGTGATTGTATGGATCCTGCGGCGAGGACTTTCTTTGCGGATGGCCACATCGATGCATGGACTACGGTCGCGAAGTTCGGCATTATGGGGGTTACCGACCAGGAAAGATTTAAAAAGGGGAATCTCGATTCATTGGTAAAGGCGAAAGCCGCGGTTCATTTGAATAATATAAGGGCAAACGGTTCTGTGGTGAGTTTTACAGCCAAGGATAGTCACGGCTTTATTAGAGAGAAGGTCGGCGGCCTGGCAGTCGCGTCATCGAGCGAAACCACTCCGTTTCCGTCCTCTATGGTATCGAAGGATATCCCGACCGTAATAGACGAATACGCCGCGGATCCCAGAAACGGTTACGGGCCCGGCATACTGGAACCGCTGGATATAGCGTCGTTCTACCCGGCTGTAAATATGCTGGAACACGTGAGAGTCGAGGTTTATCTTACTAAGGGTACCAAGGATCCTTTAACAAAATCGATAAGCGAGGATATAAAACGTATAAACATAATAGTGAGAGAAAGAATAAGAAAGCATACAGGGCGGAAAGATAACATAGAAGATCCGATAAAGCTTTTACCTTACAATTCATCGAATCTTAATGACTGCCTCGGCCGAAAAGGGGACAATGTCAGGAGAATATTTGTTAATGATCTGTCCATGACGGCGGATTTCAGGAACCTGGCCGATCCTGAAAATAAAGCCGGCGCAGACCTCTTGCGGGGCAAACGTGTTATCACTATGGCAGTACCTGATGGGAGGAATGAAACCGAGAGTACTGTAAACCAGGCGTGGTTACTCAAGGTTACATTGCTATCGGCCCTTCTGGATGAAAGCAATACTCTGACCGTGGGCGCTTCGCTTGAGGATGAGATTAAAGGCAGGATATTCGGCGATCCCAAGAAGTTTGTGGAAAATATGGCCAAAATTGAGGACGATTCTGCTTCGAATGCGGCTATAAGAGACAGGGTAAATTATTTCTTATTGCCAGGGAGTATAGTCAAACTATCCGCCTTCATAGGGGAGCAGCTTAGGATATTGAAGGCATTCTGGGTGGCAGCGTAATTTAGACCGCAAGTTAAAGCTAAAATAGCCCTGGGGTGACCCCCGGGGCTATTTTATTTGACACCTTCTATACTATTATAATATAATAATGTCAATTCCCTATATGTATTTTTAACCGTTTAAAAACGAGGGTTCAGCATGAAGAGCGATAAGATCAAAAAAGGTGTTGAGAGGGCAGGCGCAAGGAGTCTGTTATATGCTACAGGCCTATCAAAAGATGATATGGCGAAGCCTTTTATAGGGGTCGTCACCTCAAGGACGGACCTGATACCAGGGCACATACACATGCCAAGGTTAGAGCGTTTTATAGAGCGCGGCATATGCGCAGGCGGCGGCGTGCCGTTCTTCTTCGGCGTTCCCGGGATATGCGACGGTATAGCCATGGGGCACGAGGGGATGCGCTATTCTCTTGCATCACGTGAACTTATAGCAGACATGATAGAGTGCATAATGAAGGCTCATTGCCTTGACGGGCTCGTCTGTCTTACAAATTGCGATAAGATAACTCCGGGAATGCTTATGGCTGCGGGCCGGCTCAATGTCCCGACGATAGTCGTTACGGCAGGCCCCATGATGAGCGGGAATCATAAGGGCAGAAGGCTATCACTCGTTAAAGACACTTTTGAAGCCGTCGGGCGTTTTAAGGCCGGCGATATATCACAGGATGAATTAAATACTCTCGAGATGTGCGCATGCCCCGGAGCGGGGTCTTGCCAGGGGCTATATACAGCCAATTCGATGGCGTGTGTCACCGAGGCTTTGGGTTTGAGCCTTCCGGGATGTGCTACGGCGCTGGCCGTTTCGGCTAAGAAGGACAGGATAGCGCAAGAGTCCGGAGAGAAGATAGTCAATCTGGTCCGCAGGAACGTCCTGCCTAGGACTATCGCAAGGCGCGAAGCATTCGAGAACTCTATCAAAGTCGATATGGCGCTCGGCGGTTCCACGAATACTGTTTTGCATATAATGGCAGTTGCAAAAGAGTTTGGAATAAATATACCGATAGAGCTATTTGATGAGATATCTAAAGCGACTCCCCATATAACAAATATATTACCGGGCGGCGAGCACTTTATGGAAGATCTTGATTCGGCAGGCGGTATACCGGCCATCATGAAGCGCATGAAGAACCAGCTTAGTGATATCATGACGGTGAGCTCGAAGACTATAAGTCAGATAGCTAATGATGCCAAGATACTCGATGAGAATGTCATCAAAGATTATAAGAACGCTTATCATAAAGAGGGCGGGATAGCTGTTCTTAAAGGGAATCTTGCTCCGGAGGGGGCTGTTATAAAGCAGACTGCCGTTTCGGATGCTATGATGAAGTTTAACGGCAAGGCAAAGGTCTTCGATTCGGAAGAAGCTGCAATGGCAGCCATAATGGCCGGCAAGATCAAGAAAGGCGACTGTATCGTCATAAGATATGAAGGGCCGAAGGGCGGACCCGGCATGAGAGAGATGCTTTCTCCTACGGCGGCTATCGTCGGTATGGGGCTAGCGAATGACGTTGCGCTCATCACTGACGGACGTTTCTCCGGAGGTACGCAAGGACCCTGCATAGGGCATATTGCGCCCGAAGCCCAGGCGGGCGGCGTGATAGCCATAGTTAAAGACGGCGATGAGATCGCGATAGATATACCGTCCAGACGGCTGGAGTTGAAAGTCCCGGAGAGCGAGATAAAAGAGAGACTTTCTAAATGGAAAGCTCCTGCCCTGAAAGAGACCGAAGGATATCTGGCAAGGTATGCCAAGGTCGTTTCTTCCGCGTCAAAAGGAGCGGTGCTCGAAGCATGAAGATGACAGGAGCAAAGATATTAATAGAGTCCCTTAAGAAAGAGGGTGTCGAAATAATATTCGGCTACCCCGGGGGCCAGGTACTGCCTATATTCGACCAACTTTACGATGCGTCGATAAAGCTGATGCTGACCCGCCATGAACAGGGCGCGGCACATGCGGCAGACGGTTATGCCAGGGCTACGGGCAAGACCGGTGTGTGCCTGGCTACGTCAGGGCCGGGTGCTACCAATCTTGTTACCGGGATCGCTACAGCGTACATGGACTCTATACCGATGGTTGCTATAACCGGACAGGTTAAAAGTTTCCTGATAGGTAACGATGCGTTTCAGGAAGCCGATATTACCGGGATAACCAGGCCTATTACGAAGCACAACTATTTAGTTGAGGACATTAAGGATCTGGCAAGGATAATCAAGGAGGCTTTTCATATAGCGTCTACCGGAAGGCCGGGGCCTGTCCTTATCGACATACCAAGTGATATCCAGATGCAGGAGACCGAATTTATTTATCCTGAAAAGGTGGAGATACGCGGATATAATCCGACCTATGAAGGCCACCCGGGGCAGATAAAGCGCGCTGCGAAGGCAATATCTGACTCTAAGAGGCCGATACTATACGTCGGAGGAGGGGCTATCCTGTCCGATGCATCGGAAGAGGTGAGGGAACTTGCGATAAAGAATGACATACCTGTTACGATGACGCTACTCGGGCTTGGCGCATTCCCTGCCACTCATAAATTGGCGCTCGGTATGCTTGGGATGCACGGGACTGCATATGCGAACCATTCGATAATGGAGTCGGATCTCATAATAGCCGTTGGTGCCAGGTTCGATGACCGTGTTACGGGTAAACTCGATGAATTTGCCCCGCACGCCAAGGTCATACATATCGATATAGATCCGGCCAGTGTTTCTAAGAACGTCGATGTTGATATACCGATAGTGGGCGACGTGAAGACTATCTTGAAAAAAATGAACAAGGCAGTTAAGAAGCCGGACACTAAAGAGTGGATAGCCAGAATTGAAGACTGGCGTAAGAAGCATCCTCTGAAGTACAAGGACGATGAAGCTTTAAGGCCTCAATACGTCGTTGAACAGATATACGAGGCCACAAAAGGCAACGCCATAATAACGACCGAGGTCGGCCAGAACCAGATGTGGGCGGCGCAGTTCTATAAATTCATGAAGCCGCGTACCATGCTGTCATCCGGCGGCCTGGGGACGATGGGTTATGGTTTTCCCGCAGCCATAGGCGCACAGGTCGGCTGTCCGGATGAAGTTGTCTTCGATATAGCCGGTGACGGATCGATCCAGATGAATATACAGGAGCTTGCTACGGCCGTCATAAATAAGCTGCCCATCAAGATAGCGATATTGAATAACTCATGCCTGGGCATGGTGAGGCAGTGGCAGGAACTATTCTATAAAAAGAGGTACTCATATACAGGGCTATGTTACGATTCTCCGGATTTTGTGAAACTTGCCGAAAGCTACGGCGCTGTGGGCATGAAGATAACCAAGAAGAAAGATGTCAGGGCGGCCATAGATAAAGCCATAAAGACGAAGAATGTCGTCGTCATGGATTTTCGTGTTGTTGGGGATGAGAATGTCTTCCCGATGGTGCCGGCGGGAGGCGTTATAAATAAGATGCTCGGCGTAGACGGGTTGGCGTAATATATGAAACATACAATATCAGTCCTGGTTGAAAATAAGTTCGGTGTGCTGGCGCGGATAGCCGGGCTATTCAGCGCCCGCGGATTCAATATCGATTCGCTTGCGGTCGGCCCCACTGAGGATCCCAGCATCTCGCGCATGACGATAGTCTCCAAAGGCGATGATAAGACGCTGGAGCAGATAAAGAAGCAGCTCAATAAACTCATAGACGTTACAAAGGTCGTCGATTTCAAGGAGGGCGAGTTCGTTGACAGGGAGCTCGTGCTTATAAGAGTGGCGGTTAATGCGAAGAACCGCAAGGAAGTCCTGGAGGCGATAGATGCCTCAGGGGCTAAAGTAGCCAACGCCGGTTCGAAATCAATATCAGTCGAGGCCGCCGGGGACCAGAATGGAATTAAATCGCTTTTGGAGTTGCTGAAGCCTTTCGGCATACTTGAGGTCGTGAGGACCGGGCGAATAGCAATGGGTATAGATGAGAAAGTAGTGAAGGCAGGCGGAAAGCCGGAAGTTAACGAGTAGAAAGGAGCAGTTGGAGAGATGGCAAAGATCTATTACGATAAGGATGCGGATCTGAATTTATTGAAGGGCAAGAAGATAGCGGTTATAGGGTACGGGATACAAGGCCGCGGTCAGAGTCTTAATTTGAGGGATTCAGGGCTCGATGTCGTTGTAAGCGAACTGGCCGGAACGAAGAATTACGAGCAGGCCAAGGCCGATGGATTTAACCCCGTCACTGCAAAAGAGGCTTCCGCGGCGGCCGACATCGTACAGATATTGACCGAAGATCACGTACAGGCGAAAGTTTATAAGGAACAGATCGCCGAGAATATGACAAAGGGCAAGGTCCTCTTATTCTCACACGGTTTTAATATAAGGTTTAAACAGATAAAGCCGTCGAAGAAGATAGATGTTGTCATGATAGCGCCGAAAGGGCCGGGGGCTCTGGTAAGGCGCATGTACGAAGAGGGTAAAGGCGTTCCGTGTCTTGTCGCGGTCTATCAGGATGCTAGCGGTAAGGCCAAAGACATAGCTTTAGCGTATGCCAAAGGCATCGGCGGCACCAGGGCCGGTGTCATAGAGACGACGTTCGAAGAAGAGACCGAGACCGATCTCTTCGGAGAGCAGGCAGTCCTTTGCGGCGGAGTGAGCGAGCTGATCATGGCTGGATTTGATACTCTCGTCCAGGCCGGATATCAGCCGGAGATAGCTTATTTCGAAGTATTGCATGAGCTGAAACTCATCACCGACCTGATACAGGAAAGAGGCATCAGCGGCATGAGGAGAGGTGTTTCGAATACCGCATGCTACGGAGATATTACGCGGGGCCCCAGAGTTGTTACCGAGAGAACGCGCAAAGCAATGCAGAAGATGTTAAAGGAGATAACGAGCGGGAAGTTCGCCCGGGAATGGATCAAAGAGAATGAGACCGGCAGGACGAACTGGACGGCGCTTATGAAAAAGGGCGATGAGCATCCGATCGAAAAGGTCGGAAGAGATCTTCGCAATATGATGCCATGGATGAAAAAATAATAATATTCGATACGACGCTTCGCGATGGAGAACAGTCGCCGGGGGCGAGCCTTAACCATGCCGAGAAGCTTGAGATAGCAAGGCAGCTTGCTACTCTCGGGGTAGATGTTATCGAGGCGGGGTTCCCCATATCAAGTCCCGGTGATTTCGACGCCGTGAAGGCCGTTGCAAAGCAGGTCAAGGGGCCGGTAATATGCGGCCTTGCCCGATCGCTTGAGAAGGACATAGACGCAGCATACGATGCCGTAAAATATTCGGCTCGTCCGCGCATCCACGTCGAAGATACACATGAAGTACAAGCTGAAGAAGGCGGAGGATGAGATAATATCGCTCGCCACTTGCGCGGTAAAGTACGCCCGCTCAAAGTGTGCCGATATTGAATTCTCCCCGGAGGACGCCTCCCGCACAGAAAAGGCATTTCTCTACAAGGTTGTGGAGGCGGTAATAGGAGCGGGAGCGTCTACGGTTAATATACCGGATACGGTCGGATATACTACGCCTTTTGAATACAGCGATCTCATAAGCGGGATAAGACAAAATGTGCCGAATATCGGTAAGTGTATTATAAGCGTCCACTGTCATAACGATCTCGGGCTTGGAGTGGCAAATTCGCTCGCTGCAGTATTGAGCGGCGCCAGACAGGTGGAGTGTACCGTGAACGGCCTCGGAGAGAGAGCGGGCAATGCTTCGCTTGAAGAGATAGTCATGGCGATACATACGCGCAGTGACATATTCAAGGGCATGACGACATCTGTAAATACAAAAGAGATATACAAGACAAGCCGTCTCGTTTCGAAGCTGACCGGAATGCCGGTACAGCTGAACAAGGCGATAGTCGGCGGCAATGCCTTCGCGCATGAATCAGGGATTCACCAGGACGGAGTTCTTAAAGAACCCAGCACCTACGAGATAATCAGGCCGGAGGACGTAGGTTTCGGCGAGACGAAACTTGTATTGGGCAAACATTCCGGAAGGCATGCGGTGGTTGAAAGGCTTAAGAAACTCGGGTTCGATCTTGATAAAGAACATCTCGACAAAGCTTTCGACCGGTTCAAAGTACTTGCCGATAAGAAGAAAGAGGTATTCGATGAAGACCTCGAGACGATAGTCGATGAAGAGCTTTTGAAGGTGAGTGAGGAGTTCAAGCTCAAGCATTTTCATATTTCATCGGGCGACGAGGTTAAGCCGCAGGCTACGATCAAGCTTATGAGCCATGGCAAGGCCATGGAGACTACATCCACCGGCGACGGTCCGGTAGATGCCTGTTATAAAGCTATCGACAAGATGACCGGTTCGAGCGGAAAACTTTTGGATTACCAGATACGATCTGTTACCGGAGGCAAGGATGCGCTGGGAGAGGTATTGGTTAAGGTATCTTTCAAGGGTAGGGTTGTATCCGGCAGGGGAGCTTCGACCGATATAATAGAGGCGAGCATCAAAGCATACGTAAATGCTGTTAATAAGATAGTGCTCTAAATGACAAAAAAGATATACGGTGTTCTCGGCCACCCGGTCGGACACTCTCTTTCACCCGCCATGCAGAATGCCGCGTTTAAAGCGTCCGGCATAGATGCCGAGTACGGTGTTTATGATGTTGCACCGGTTGGCCTTACGGATTTTTTGTCGAATTTGTCCAAAGAAGACATATCCGGCCTTAACGTAACGATACCCCATAAGATAAAGACGAAGGAATATATAGAACGAAACGGGTCGCTCGATTCGTTTGCCGGGAAACTCGGTGCTGTAAATACGGTAAAGATGAGTTCTGAAGGCAAACTCTGCGGGTTCAATACGGACGGCCCTGGGTTCTACCGTTCGCTCGTGGAAGACCTTAAGTTCGAGCCCGAAGGCAAGTCGGTATTCGTGTTAGGTTCCGGCGGCGCGGCGACGGCTGTCGTGATGTACCTGGGCAATGGGCCTAAGAAGATATTCATATCGGATGTCGATAAAGAGAAAACCTCGGCGCTTAAAAAACATTACGCAGTGTATTACGACAGCTCCAGGATCTCGATAGTGGAGCCTGCGGAGGTGGAAAATAGCCTGAATGCAAGCGACCTTTTGGTTAATGCGACACCGATGGGTATGAAGGACGGCGATCCGTCGCCTGTGGCAAAAGAGATGCTCCATAAGGGCCTGCGCGTGTACGACCTTGTTTACAACAGGCCTGCTACAGAACTGGTCAGGGATGCAACTCGCCTGAAGCTTCATGCTGTTACCGGCCTGGGCATGCTTTTATACCAAGGCGCCATAGCTTTCGAAATATGGACGGGCAGGCCGGCGCCGGTTGCTGTAATGAAAAAAGCTCTGAAAGAAGCGCTAAAGGCAAATGGATAAGATACCCGTTTTCATATTCGGAGCCATAGTGGGCAGCTTTCTCAACGTGTGCATATACAGATTGCCGAAAGGAGAGTCGATAGTCAGTCCGGCTTCGCATTGCCCGAAATGTAAAAAACCGATATTCTGGTATGACAATGTGCCTATCTTAAGTTATATAATGCTTAAAGGCAGGTGCAGATTTTGCAAGATGCCGATAAATCCCGGCTATATAATCGTTGAAGTCATTACCGCTGTGCTTGCAGTAGCATTATACACCGCATTCGGTCTTGGCCCGAAATTCGCGGCATACAGTTTTCTTTCTGCTGGACTTATAGTGGCGACGTTCGCAGATCTGGAGATACGCGAGATACCGGATGAAGTATCGCTTGGCGGCCTAGTTTTGGGTCTCATATTGGCTGCGATATTTCCCGGCACATTGGGGGCGGCGTCATGGGATAAGGCCTTAATAGGATCTGCCCTCGGCGCGCTGGCCGGCGGAGGATCGATATATCTCATGGGATTCTTCGGAGAGATGGTCTTCAGGAAAGAGGCAATGGGCGGCGGCGATGTCAAGCTAATGGCGATGATAGGCGCGTTTTTAGGCTGGAAGCTGGCGCTGGTGACATTCTTCATCGCTCCGCTGTACGGATCTATCGTAGGTTTAATACTGAAGGCAAAGGACGGGCGGGACGTAATACCTTACGGGCCATACCTGTCGCTTGCGGCCATCACTTCTATATTCTGGGGAGATAAGGTGCTCCGGATGTTTTTCTACGGAATTTAATAACTGGAGGTATTTATGCTCAGGTACCTGACAAGCGGTGAATCTCACGGGAAATGCATGCTCACGATATTGGATGGTCTTCCCGCCGGTCTATCCGTAGACAAGAAGCTTATAGATGCCGAACTTTTTAGACGGATGCTGGGTTACGGCAGAGGCAGGCGCATGTCTATCGAGTCGGATAAGGTGGAGATACTTTCAGGATTAAGGAAACATAAGACTATAGGCAGTCCCGTAGCTTTATTGATAGAGAATATTGACCAATCGATAGACAGGCTTCCGGCTGTTGTGGAGCCGCGTCCCGGGCATGCGGATCTTGCCGGAGCGCTCAAATATAACACAAAAGATGCGCGGGATATTCTGGAGAGAGCGAGTGCCAGAGAGACGGTGGCGAGGGTCGCCTCCGGCGCGCTGGCCAAGATGCTTTTAAGTGAGTTCGGTATAAAAGTTACGAGCCATGTTATCAGGATAGGGCGCATAGAAGCCAAGACGCGCGCTTTAGGTGCGCGCCAGATAGAGACCATGGCGTCGAAATCACCTGTCCGGTGTGCTGACCCTGTAGCGTCGCGGCTTATACAGAGAGAGATAGATGAAGCTTCCGCATCAGGTGACTCGCTCGGCGGGGTATTTGAAGTTATTGTAAGCGGGGTGCCTGCCGGATTGGGGAGCCATGCCCAGTGGGACAGAAAACTGGATGCTAAGCTTGCGATGGCCATGATGTCGATACAAGCCATAAAGGCAGTGAGTTTCGGAATGGGATTTGCGGTTGCCTCGGTCCGCGGTTCAATGGTGCATGACGGGATATTTTTTGACGGGACCAGAGGGTTCTTCAGGAAGACGAATAATGCAGGGGGTATAGAGGGCGGCATGACGAACGGCGAGGATATAATAATCCAAGCCGCTATGAAGCCCATAGCGACACTTAAGAAACCTCTGGGCAGTGTAAATATGAAGACCAAGAAGAGCGCGGCGGCATCCGTAGAAAGATCCGATACGTGCGCTGTGCCTGCGGCCGGCGTTGTAGGCGAAAGCGTTTCGGCGCTTGAAATCGCCGGTGCCTTTATCGAGAAGTTCGGCGGCGATTCGATCGCAGAGATGAAGCGGAATTTTGAAGGTTATATAAAACAGGTTAGGAAATTTTAGCTTGAAGAATATAGTTCTGGTCGGTTTTATGGGAACGGGCAAGACCACTATAGCGGCTCAGGTCGCAAACCGTCTCAAGATGAAGTACGTTTCTACGGATAGTCTTATAGAAAAACGGGAAAAGCGTACGATAAATGAGATATTTACCGACTCCGGGGAAGAGTACTTCAGGAATATCGAATCCGATGTGATCCGCGAGATATCCGGGGCTCAAGGCATGGTGATAGATACAGGCGGCGGGGCTGTCCTAAAGGAAGAGAATATAGCAAACTTTAAGTCCTCGGGGGTAGTGATATGCCTTACAGCCAAGCCCGAGATTATTCTGGAGCGTACGAAGAAGTATAAACACAGGCCTCTTTTGAATGTTTTGGACCCTAAGAGGAAGATAATGGATCTTCTAGCGAAGCGAGAAAGTTTTTACGCTAAGGCCGATCATTCAATCGATACGGGAAAACTTACGGCCAGGCAGGTTGTGGAAGAGATCATCAGGATAGCAAACGGCGATAAAGGCGCGGAAGAAAAAAGTTAAAGAAAGAAGTTTATGACACGTAAAGCGCGGCTTTGGACAGGTGTGACGATATTCGCGGTGCTGGTATTGAATTACGCTGCATTTGCGGTACCGCTGGCCCAAAAATCCTCTTCTATAGAAGAGCGGGCGATGGTGATGATGCGTGAAGACTTCGAGTCCGGGAAGGCGCTTAAAGGCTCCGATAACGATTATATACTCCAGATATTGAAGAAAGAAAAGACGGCTATAGACCGGAAGCTTGGAACTCTTAATATGGCGGCCGCGAGCATAGCGATAATTATCGTAAGCTGGACGCTCTTCGGGATGATATTAAATAAAGGGAGGCAAAAATGAATGTGACCTTAAGATGTATTGTTGTTATCCTGGTTTTGTCTGTGATATTTTCATCATCAGTCTTTGCCGATACGATATACCTGAAGAACGGCGGTAAGATAACAGGTAAGGTCACAAAAGATAGCGGCAGTACTTTAACTATAGATATAGGCGGCGGTACGGTTGTGCAGAATAAAGCCGATGTAGTCAGGATAAAGACGGAAGCCGATGTCCTTCAGCCTAAAGAGTCCGAAGCGCTTAAGGCAGCCGAGGATGAGTCGGCCACCCCTATGCTGGATACGAAGAAGAATAGGAAGGGAATTTTCGGTATAGTCGGGGGTGTAGTCGATACTGCGTTCTCAATACTGAAATTCGATTTCCTTAAAAAGAATAAATGATACGCAAGATAACACCGGATGATAAAGAATACCCTGCGAACCTGCGCAATATTTATGACCCGCCTAAAATTTTGTACGTTAAAGGCGGTTTTGATGAGTGCGACGGTATAGCTGTGGCGATAGTAGGTTCGCGCAGGGCTTCGCCTTACGGGCTGGAGATGGCCGAAATTTTCGGCTACGGGCTTGCGTCGCGAGGGGTAACCGTAGTCAGTGGCATGGCTTTAGGGATAGATTCTGCCGCGCACCGCGGAGCCCTTAAAGCCAAGGGACGCACGATAGCCGTAATGGGTTCCGGACACGGCAATATATATCCGCCTCAGAATAAGGAGCTCTACGGAAAGATAGCCCAAGCCGGGGCGGTCGTAACGGAATACGATAACGGTGTCGAGCCCCTGCCGTATAATTTCCCGCGCAGGAATCGTATAATAAGCGGTTTAGCGCTGGGCGTGGTAGTCGTTGAGGCCGCCCGCAATTCAGGAGCGCTCATAACCGCCAATTTTGCGGCCGAACAGGGCAGGACCGTATTTGCGGTTCCGGGAAAAGCGTCTTCGCATACATCGGCGGGAACCAATGAGTTAATTAAAGACGGCGCAGCGCTCGTTCAGTCCGTTGAAGACGTGATGGAAGAACTTTCGATAAAAGAAGTAGGGCAGGCAGCCGGCGGAATAAAGGATATAGCCGATAGCAAGATAGCCAGAATGACGAAGGCCTATATTTATAATTCGCTTACCGAGGATGAAAGAAAGGTCTATAAAGAGCTCTCGGATGAACCGGTTTACATTGACGATATAATGAGCCAGGCCGGCATGGATATAAAAAGTATATCTAAAGCCTTATTGGCGCTGGAACTGAAAAATCTGATAAAGGAAGTACCGGGCAAACAGTTCATAAGAAAGGACGCGTAAGCACGATGGCAAAGAACCTTGTTATAGTGGAGTCACCGGCAAAGGCAAAGACGATAAACAAATTTTTGGGTAAGAATTTTCTCGTGACGTCCAGCATGGGCCACATCATAGACCTTCCTAAATCCAAAATCGGGATAGACGTTGAGAACGATTTTAAACCGCAATATGTAGTGATGGCCGACAGGAAGAAATACCTGGCGGCACTCAAAAAAGAAGCCAAAGGTAAAGAAGCTATATACCTTGCAGCCGACCCTGATAGAGAAGGAGAGGCCATAAGCTGGCATATAGGCAATGCTCTGGCCGATCCAAAGAAGAAATTCTACCGCGTGTCATTTGACGAGATAACTAAAGATGCCGTAGTGGAGGCATTTAAACATCCGCGCGATATTGACATGAGCCTGGTGAATGCACAACAGGCCCGCAGGATACTCGATAGGCTGGTCGGATACACCATAAGTCCGATACTATGGAAGAAGGTGGCCAGGGGTTTAAGCGCCGGACGCGTGCAGTCGGTCGCGGTGAGGCTCATAGTTGAAAGAGAAGCTGAAATCAAAGCTTTCATAGCTGATGAGTATTGGGAGCTGGCTGCCGAATTAAAACGAAAAGCCGATACGAAGGAAGAGAAGTTCACGGCAAAGCTGGCGCTCTATAAGAACAAGAAGATCGAAGTTACGGAGAAGGCAGAAGCCGATAGGATAGACGAGGTTTTAAAGAAAACACCATTTGTAGTGGGTGATATAAAAGAGGGCAAAAAAAAGAAGAATCCTAATCCGCCGTTTACAACTTCCAAGCTGCAGCAGGAGTCTTTCAATAAGCTGAGATTTTCCGGAGCGCGTACGATGCATATAGCCCAGACCCTCTACGAAGGTATAGAGATAGGTAAAGAAGGTCCGGTGGGTCTTATAACCTACATGAGGACGGATTCAGTAAGGATATCTAAGGACGCCCAGGATGCCGCGAAGGCGTATGTCCTTGAGAAGTTTGGTAAAAAATATTATCCCGATTCTCCGAATGTATACAAATCGAAAAAGAATGCGCAGGAAGCGCATGAATCGATACGGCCGACCCTCCCTTTAAGGGAACCCAATCTCATAAAAGATTTGATATCTCCCGACCAGTTAAAACTTTATACGCTCATATGGAATCGTTTTATAGCCAGCCAGATGTCACAAGCTGTGTATTCGCAGACTACCATAGATATCAAGGCCGGAGATTACTTATTTAAAGCCGGCGCTATGAAGGTTGTATTCGACGGGTATACGGCGGTTTATGAAGTAGAGGAACCCAAGGATGGCGAGGAAGATAAAGCACGGCTGCCGGAGCTATCTGTGGACGAGCCGCTGGATCTTCTGGGGTTACTGCCAAGCCAGCATTTTACCAAACCTCCGCCAAGGTACTCGGATGCTTCGATAGTCAAAGCTCTCGAAGAACTGGGTATAGGGAGGCCTTCTACGTATGCGCCGATTATACAGACTGTGACGGCAAGGGATTATGTAATACGCGACTCCGGATACTTTAAACCTACGGAACTGGGGACGATAGTGACGGGGCTCTTGCTGGAACATTTTCCGAAGATACTGGATGTGGAATTCACCGCAAGGATGGAGGACGAACTTGACGGCATCGAAGACGGCGAGGCGGACTGGCAGGTTGTCCTGAAGGCTTTCTACTCCCCGTTCATGCATTCGGCCGAACAGGCAAAGCTGAACATGAAGGATGTTAAGAAAGAGATCGCTGCAACCGACGAGATATGCAACCTTTGCGGAAAGCCCATGATAATAAAGTGGGGCAGACGGGGCAGATTCTTAAGCTGTTCGGACTACCCGACATGCAAAAATGCGAAGTCGATCACCAGCGGCGTAAAATGCCCGACAGGCTGCGGCGGAGAACTCGTCGCCAGGCGCTCAAAACGCGGCCCGTTCTACGGCTGCACGAATTATCCAAAGTGTAATTTCGTATCACGTAAACTTCCCGAAAAGGAAAATCCTGCATAATGCGGCGCTTTATAGAGAAGTTCATAAACTACCTCAGGGTGGAGAAAGGCGCCTCTGGGCATACTGTAAAGAACTATTCTATAGACCTTGAGGCCTTTGCTCTTTTTTTAGGGGATAAGGATATAAGTTCGGTAGACCATCTTTTTTTGCGCAGATTCTTAGCCCAGATGAGGTCTAAAAATTACGCGAAGCGGACCATAGCCAGGAAATTGGCAAGCCTTCGTACATTCTTCAAATTCCTGTACCGCGAAGGACATATAAAGACAAATCCGATAACGGCAGTATCTACCCCTAAACTCGATAAGAAACTGCCGGTAGTCCTGGATGAAGGTAAGGTGGCGCGGCTCATAGAGACGCCGCGAACCGATGATCCGGCGGGCTTAAGGGACAGGGCAATACTGGAGACGCTGTATTCTACCGGTATCAGGGTCAGTGAACTCGTGGGACTCGATGCCGGCGATGTAGATCATATAAGCGGGGTCATAAAGGTATTGGGTAAGGGCCGTAAGGAGCGGATCTCCCCTATAGGAGACAAAGCCTCATCCGCCATACGCAGGTACGAAGAATCGAAGAACATTAAGAAGGTGCGCGATAAGGATGCGGTATTCTTAAATAAATCCGGAAGAAGGCTTACCG
>Ga0247841_10003659_pt1 | contig 27901 bp, 25 predicted proteins | sample LaCruzMarch2015__2_FD_192410 | JGI IMG/M metagenome (GOLD analysis project Ga0247841, IMG submission 192410) | Freshwater microbial communities from meromictic Lake La Cruz, Castile-La Mancha, Spain - LaCruzMarch2015_18m | ecosystem: Environmental > Aquatic > Freshwater > Lake | place: Spain... | reverse complement strand
AAGAAGACCGAAGACTCGATCAACTCAATGTGTTTGAATAGGCGCCACCTTCAGGTGGGCCCCATATTTAGACCGCTTTGAGCGGTTCACGATTTCAAGCCTCCGGCTTTGCCGGAGGTCACTGACTGATCCGTGCTCGATGTCAATTGCTATCGCAGATGCTGACCAAGGGCAGGATTGACTGGGTTCATACAGACTGTATTATCACTCTTGAACAACTCGCTCTAGAAAGCATTGGGGACCGAGTCATGAAAAGAATCTACGGTGCGCCCATTCTTGCAGAAGTTGAAAATATGAAAAACGTACTTGAGCTTGATGGGATTGAATCCACCATTACAAATCAGTATCTTAGCGTAGGGATAGGTGGTATCGACTGTTGCCCTGAATTATGGGTGGCAGAGCGGGATGTTGAACGTGCGTTGGAGATAATCCAAACTACTGACAAAGGTCTGAATGAATCACAAGAGACCTGGGTTTGCACTCAATGCAATGAGGAGGTAGAAGGACAATTTTCAGAGTGCTGGAACTGCGGCAAAGCACGGAGCACAGAACCGTCAGTCCGTAGCGATCGGCCTGAAAACCACACCTTCAACTGTGAACAAGGAGGTGATCTGTCTCAAGACAATTCTGAATCGTGCCGCGGGCCACGGGAAAATTGAGCAGAATCCGATCCGAGAGGTGAAAAAACTTACGAAAAATAACGTTAGGATGCGGTTACTTAACCACGAAGAATTTGAGAACTTGGTCTCAGCATGCCCCGACTATCTCAAACCGCTCGTGGTTCTGGCATTCTATACAGGCATGAGAAAATCTGAGGTCATGTTCTTGCTCTGGGACGAGGTCGATATGAACAAAGGTTTTATACGACTCAGCGCAGATCGAACTAAAACAAAAGTGGCGCGTTCAATCCCATTGCACCAACGTGTAAAGTTGATGTTGTCGAAAACTCCCAGAGGGCTCCACCTCTAACAGAGTATTTCTGAAAGATGGAAAGCCTTTTGAAGACTTCAAGAAGTCTTTCCGGTCTGCCTGTAGAGCAAGCGGATTGGAGGATTTCACCTTCCACGACCTGAGGCATTGCGCAATTAACAACCTACGCCTTGCGGGCAACGATTATTTCAAGATCATGGCTGTCTCAGGACACAAGACCATCGCAGTCTTCAAGAGGTCCAATCTTGTGACGGAAGATGAACTAGCACAATTTCCTGGGAAGTGAACAAGGCAGAGGGGTCGGAGCATGGACACCACAGCAAAAAAGGCTACGGGATGAAACCCGTAACCTCTGAAGATCATTGGTAGCGGGGAGAGGATTTGAACCTCCGACCTTTGGGTTATGAGCCCAACGAGCTACCTGGCTGCTCCACCCCGCGTCACCAAATTACAATATCAACGGTCGTGAGATATGTCAAGGGCTCAGTCGCCTCGTCCCAGGACAATGTCATAGTAGGCCATAATCCTCAGTATTTGTATCACTGAGCACTTTTTTCAAAACATTTTGTTCGGAATTGTTTATTAAGGGGGGGCATGAATCCTGCAACACCTGGAGCGCCGAGGCCCCTTGCACGGACGGTGATTGAGGCGGTTTGTTCAACCCTTGAGCCAATTGAGCAACTGAATCTAAGAATACTTGTTAATGATGACAGTGAGCTGATCTTGACTCTCCTTGAAGACCTGCTGACCAGATACCAACACACTGTTTTTGCAGCATCTTCTGGAATGCAAGGGCTGGAACTCCACAAGAACAATGACGTCGATCTTGTGCTATGCGACCTTGGAATGCCGGGGATGAGCGGTTGGGAAGTAGGCAGTGGCGTAAAATTGTTATGCGAGGGCAGGGGAATCAGGAAGACCCCATTTATACTTCTGACCGGATGGGGCCGGCAGACCTTGGAACCGGATAGAATAGCTCAATCCGGCATAGATGGGTCTTGGAAAAACCTGTCAATAACCCAGAACTATTGGAGATGATTAAGAAAGGTGCATCAAATGTTAGTTGATGTGGTGTGGGACGTCGACTCGGAAAGAATATTCAGACTGTACTGATCATGATAGAGGTCTTTTCTTGAGAATCTCGTAGGCATGACTTTCCTCCTGGGGCTTCATAAATTTCTCGGGCAGGTCCGGGGCGGGCCTTCCCAACGTCTCAAATTTTGCAAGCCCCATGGGATTGTAGGGAAGAGGCAACACCTGCTTTGCTCCACAAGAACTCAAGACACACTGACTATCTTGAGAAAGAAAAAACGCCAAGCAGCATGAGCAACTTAGCGTTTTTATTGTCTTTTTGGTGGGCCGTCGGGGGCTCGAACCCCAAACCTACTGATTAAGAGTCAGTTGCTCTACCAATTGAGCTAACGGCCCATAACGAAGGTCATCAATCTATAATGCGATATGACAATTGTCAAGTTTTGGCAAGGCGTTTGAGTAATACCTGAAAAACATAATGGAAAGTAGATTCGCTGGTTTATTATCCGTCAACTACATGACTTGTGCCACCATCACTTTAAGGTAGCGTGTTTCCGGCATGGAGAGAAGAACCGGATGGTCTGGGCCTTGACCTTTACTGTCGAGCAGTTTCAATTCACGGCCGCTTTGGCGAGAAGCGCTGAAAATCGCCTGCTCAAACGTCTGGACATCCAGGTGATGCGAACAGGAGCACGTTATCAATACCCCACCTGCCTTGATTTTCGTCAATGCCCGACGGTTCACATCTATGTAGCCTTTCAATCCATCCCTAATGCGGCTGCGGCTCTTGATAAAGGCCGGGGGATCGACCACCACAACGTCCCAGGAGCTTTTATCTCTTTTTAGAAAATTCAGTACCGGTTCACGCACGGGGACGAACCTGTCGGAGAAACCGTTCAGATCAGCATTGGATGACGCCAGGTTGATCGCTCCTTGCGACGCATCGACGGCAGTCACAGAAGAGGCGCCACCGGCCAACGCATGAATTCCCCAGGCTCCGGTATAACAGAATAAATCAAGCACGCGAGCCCCTGGAAAAACATATTGCCGCATCAGCGGCCTGTTCCATTCCTGGTCCAGGAAAAACCCTGTCTTTTGTCCTTCACGTATATCCACCAGGAATTCCAACCCCCACGAATTGATACTCACATAGTCGGGAACTTCCCCGCAGGCGAGTCTCTTTTCAGTCGCCAATCCCTCGTGCAGACGGTAAGGCGAATCGTTGCGCAAATAGATTCCTCGAGGAGAGATCGTGTCTACCAATGCTTCCAAAACGTAGTCCAGGAAATGATCCATTCCGGCTGTCAGACTTTGTACGGCCAGACAATTACTGTACCGGTCCACGATCAAACCGGGCAACCTGTCAGCTTCGCCGAATACTAATCTGTATGTATCGTTTTGCGGAAACAATCGTGCCCTGACCGCCAGGGCCGCCTCAATTCTGTCTTTAAAGAAGGCTGCGTCGATTGGGCACTTTTTTCTGGACAGGATTCGAGCGGTGATGAGAGACCCCGGATTGGCGTAGACGATGGCCAGAAATTCACCGGAATAATCAAAAAGTTCATGGAGAGACCCAGGTTCCAGTTCAGATACGGGAGGAGATCCAATTTCGTTGGAAAAGACCCACAGATGCCCTTGCCTGATACGCCGGTCTGATTTCTTTTTTAAGGTAATCATACAGAGAATTCCCATTGGACGACAGGACACGACCGGCTTAGCAAGCTCAGTCTGAGTTCATTCCGAACTTCTTGGATTCATTGACGCTCAAGGCGGCAACGTTGACATCAAGATGCACTAGGATTATATGAAAACATTAGGGTTATGTCCATACAATCATCGGAGACGACATGCATTTTCCAGAATATCGAGGCAGGAGACTCAGGCGTACCGAAACCCTGAGAAGTATGGTCCGTGAGGCACACCTGAGAACTGAGGATTTCATTCTTCCATTTTTCGTGCGACATGGAAAAGGGTTAAAGGAACCTGTGGCATCTATGCCGGGTCATTTTCAACTCTCGCCGGATATGCTCGTGCGGGAGATGAAGGAGGCGGTTGACAGAGGTATCCCTGCAATCCTGCTTTTCGGGATTCCCGCAAAGAAAGACGCCATTGGATCAGAAGGGTACTCAGATAAAGGTATCGTTCAGCAGGCGGTGCGAATGATAAAAGATGCTTATGCAGACGTTGTGGTGATAACGGATGTATGCCTGTGCGAATATACCGATCACGGACACTGTGGGGTTATAAGAAGCGGCGAGGTCGACAATGATCCTACTCTGGATCTGTTGGCGAAAATGGCTGTGTCTCACGCCCGTTCAGGGGCTGATATGTTAGCCCCCAGCGACATGATGGACGGGAGGGTGGCCGCGATCAGGGAAGCTCTTGACGAATCCGGCTACGAGCATCTTCCCATTATGTCCTATTCGGCAAAATATGCCTCGGGTTTCTACGGCCCGTTTCGGGATGCGGCCGAGTCGGCTCCCAAGTTTGGTGATAGGCGCTCATACCAGATGGACCCTGCCAACTCCGATGAGGCAATTCGGGAAGTGGCTATGGACGTTGAAGAAGGTGCGGACTTGATAATGGTGAAGCCGGCGCTGCCCTATCTGGATGTTATCTGGCGGGTCCGTAACTCTTTTGACCTCCCGCTCGTGGCCTATAACGTCAGCGGTGAGTTCGCCATGATCAAGGCTGCTGCCCAGAACGGCTGGATAGATGGGGACCGCTGCATGATGGAGGCTCTCACATCCATCAAGAGGGCCGGGGCAGATCTGATAATTTCCTACCACGCCCTTGAAGCCGTGCGTATTCTTCAGGGCGCAGGGCCCAAAGAGAAAAAGTGAATCGTTTCGATCTGAGATTAGTAGCCTGGGAAATGACGAGGCAATGCAACTTGGCGTGCGTGCATTGCCGGGCTGGTGCCGGTCTTCAACCTGAACCCGACGAACTGAGCTTTGATGAGGGGTGTCGGCTCATCGATGGTATCAGCAAGGTCGCAAAGCCAATTCTGATTATGACGGGGGGGGAACCCCTGTTGCGGAAGGATTTTTTTGATTTGGCACGGTATGCCATTCAGAGAGACCTGAGGGCCGTGCTGGCAACCAACGGTGTGCTGGTGAGTGATGCTGTCGCAAAAGAAATTGCTGCGGTTGGGATTCCTCGGGTAAGTATCAGTCTGGATGGACCTACTGCCGCGGATCACAATGTTTTTCGGAGAGTCCCTGGAGCTTTTGAGGCATCTCTGAAAGGAATTGACAATCTGCGAAGGGTAGGGGTGTCAGTCCAGATAAACACCACATTGACTCGACGAAATCGGAAAAGTCTTTCCGAAATCATGCGACTCGCAGAAATAATAGGAGCCCATGCCTTTCACGTGTTTCTCCTTGTTCCCACAGGTCGGGCCAAAGAGATGTCCGGGGAGGAGATGCGACCGGAAGAGTATGAGGAGACGCTGACGGAATTCTACCATCTCAGTCGAGCGTCGAAGATGGAGACAAAGGCCACGTGCGCTCCGCAGTACTACAGAATAATGCGACAGCAGGCCAAATCTGAGGGCCTCGAAGTGTCAGAGAAGATGTTCGGTATCAATGCAAGGACCCGAGGATGCCTTGCCGGGCTGTCTTTCGTTTTTGTTTCTCACAGAGGAGAATTACAGCCGTGCGGCTATTTCGACGTGCAGGCAGGGAGTATCCGAAACCACCAGTTTGGGGACATTTGGGAGAATGCCAAACTTTTCAAAGACCTGCGTGATTTCAGCCTCCTTGAAGGAAAGTGCGGCAAGTGCGATTATCTGCGTTTTTGCGGCGGTTGCAGAGCGAGAGCATACGAGGCCACCGGTCGTTACGCAGCAGTGGAACCATATTGTGCGTACGTGCCTCCGGCCGTCAGAGGCTGAAAACTAATGAAGTTGAAACGATTGTTGTCGGAGTGATGGATAAGGTATCGGTTGGAGAATGTTGTAATTCGATCAGGAGGAAAGCATGATTATCGAGCAGATACAGGTCGGAGGATTTGAAATATTTTGCTACATACTTGGTGATGCTGAGACTGGAGAAGGAATTGTTGTGGATCCTGGCGGTCCGGCCAACGGGATTCTCAAACGCGCTAACGATCGTGGTGTAAATATAATAAAGCTGATCGTCAATACTCACAGCCATGTGGACCATACCGCGGGAAACAGGGCCATGCAGGAGGCTACCGGTGCTCCAGTCGCCATTCACGAGGCTGAGGCGGCAGCGCTTGCCAATCCAAATATGGACATGTTGGCCATGTTTGGAGCAGAACCATCTCCGCCTCCACGGATGCTTCTTAGGGATGGAGACCGCTTGACTTTCGGAAGCCAGTCAGTGGAAGTGATTCACACCCCGGGTCATTCACCAGGGGGCGTCTGTCTCTATTTCCCCGGCTATGTCCTTACAGGGGATACCCTATTCGTGCAGGGGGTAGGACGCACGGATTTTCCCGGAAGTTCGTATGAGGTGCTGCAGTCCTCGATCCGTAACAGGTTGTTCAAGTTGCCGCCGGACACCATAGTATTGCCTGGGCACCATTACGGCCCTACTCCTACATCCACTATTCGTAGGGAAATGGTTGAGAATCCCTTTGTCTGAAAACATTGTGGAGCCTATTATCGCGCGGCAAGAAGCTTCATTTCCATACGCCTCTAACATTCGTCCAGAGGGCAAGGAGTTCCCTACAGCGCAGCAGGTATGCCACAGCGGCAAAGATAATCAAGCCGGCAGCAATGCAGGCCGTCAAGACCACCAGGTTTAGCGAGGTGAATCCTTTACCCCACTCTCCATAAAGTTGCCCGTAAAGGAGAGGAACACACATTGACGCAGAAGCGGCAGTGATTTTTCCCAGAGATGTAACAAAATCAGCCAGGGGAAAAATCCCCAGGCGTCTGATAAGTAGGACGAAAAGGATTAGAAAATTCATGGCTGCCGCAAGAGAGGTGGCCAGCGCAAGTCCTCCCTGCTCCATGGGACCCATTAGAAGTAGTCCTCCCGCGAGGTTTACTACCACCGCCACAACAGAGATCTTTACGGGAGTTTTTGTATCTTTCAGAGAAAAGAAGGCCTGCGTCACAACTTTGAGTCCTGAAAAAGCCCACAATCCGGCCGTGTACCACAACAGGGCATACGCTGTCTGTTGAGTATCGAACGCCGTGAACCTTCCTCTCTGGAACAAAACCGCAACAATCGGCTCTCTGAGGACAATCAGCGCCAAACTTGCCGGTATGGTGAAGAATGCCGTGAGCCTCAGGGAAAAAGAAAGAGACTGATTGAGGGCGGCCATGTCGCCGTTGCCGGCCTGGCGTGACATGGATGGTAGGACCGCGGTTCCCAGGGCCACCGCGAACATCCCCAAGGGCAGTTCCACAAGACGATCAGCATAATAAAGCCAGGACACTCCACCCGGTTGGAGCATGGAAGCGAGAATCGTGCCGATCATGACGTTGATTTGATAAACCGCGCCGCCAAATGCAGCAGGCCCAAATAGTCTCCCGATACTCAATAGGGGAGGATATCGGAAATTAAAAGCCGGTCGCAGGGTTATGCCTAGATTGGCCATGAAAGGAAGCTGGAGAACCAGTTGAAGTATGCCGGCAGCCACCACTGACCAGGCAAGAGCGAACGGGGGAGACACATTAAGAAAGGTGCAGAATATCGCCACGCTGGCTATCATGGAAATATTCAGCAAGAGCGGAGCGGCAGCAGGCGCGGCAAACCGGCCCATTGAATTGAGCACGCCTGATGCCAGGGCTACCAGGGAAATAAAAAAAATGTAGGGGAACATAATTCTGTTGAGACTTACTGTGAGAGCGAATTTATCCGGATCCTGAAAGAAACCTGGGGCTATGATTCTGACTATCCAGGGACTGAAGACTATGCCTAAAGCGGTTACTAAGGCGAGAACAATCGCCGAAAAAGTGAAGGCTACCCGGGCCAAGCGGTCTGCCTCAGCGGTACCATTTTTTTGCAGGGTCTCAACGAAGGTAGGGATAAAAGCCGCTGATAACGCTCCTTCGGCGAACAGTCGGCGCAAGAGGTTGGGGATCCGGAACGCTACGAAGAAGGCGTCAGCGGTCAGCCCGGCTCCCATGTACTTGGCTATTACCATATCTCGGACAAAACCCAACACGCGACTGAGCGAGGTCCACACGCCTACGACACCTGCCGCGCGAGTCATAGCTTTCTTTTCGGTCTGGTTATCCTTTTGCCGTGATAACAAAATCTGTTGACTTTCAACCATAGGTTCTGCCATATAAAAAAATTGGCCGAAAAACGCTTGAGCCCCTCAGCGCTTCAGGCGGGTTCGGAACGCAATGATGTTTTGGCCGAAAGCTGTCCAAGTGATTAATCCGGATAGCAGGAAATTTGGTGGCGAATCGTGTTTCCACTTGATCATATTCAGGTTTTAATGGCATATTCGTACAAGGCTCACATTTCATATAACAAAATAGTTCCCAGGAGTTTTTAATGGCCAACCACCCATCTGCTCTAAAAAGGATGCGACAGAACGAGACGAAACGTTTCCGGAACATCGCATACAAATCGAAAGTCAGGACCGCCGTCAAGAAATTCCTCCAGGCAGTGGAGCAGAAAACCGCTGATTCCTCTAGACTTCTCAGCGCTGCAACATCACTGCTCCATACGGGAGTCTCTAAAGGGATCCTGCACAGCAACACCGCCTCCAGGACAATTGGCAGACTTTCCAAGAAACTGCCTTCTGTTTGACTCGGCTTGATGGCAAGGACTCACGGAAACAGTTTCCTGAAATTCCGTCTTTTCCTAACAAACCAACCCAAAGCCAGGTGGTGGGTAAGACTTTTCGGAATTGGTGCTGGATGCTTAGAGGGTAAGTCCTCACATCCTCGGATCCCCGATCAATATCCAACCTGACCAGGATGGCGGCTTTCCGCTGAACGAAGTAGCCAAACCCGCGGGCATGTCGCGAGGATACTCTGCAAGCACTTTGCCTGGCGGCTTCTTTTCTGAGGCTTTCTTAAGTATTGCCATCAGGTAGGGGTCGTCAGCCCCCCAGTTCGGATCGGAATAATTCACCATTACCATTCTGAAGCCTGCATAAAATAGGGCTGTGCTGAGCAAGAGAGGTCCATCGCCCGATGGAGCTTCTCTGTCAGGAACATCAAACCAGGCTACAGGCATGATCAGAATTCTTGTTCCCACGGGAGACGAAAAAAAACGGTGAGCTTCGAAGCGGCGCTGACCTCGCTTATCGGGCGAAAAGAACAAGGTCGGTTGGCGGCTGCCATACGCAGAATCCCAAACGGACAAGGGTGCGGCCAACAGGGTTATGTCATTTTTTCGATCCGTATACTCGACGAATCGATCGATTGTTGCCGTGGGTCCCACCCAGACATCGAATTTTGCAAACATTTTTTGCACTTTCATGACGATATCCGAGGGCTTAGGATACACGGGGTTGCTCAGAATCAGTCGTTCGAGCCTTTCTTCATCAGGCGCCTTTTGCATAGATTTTTTTGCCGTGATTTCTCCGGATGACTTTTCTCGCAGGTGATCGTCAGGAATCGAGGGAATGGATTCGAAAAGAATAAGATTTCCAGTTAAATCGGAATTGGGTTTAGCGGTCGTCTGGAATCTAAGCAGCTTGAGCATATCTCCGGAAGGCACCATTGTAATGATGCGATCCTGCCCGAAAGGTCTGTCTTCTGAATCCAATAATGCAGAAAACGGGAGATACCACAAGGATCGATCCGGTATGACAAGAATGGTTGTCTTATCTTTCGGCAGTGGCGGCAGCTTCCCCATCAGCGCCCTGAAAATTCGCCTGCACGGTTCCTTCCATGCATGTCCCATAAACGTGGACTGCCCGCCTGAAGAAAACTCCCGTAGTTTATCCTGGAGTTGGAAGACACCCCTGTCAATTTCCGATCGGGCTGTCGGCATCTGGTGGTAAATAGCCCTTTCACTAGTTATGACTCCGATAACAAGGCGGTCCGGCAAGAAGTTGAAGTCCATGAGCAATTCATTTGTGGCCAACAAGTCTCGGCGCAAGTCCGGAAGAGAAATAGGAACGCCTGCCCTCAACATCGTGTATCGCTCTGAACTCTTGTGAATGGTTTTTCGAGCCTGTGCCAACTTTGTTTTGAGTGCTTCCTCTTCCTCTTTGACCTTGGCGGTAGGCACTTCCCCGGAAAGTTCCCAGAGATGTGAAAGTATTTGTGACTCCTCTTGCAAAAGGCGACTTGGGACATCAAAGAATTCAAGCTTGCCCGCTTTTTTCAGCGTCAGGATCCGGCGACAGATTCGTCGCTTCTCCATGAGGTGAAAGACACTACCCGCAGATTCCTCGGGGATATCGGTATGCACCGGCCCCAGTATCTTTGTGGCCAGGTCATCGAAGATCTGGAATCGCTGTTCCATTTCTTTGAGCACGGGGTTACCTTGGGGAATATCGCCCAAAACCGATTCAAAATAATCTATCACACTGCGATACTTGAGGATGGCGTTATCGGTTTCACCTGAAAGATACAACTTCCTGGCCTGCTTTATCTCTTTATCCAGCTTGTCCAAGGCGCCGGCACTCTCTGCATCCTTGAAAGATTCCTCAGGAGTTCGTTCCCTGAAAAGCCAATGATATCTTTTAGAACGTTCTTCTTCTTTTTGAGATTCGACAATTTCAGAATCTTTCTCGTCGGCCACTGAAAGCATATTTCGGTCCATAGTGCTGGAACCACCGGCATGATTGGAAAAAGCTATCAGCAACAATGCGCATGTGGACACGATCAAGACTGAAATGTAAATATTGGAGGCGATCATTCCCCCAGCTTTACCCTGACGGAGAGGACAAAAAGTTAAATAGGCTTCCATAAAAAATCGTGGCCGCCAATTTCTTAAGAGAGTCTTTGGCCTTGCAGACGCCAGACGGGGATGTCTATTTTTCACTAAGTTCCGGTCGCTGAGCATTCACCCACCATCCGTTTTCTTTTTCTTTGAACCACCATCCCGAGAAATCCGTATTCAGGATACTTCTCGCCAGACGTCGGCCGTCATCTGTCCGAAGTCTTTTCACTGCAGTGGCAATCCATTGCAGGCAATAGCGGTTGCCAAGATCACCGAGTTCCTTTAACTGAAGAATCATCTCAAGCTGGTCGGCGTCGTGGGCACAATCAGCCTCGGCTGTGGAACCCAGGTTAAACTCTTCCGTCAAACCTCGTATTTCTTCTCCAAAAGGAAGATCTGCAGTCATGTCACGCACTGCTGCCTCTTCATCCGCCTTCACATATTTTTTGTTCACGTAGTTGAGATCCCCTGTTCGAGCTTCTGTCAGATCGTGAAACAGACACATGAAAACCACGCGATCCGTTGCCAATTTTCCGGACATCCGAGCGAGCACATATCCTATAACCGCACATCTCAAGCTGTGTTCGGCTACTGTTTCACGACCGGTTCCCAAGAATTGAAAACCAGACCTGGGCGTCCTCTTGAGCATTCCGACCTCGAACAGGAAATCTGCTATTGCATTTAATTCCACGTCTGGACCTCTCCGAATCCTGTTTGGACCCCGGCTTCCCTATCATGGTTCTTGCCGTCTTTCAAGTGAGCATCCGAAAAGGCGGGCATCATGAACTGGAAAAGGCCGGCTGGAGAGCCGACTTCCGCCTATATACCGCCAAACTCGTGCGCCTTCGGTAACATTCTTCCCCAAAAAAGCGAAAACGTTCTATGATGCTATGACAACCATACAGTGTGATGTTTCGAGGGGTGCTCTTGTCATGTGAACGACCAGTAATCACTATTCGGTGCGACCTGTGTGGCGGCTGCGAACAGGACCTTGTGTTCGTCAAGGAAGGGTTTCGCCACGTTCGTTGCCGCACCTGCGGAATGGTTTTTGTCAATCCGAGGCTGGCAGAACATCTGGAGGCGCAAAAGAATTGCGGTACTGGCGCCATGGGAGATGACACGCTGACGGGACCCCAGATTCGCCGACTACGGAGAGAATTGGCAGAGTTCAATGGGTTCCGCAAACTCAATAGGATTCTTGAAGTGGGGGCAGGTAAAGGATGGTTCCTTTCTGAAGCTGCACAGAGCGGTTGGGAGACGTGGGCTGTTGAGATAAACTCTTCTGCGATCAGGGACCTGAAATCTAAGGGACTTTACAAGATCATTTCGGAACCTGCGGAAGATTTTGAAGTCCCAAACGATTATTTCGATGTGGCTCGAACGTGGGATGTCATCGAGCACCTGCGGTCGCCTCATAGATCAGTCGCGAATATTTGGCGTGCCCTCAGGCCAGGCGGTATCCTGCGGTTGTCTACTACTAATTTCGCTTCGCTCTCGCGATGGGTCAACGGCCCGGAATGGGTCTACCTGAACGGCGCAGATCACATTTTCCTTTTCGAGCCTGAGACCATAACCCGTCTTCTGGCTCAACAAGGGTTTGAGAACATTATAATCAGTACGAGGTCATTCAACCTGCGAAGAAAGCTGTATCATCCTGAGCAGGACTTACCAACACGATTGCACATTCTGACGCCCTTCAGAAAGCTTATAGACGAAGCTATCCGCTTTACGCGATACGGACATCAGATGATTGTCACGGCAGTCAAAGTTGAACGCGCATTGAAAACCTCTATCAAGAAACACATTATGATGAACTGCATAACTCCAGTGCAACGGCCGCCGGCAATTTCGAAAAAGTAGACCACCGGTTCCTACAATGATTCAACTCTTACCATACCACGCATTCCGATGGCGGGCACCATTCGAAAACAAAACTATTGTGGCCACCAATATGTTATTAATGTTATCATAAACTTTTTTTCTGATCGGGCTGGCTTTGTTCGGGTCGGCTTGACTTATAGACAAAGTTGTTCAATAGTGTAGATAGGTTGATTAAATAACTCAAAGTGAGCTATGATATGAGTGTGATACAAGAATTGTCAGGAGTGTCCCCCTCTCTCCGGGCAGAAATACTCACGGAAGCCCTCCCTTACATCCGCAGTTTCAGAGGTAAGCGCATCGTCATAAAGCTTGGCGGCAGCGCAATGATTCAAGAGTCACTGAGACAGAAGTTTGCCGAGGACATAGTGCTGACAAGCTTCATCGGTATGAAGCCGATCATAGTACACGGCGGCGGTCCCCAGATCGGGGCACTTCTGAAAAAATTGGGCAAAGAGAGCCGTTTCATAAAGGGATTGCGCGTTACAGACGAGGAAACAATGGACGTGGTTGAGATGGTGCTCGTAGCCAAGGTGAACAAGGACGTTGTTTCCTTGATAAATCATTTCGGAGGCAGGGCCGTAGGGCTTTCCGGTCGAGACGGCCGCCTGATCAAGGCCAAGAAGGCAAAACCCGCAAGACTGGCTGGGATTGACGAGGACCTGGGTCTTGTAGGCGAGGTAGATAAAATAGATCCTGAGGTCATAACTTGCTTGGAAAAACACGGCTTTGTGCCGGTCATCGCTCCTGTCGGATCCGGTCCCGATGAGAAGCCGTACAACATAAACGCCGACACAGCGGCCGGTGCCATGGCAGCATCATTGGAAGCGGAAAAGTTTATTCTGCTTACCGACGTCCCCGGGGTGTTGGATTCCGAACAGAATCTGATTTCCAGTCTGACTGAGGATGAAGCCGAGAATCTCATCCGGTGCGGAGTGGCGTCGGAGGGCATGATTCCAAAAATCCGATGCTGTTTGACCTCACTGCGAGGGGGAGTCCCCAAGGCCCATATAGTTGACGGCAGAGTTCCTCACGCCCTACTGCTTGAACTATTCACAGACCAGGGTATCGGCACTGAGATACTTCGTGATAAAGCTCCCGGAGTATAGCCGTCAAGGAGCAAAGTGTGCAGGACCGTGAGGCTCGGCAACGGACTTGAAATGACCGGACTGTGGCGGAAAGCAGATTCACAGGCGTCGCAGCTATAAGGGGTTGCGTCGGATCCGCCGAATATGAAAAGGGTAATTGTCATGGGAAACGATGATTTCATTTCAACGAATAATGAATACGTGTTCAACACATACGGACGAATCCCGATAATGCTTGTTGAGGGTCAGGGCTGTCGCGTGCGAGACAGCAATGGCCGCCAATACCTGGATTTCATAGGGGGACTCGCAGCCTCTGTTTTGGGGCACGGGCATGCCGGACTTTCAATGGCGATATGCGAGCAGTCCAGAAGGCTTATCCATGTTTCAAATCTATTTCACATTGAACCCCAGATTGAGCTGGCTCGGCTGTTGGTAGAGAATTCTTTTGCGGACAAGGTATTTTTTTGCAATTCAGGCGCAGAAGCCAACGAGGGCGCAATTAAGCTTGTTCGAAAATACTTTCACGACCGTGGTGAGCACGAACGTTTTCACATCGTGACCATGGAGAATTCATTTCATGGCCGCACTCTGGCCACCCTGGCCGCCACCGGACAATCCAAGTATCGCAATGGTTTTGAACCACATATTCCAGGTTTTTCCCACGTTCCTTTTGGAGATATTGAGGCACTGAAGGAGGCCGTGACGGGAGAAACCGCTGCGGTTCTCTTGGAGCCCATCCAGGGCGAGGGAGGAGTGTGTATGCCTCCCGAAGGTTTTCTGCGAAAGGCGAGGGACTTGTGCGATGCGACAGGCTGCCTGCTCATTCTGGATGAGGTTCAGACTGGTATGGGGCGTACGGGAACGTTTTGCGCTCACGAAAACTTCGGAATCAAACCTCATGTCATGACATTAGCCAAGGGCCTCGCCGGTGGTGTGCCCATGGGGGCTTTGTTGGCGGTTAATGAAGTTGCAAGTGCCTTTGTCCCCGGCACTCATGCCTCGACCTTTGGCGGCAATCCCCTGGCATGCGCCGCAGGTCTCGCAGTTTTTAAGGAAATAATGTCAGACGGTTTTTTGGCCAGAGTCAAGGCAATGGGAACGCATCTGCGACTCGCGCTGGAAGAGCTTGCTGCCAAGCATAGGATTGTTCGAGAAGTCCGAGGGCTGGGGCTCATGCAAGCTATTGATCTTAAAGAGCCCGGAGCGGAGCTGGTTGTCGCTCTCCGTGAAGCGGGCGTGCTCATGAACTGCACTGCGGAAACGGTCCTGCGGTTTCTTCCTCCCCTCATTATTACCAGGGACGAGATCGAAGAAATGATGGGCATTCTGGATTCAGTGCTGAGCAAGTGGACGGAGAGTCGGCCATGACTACGCAAAGACATTTCTTGAGTCTGGCTGATTATTCCCGTGATGAAATCCTCTCACTACTCTGCCGTTCTAGGGAGATCAAGCAAGGAATTCCTGGCAATGGTATGGCCGGACCCTTGGAAGGGCGAACCGTGGGACTGATTTTCGAGAAACCGTCAACCCGTACAAGGGTTTCTTTTGAAGTGGGTATTCACCAGCTTGGAGGGCATTCGATCTTTTTGAGCCGACGCGACATTCAGATTGGTCGCGGAGAGCCTGTTAGAGATACTGCCAGAGTACTTTCGCGATACGTGGATGCTCTTGTGATCAGGACTTTTGGGCATGAAATCCTTGAAGAGTTTGCGCAATGGGCTTCTGTGCCCGTGATCAATGCACTTTCCGATCTGCTTCACCCTTGTCAGGTGCTTGGAGACTTGATGACACTCCAGGAGGTGGGGTTGGACATCACGTCAATGAATGCCGCATGGATCGGAGATGGCAACAATATGGCGAATTCTTGGATCAATGCAGCCAACATCTTAGGATTCCGACTGACTCTGGCCTGCCCCGAAGGTTACGATCCTGCTGTTCAACCTAAGACGGCATCAGTCTCACTGACTCGTGATTGTATCGAAGCCGTACGTGATGCGGATGTCGTTTCAACGGACGTCTGGGCTTCCATGGGACAGGAGAGTGAGGCCGCTCAAAGGAAGATAGTTTTCAAGGATTATCAAGTGAATGAGACTCTGCTGGGCCATGCTCGCAGGCCAGTCTATGTGCTGCACTGTCTGCCCGCGCATCGCGGCGAAGAGATTACCGACGAAGTTATGGAATCGGGCTGCTCGCTGGTGTGGGATCAGGCTGAGAACCGGCTTCACGTGCAAAAGGCGGTTCTGGAAATGCTTTTCAACAAGAGAGGTTGATCTCTGGGACTCGATGGGTCGAAAAGTTTCTTTGCAATCCGGAACTTGATGTCGGTGGCCGATATAGATACGGAGGCTTCGTGAAGGACAACACAATCAGCAAAATAGTCTTGGCATATAGCGGAGGACTCGATACCTCGGTGATACTTCGATGGCTCATTGAGAGGTACCAGTGCCCAGTCGTAGCATTTGTCGCGGACGTTGGGCAGGGGGAGGAGCTTGAACCCCTTGACGAAAAGGCCAGAGCGACTGGAGCAGAGTCACTCCATGTCTCGGACCTTCGGGAAGAGTTTGTCCGAGACTACGTATTCCCTATGCTGAGGGCCAATGCGGCTTACGAGGGAACGTATTTCCTGGGGACATCAATTGCACGTCCGTGCATTGCCAAGGCCCAAATGAATGTAGCTGCTGCTCACAATGCAGATGCGGTCAGTCATGGGTCCACGGGAAAAGGAAACGACCAGGTGAGGTTTGAACTGGCGTATCTGTCTATTGATCCCCATATAAAGGTGATTGCTCCCTGGAGGCTATGGAACATGCGTTCCCGCTCCGATCTCATCGACTATGCCGAAAAGAACAACATTCCTGTGACTTCGACGGCTCACAAACCATACAGTATGGATCGGAACCTGCTCCATTTGAGCTTCGAAGGCGGGATTTTAGAAGATCCATGGTCGGAGCCTCCTTGTGATATGTATATTCTCACAGCAGATCCACTTGAAGCTCCAAGCACGCCTGAAGAGATAATCATTGCGTTCGAGGCCGGGGATCCCATCGCAATTAATGGAAATCGGCTTTCTCCTGACTCTTTGCTGGCGTCTCTTAATTCGACTGCCGGCAGGCACGGTGTGGGCAGAGTTGACATGGTGGAAAACCGTTATGTAGGGATGAAGAGCCGCGGTGTGTACGAGACGCCCGGCGGAACAGCCCTCCACGTAGCAAGGCGAGCCCTGGAATCCATCACCCTTGATCGTGAGGTAATGCACCTCAAGGACGAGTGGATTCCTCGGTATGCCAATCTGGTATATAATGGTTACTGGTTTTCACCTGAGCGACGGATGCTGCAGGCAGCCGTCGATGAGGCGGCGCAGGTTGTTTCAGGGGAAGTGCGGCTAAAGCTCTACAAGGGCAACGTTACAGTCACAGGGCGAAGATCGGACAACTCGTTGTATGACAACCGATTCGCCACTTTTGAAGCCGACGATGTTTATTCCCAGGCAGACGCCGAAGGATTCATAAGGCTCAACGCATTGCGTCTCAGGATCGGTGCTCTTATGAAAAAGAGTCATGGGCCGGACACGGCCTGACGAGTCCGGTGGTGTCGGGGTACCTGGAAGCCGATTGAATCATGTGGGAGTAATTGATGCCGACCGAAGGTAAGGGGAGTGCCGGGAATAAGTCCGCAAGCTCTTCAGGAGTCCGCAAGGGGAGGTTTCGGACTGGCATGGACTCCGGCTTTGCAGCTTTCAATGCCTCGATATCTTTTGACAAAAGGCTTTTCGCTCAAGATATTGCCGGAAGTATCGCTCATGTGAAGATGCTCGGCATGCAGCGCATCATTTCTGCGGCGGACGCGCGCGAAATAGAAAAGGGCCTGCGAGAAGTTCTTGCGGCCATAGAAAAGGGCGGTACGGCATTTCGCGAGGACCTTGAGGACGTTCACATAAACATCGAAGAAGCCCTGAGGGAAAGGATAGGAGATGTAGGCGGGAAGTTGCACACCGCCAGGAGTCGTAACGATCAGGTGGCCTTGGATCTCCGATTATATGTGAGAGACAAATCCGACATGGTCGTAACGGATCTCATACGTCTCATGGGTGTCCTGACAGACAAGGCAGAGGCAATCAGACATATAATTATGCCTGGTTATACTCATCTTCAAAGGGCTCAGCCGGTTCGCCTTGCGCATCACCTTATGGCCTATTTTCAGATGTTCCGACGAGACTGGGAGCGTTTCCAGGATGCCCGGAAACGGGCCGATGAAATGCCTTTGGGATCTGCAGCACTTGCAGGAACAACTTTTCCCATCAAGCGGGAGATTGTCGCTTCTCTTCTCGGGTTTTCGAGCGTGAGCGGCAATTCTATGGATGCGGTCTCTGACCGGGATTTTGCCGTAGAATTCATTTTTGACGCATCCATGGTCATGATGCATCTCTCGCGTCTTGCCGAAGAACTCATTGTGTGGTCGTCTTCTGAATTCGGATTCTGCACGCTTCCCGACGAATTTTGTTCCGGCTCCAGCATTATGCCTCAGAAAAAGAATCCGGATGCATGTGAACTGATCAGAGGTAAGACAGGCAGGGTTTATGGAGATCTGTTGGCCTTGCTGACCACGCTGAAGGGCTTGCCTCTCGCCTATAACAAGGACTTGCAGGAAGACAAAGAGCCCCTCTTTGACGCAGTTGACACGATTCACGGATGCCTCGCCATCATGGCAGCCATGTTTCCAGGCATCGGGTTTCACGCGGAAAGAATGCTGGAGGCCGCGTCCGATCGGGCAATGGCTGCCACTGATGTTGCAGACAGGCTAGTCCGGGAAGGCCTTCCGTTTAGAGAAGCTCATGCCAGAGTGGGGGCTGTGATGCGAAACAAGATGATGGGCGGCGACGCAAATCGCGACGACAATAGTCTCCCTACTCCGGAGGAGATGGTTGAAGCCAGAAAACACACCGGAGGTACTGCCCTTAGCAGTGTGATAGATCAAATCAAATCAGCCCGCTCGTTCCTGAGCCAAAACACCCCGCCTGACGAGGTCGATTCGGGAAAAAAGGGGAGAAAGAAGAAAATTTGAACAAAGCGTACGGCGGTATCTGGATCCTTGTCTTTGTCTGCTTTCTTGGCGGCTGCGGATACAAGACGAGTCCCCGCCCGGCCACGGCAACCATACCCGGTGAGATAGGCCTGGTCAACGCTCTTGCCTACGCTGACCATATAATCTTAAAGTGGGAGGTTCCTCCATCCAACACAGATGGATCTCCCCTTAAAGACGTCTCCGGCTTCAAGGTTTACCGAGCTGACCAGAAGATCGGAGAAGAATGCGAGAACTGTGGAGACAAGAAGGTTGTTCATTCCAACGTGGATTTCCAGAGTCCTGCGAATGCCGTAATCAAGAAAGGAGAAGTTCTTTTCACCGACAAGGCGGTGAGCCCTGGGCGCACGTATTCCTATTCGGTGACTGCTTATAACCTCAAAGGTAGCGAAGGTCGCCCAAGTCAGGATGTGACCGTCGTCCTGGACAACGCACCTCCCGCTCCGGAAGGTTTGAGGGCATCCGTGGATGCAAAGGGTGTTCGCCTCGAGTGGGAGGCCCCGTCTGAACGCGACGGCATTAAGAATTATCGTATTTACAGGTCAAGTAGTGACGACATTATGGAGATGAAACCCCACGGCAGTACGAGATGGGCTGAAACATCGTTTGTGGATAGGGAGGCTCAAGACGGAAAAACCTATTTCTATACGGTGCGTTCCCTGAAAATGAATCAAGGAATTTCACTGGAGTCAGGTCCTTCAGCGGTGGCGAAAGTGTTCGTTTCTGCCGTGCATAGGCTCCCTCCGGAGAATGTTAACACCGGGTCCACAACTGATGGGATTCGCATTTACTGGGAACCGGTGAAGATACAAAGCGAAGAGATACACTATAACGTCTACAGGTCGGAAGGCGGGAGGTTGTTTCACAAGATTAACCTTGAGCCTGTTCGTAACCCGTGGTTCGTAGACAAGAAGGTGGTGAAGGGCCGGACGTACCGCTATGCGGTCACTGCCTTTCCAAGAAACAAGCCGGATGAAGAATCCAGCCGCTCAGGTTCGGCGGCAATAAAACATACTCCATGAAATAGGCACATTCTTGCGGTTTACAGGAAGCCATGCACCACTTTCACTACTTAGGGGACCAGTTGTATTGTGAAAATGTCCCGCTGAATCGCATCGGAGACGAAGTAGGGACTCCGGTATTTGTTTATAGCCGCGAGACTCTCGAGAGGCATTTCCAAGTGTTCAGGGAACCATTCTCATCCTTGAATCACTTGATATGCTATTCCGTGAAAGCGTGCTCCAATGTGGCAATACTGAAGATTTTTGCCGGGTTGGGTGGTGGAGCCGACATAGTTTCAGGCGGCGAGCTTTTTCGAGCTTTGAAGGCAGGGATAAAGCCCTCTCGCATAGTATATTCAGGGGTCGGGAAGAAGGCTTCTGAGATAGACGAGGCCTTGCTGTCCGATATCCTGATTTTCAACGTGGAATCGGGAGAGGAATTGGCTCTTCTGGACTCCCGCTCTCAGGCTTTGGGCAAACGTGCTCGAATATCTTTGCGAGTCAATCCGGATGTGGATCCGCTCACCCACCCGTACATTTCCACAGGGTTGAAGAAGAACAAATTTGGTATTGAAGCCAGCCGCTCGCTGGAACTTTATCGAAGTGCAAGAGACATGAAGGGAATAGAGCCCGTAGGTATAGACTGTCATATTGGAAGCCAATTGACCGAACTGTCTCCGTTTCTGGAAGCCGTGGACAGACTCGAAAAACTAGTTAGTGTCTTACGATCGGAAGGTATTCAAATCAGCTATCTTGATATCGGCGGCGGGCTGGGAATCCCGTACGACAGGGAAGAACCACCGGTGCCGGCCGAATATGGCGCTGCCATAGTGGACCGGGTTGGACCTATGAACGTCACCTTAATCCTAGAACCCGGACGCGTGCTGGTTGGAAATGCAGGGGTCTTGCTCACCCGGGTGCTCTATCAGAAAGCTAGTCCTGAAAAGCATTTCGTCATTGTTGATGCGGCCATGAATGATTTGATACGTCCCAGCCTCTACGAGGCCCATCACGCAGTCAGGAAAGTCACTATAGACAACGGACGTACTGGGTTTTCCGGGCGAACCATAACGGTTGACTTGGTAGGCCCGATCTGCGAGTCGGGAGATTTTTTGGCAAAGGCGAGAGAGATTGAAGCGGTAACATCCGGAGACCTCCTTGCTGTAATGAGTGCAGGGGCTTACGGCTTTTCCATGTCATCGAATTACAATTCTAGGCCACGGGCGGCAGAAGTACTTGTGGATGGAGACAATTACTATATTATTCGCGCCAGGGAGACTTATGAAGATCTTGTTCGTGGGGAGAGGATTCCCGCCAATATCAAGTAGTAATCAAGGAGGAGACTATGCTTTCAGGAGCTTTTACCGCAATAGTCACACCCTTTAAGGGTGGCCGGGTGGACGAAACGGGTTTCAGGAAGCTCATCCGCTTTGGAATTGACGGGGGAATCAGTGGATTAGTTCCGTGCGGCACAACAGGCGAATCCCCGACTTTAAGCCACGATGAGCACAACAGAGTCGTGGAAATTTGCGTCAAGGAAGTTGCGGGCCAGGTCAAGGTGATTGCCGGGACGGGCTCGAACAGCACCCAAGAAGCCATGGAACTGACCAGGCATGCTGCAAGCGTAGGAGCAGACGCAGCGCTCTCAGTGTCCCCATATTACAACAAGCCTACCCAGGAAGGCCTTTTCCGCCATTTCAAAGCAGTTGCTGAGTCGGTAGACATACCTATCGTGCTCTACAACATTCAGGGACGCACTGCTGTAAATATCGAGAATTCCACCATGGAGCGTCTTTCGAGAATTCCCAATATCGTGGGGGTGAAGGAGGCTTCCGGATCGATCCTACAGATGAGCGAGGTTATTCGACTTTGCGGTCCTGAGTTCGACGTGTTGTCGGGAGACGATCAAATGACATTCCCATTGATGGCACTTGGAGGAAAAGGGGTCATCTCAGTGGTTACCAATATTGTCCCGGATAGAATGTCGTCCCTCGTCAAAAGCATGTTGGAAGGCGATATAGAAACCGCGAGGAAAAAGCATTTCGACGTTTATGAACTTTGCCAGGCCATGTTCATAGAAACGAGTCCCATACCGGTCAAGGCCGCGCTGGGCATGATGGGAAAGATCGAGGCCGAGTACCGATTGCCGCTTTGTCCGCCTTCTTCTGCCAACATGGAAAAACTGAAAGCTATCCTGGATCGCTATGGATTACTTTGAATCACGGAGAAAACAATGAGAATTGCTGTCAGCGGCGCAGCGGGGAGAATGGGGAAGAGGATAGTGGCTCTGGGGAATGAACACCCCCAGTTAGAGGTCTCAGGCGCGCTGGAGATTGCAGGTCACGCCGCCCAGGGTAAGGATGCGGGCGAGATTGCCGGTATAGGCACTATGGGAGTGGCAATCACCGATAACGTGAAGAAAGTCTTCGAGAACGCGGACGTGCTGGTGGATTTCTCTGCACCCCAGGCGTCAGTTGAAAATGTCAAGGCAGCGGCGGCGGCAGGCAAGGCCATCGTAGTTGGAACGACCGGCTTCTCCGAGGAGCAGAAAAGACTCATCTCAGAGCAAGCCGGTAAGACGAGATGTCTTGTAGCCCCTAACATGAGTCTGGGGGTAAACCTCCTTTTCAACCTGGCAGCGCATGTAGCTCGGGCTCTCGGAAATGACTACGACGTAGAGATCGTAGAGGCGCATCATAAGATGAAAAAGGACGCTCCGAGCGGAACTGCTCAACGCCTTGTAGAGGTTATTTCAGACGCCCTTGGAAGGGACCTGAAAACTGCCGGAGTTTACGGAAGACACGGTGTGGTGGGAGAAAGAAGCCCGAATGAAATCGGAGTCATGGCTCTTCGCGGCGGGGACATTGTTGGTGAGCACACAGTGATGTTCGTTACCGGCGGCGAGAGAATAGAGTTGATACACAGGGCACACAGTCGGGACGCTTTTGCAAGGGGCGCGATCCAGGCCGCCCTATGGCTGGTGTCCAGGCCCAACGGGCTTTACGACATGCAGGATGTCCTGGGACTCAAGGAAGCGAAATGAGACTTGCACGTTTTGAGGCTGATGGCAAGATCCATGAAGGTACGATCAGGGGTAATGTGGTAATCCCTGATGGATGTGACTCTTTGTCCAGGAAGTATTCTCTGGACGAGATCCGACTACTGTGCCCTTCATCACCTTCAAAAGTTGTCGCCATAGGATTGAATTATCGAGACCATGCTGAAGAAGTCGGTATGCCTCTGCCCGAAGAACCTCTGCTGTTCCTCAAGCCGTCCTCCAGCGTCATTGGACCGGAAGACGTCATAATTTTGCCGCTACAGAGCACCAGGGTAGATTTTGAGGCCGAACTGGGAGTGGTCATAGGCAGAACAGCTCGAAAGGTGTCAGGAATGGAAGCTCATACCTGTATCCTTGGCTATACATGCTTGAACGACGTCACCGCACGTGATCTGCAGGGAAAAGACGGACAGTGGACCAGGGCGAAAGGATTTGACACGTTTTGTCCCATTGGGCCGTGGATTGAAACGGATGTTGATCCTGCAGATCTCAGGATCGAACTCTACCTCAACGGCGAACTCAAGCAGGCATCCCGTACGTCTAACCTCATTTTCGATCCGGTTCGCCTGGTTGAATTCATCTCTGCAATCATGACTCTTTTTCCTGGAGACGTCATTGCTACAGGGACCACTTCCGGAATAGGTCCGATGAAGTCCGGCGATACGGTTGAGGTCAGAATAGAAGGAATTGGCTCGCTTGTTAACAAGGTACAGGCCGCAACCGGATGACGAAGACAGCGTATATAGGTTTCGGTTCCAATCTTGGAGATCGCGGGACCACATTCCATGAGGCGCTTGAAGCTCTCAACCGTCTGCCTGAGACCCTCGTTAAGTGTCGGTCGCGGCTGTACGAAACCGAGCCGGAGGGGCTCACCGATGGGGGGCCAAGTTTCCTTAACGCTGTCGTTGGTCTTGAAACCTCTTTGCGTCCTCAAGATTTGATGGCCATGATTCGACGCGTCGAACTGAGCTTGGGCAAATTGCCTCATCACCGCAGTGACATGTCAAGACTCATTGATCTGGACTTGCTTCTTTACGGAGACGAACAATTACAACAGGGCGAGCTGAGAATTCCCCATCCGAGAATGCACAACAGAGCTTTCGTGCTCGTTCCGCTTGCAGAAATTGCACCTCATGTCAAACACCCTGTTTTCGAGTGCAGCATATCGACGCTACTCAAACGCTTGCCGTCCGAGTACAGAGGACGAGTGCTGCCGTTGCAACAGGGTTTGGGCCCTATGATTTGAAATGGTAGTAAGGATCATTTTGTTCTTGATTTTTGCCTATTTCGGCATAAAGACCTTCTTGTGGTTGAGCAGGTACTTTCGGCGTAGTCTTGACCGGAGGACTCAAGGAAGCCCTGAACAAACCGGAACAATCAACGACATGGTTCGCGATCCTGTGTGTGGTGTTTACATCCCATATCAAGGAGCGTTATCACTTGTCAGGAACGGAGAGAATGTCTATTTCTGTTCGGAGGAATGCCGACGGGAATTCGTGAATGATCCACGGTGACCCTGAGAGATGAGCACCCGTAACCAAGACGCAAAAATATTGATCGCCGATGATGCAGTGATTCTCAACAACATGTTGAAAGACATGTTCGAGGAAAACGGGTACGAGGTAGTGCAGGCTTTCGACGGCGCGGAATGCAAGAGCCTTTTCTTGCGAGAACATCCGGATGTTGCGCTCATAGACGGCCGGATGCCCAGGATCGATGGTGCTGCGGTACTGAGCTATATCAAACAGAGGTCTCCAAGAACTGTGGCCATCGTCATGACATCAGCCGGCAACGAGCACCTGGCCGTCAAGGCCATGAAACTTGGAGCGGATGATTGTCTTGTCAAACCGTTTGGGACCGAAGAGGTAGTAGCCCTGGTGGCACGACTTCTCGAGAGGCGACGTGCGGGTGAGGAGACCACAAGGCTTAACAACCAGATACTGCGACGCGAACGATATCTTGCTCAACTCACTACGATAATCAACGAAGCTCTCATAACGACAGATATTAAAGGGAGAATTCAGTTCTTCAATAGGGCCGCCTCAGACATGTGGGGTTATTCTCTCGAGGAATTGAAAGACAAGGACATCCATTTCCTCATCAGAGGTGAGGCCCAAACTCTCCTGCACCGGAACGTGGTAAACGACACGATTCGAGACGGAAAGGTGGAGGGGGAATTCCATTTCAGGAAAAAGGATAAGGGTACGTTCCCCGGTTATCTGTCTTCATCGGCAATACGGGAAAATCAGAGAATAAAAGGAATGGTGGTCGTGGTTGCCGATCTCACGAGAGTCTACGAAGTTGAAAGGAGACTCAAGCAGACTGAGAAACTGGCGTCTTTGGGTAAAGTGGCCGAAGGAATCGCTCACGAAGTAAGAAACTGCCTGACCTCGCTGGGGGGGTTCGCTCTTCGTCTTAGCAAGATTCCCTCGAATGATCCTAACATTGCGCAGTACACCGGGATTATCCTTGACGATGTTCAGCGTCTGGAAAAAATGGTTATAACGATTGAAGATTATGTGAGATTTTCCAGATTCTACTCCTTCAATTTCGTAAATACCAAACTTCCGCCACTTATTGAAAAGGCTCGAGAAAAGGTGCTCGAGACGCTTCAGCTTGACAGTACGGAATCCATTGCGTTCACTTTGAAGGTGGATGATAACCTGCCTCAGATCCAGGTAGACCCCACAGCCCTTCAGGAAGCCTTTTACCACTTGATAATGAACGCTTACGAAGCCATGCCGGCAAGGGGGCGGCTGACAGTGACCATCAAGAACATGAATTCTGCTGTATCAATTTCGTTCACTGACACCGGAGTTGGTATTGACAGCACCGACATAAACGATATCTTCAATCCGTTTTTTACGGCCAAGACCAGCGGAGCAGGCATGGGCTTGAGCAAAGTGCATTTGTTGGTTGAGGAACACGGGGGCACGATCAAAGTGAATTCGGTTCCGTCCAAAGGCACAACGTTTGAGGTTTTGCTACCTGTTGACAGACTCACGAGGGGCCTTCAACAATGGTAGGGTGCGACGGCCTCTTGGACTTCAAGAAAGCAATTAACAGCAATAAGAAAAGCCTTGAGGGCGACGGGTGTCCCTGCACGTCCATATTCAGGTTTCGACGGCATATTCCTGTGAGTATATCGTTGTGGGCACTCGTCATCGTAGCACTGCCTTCCGTAGGCCTTGCCGAAATTTATGTGCGCATTCATCAGGACGGCACAAAGGAGTTCACCAATAGGCCGTCCGGCCCTGGTTGGATTTTTCACATGACTGAATCCGGATTCGAGCCGGTCGTACAATTCTCAGAGAAGGGGAAACCCAAGAGTCTGAACGCCGTGATAGCGGAGATATCCGAACAGTACCAGATTGATGCCGGTCTGGTGAAAGCAATCATCAAGGCCGAATCCAATTTCAATACTTCAGCCGTTTCCAGCAAGGGAGCACTGGGCCTCATGCAGTTGATGCCCACGACTGCTCGGGAACTCAAGGTAAAGAACCCTTTTGACCCGCAGGAGAATATCATCGGGGGCGTAAAGTATATCAAGGGCTTAGTCGCATCGTACGGCGATCTTGGCACGGCTCTGGCGGCCTACAACGCAGGCCCCATGACAGTCCGGAAATATGCTGGGATTCCCCCGTATCGGGAAACCATCAATTACGTTCGGAAGGTCATCCGTTACTACAACAAATTCAAGACCGAACCGGGGTTAATAGTAGCGGAAAGCTTACCCGTTCAGGAAAAGAATTAATGAAAAAACATCTGCCGAATTTTCTCACGATGGGCCGTCTTATTCTGGCGCCGCCCATAGTAATATTGCTTTTGTTCCCAGGAAAGCTTGCTTCCGCTCTTGCAGCACTAATCTTCCTGATTGCCTCTCTTACTGATTATTTTGACGGTTTCATAGCCCGTCGGTTCAAGCTCGAATCTTCTTTCGGTCGATTCCTGGATCCCATAGCGGACAAGGTGCTCGTCACTTCCGCGCTCATAATGCTCATTGCGTTGGACAGGGCGCAAGCCTGGGTTGTAATGCTCATAATCTCTCGAGAGGTAGCGGTGAGTGCTCTGAGAGCGACTACCAAGACTTGGGACACCACACTGACACCGAGCCGCCTGGGAAAACTCAAGACTGTGTTTCAATTTACGGCTATCGTTCCACTCATCATTCATTATGAGTATACCTTCATAATAAAGATCAATTTTCACATCGTGGGAACAGCGCTGCTCTATATCGCACTCGTCCTGACGCTCTGGTCGGGTGTGGATTATTTCCTCAGATTTTATCGGGAGTATGAAATCCGCGAGGACGGAGAGGGCCCAATCTAGCTGGTTTGGCGGAGGGAGAGGGATTCGAACCCTGGTTCACGCAAAAAAGAGTCGTCATTTCAATACCCTACAAGAGCGTTTTTCCATTTACTGACGATTTACTGACAAGTCAATTACAGAGCCTCTTCGCTGTACTTGGCGCATTGGATTCGTGTCTAGATGGGCGTATCGTTGCGTCGTTTTCATATCGTTATGGCCGAGAAATCGCGCGATTATATAGATGCTGACGCCCCTGTTTGCCGCTTGACTCGCGATGCTATGTCTCGTTCCGGCGTATAAGGTGAGCCCAGGAACACCGGCCTTATCGCAAGCCTCACACCATCGCCGCCACATCCATTTTGTAGAATAGGACTTCCCTTTTCTAGTAAACACGAAGCCGCGCGGATCAATAGGTCGGGGGCGTGACAGATAGATTTCTCCCCAAATCGGATCAAGAGGAATGGTCCTATTTTTCTTGGTCTTTGTGTGCTCTTTCAGATCGCGTTCACTAAACGCCCGACGGATCGTGACAGTCCCGTTGGCAAAGTCAATGTCATTGTGTTGAATCGCCCTAGCCCAACTTCGACACTAACGACGGTTAACTTGTTGTTATTGTAGGATTTGGTCATTTTATTTGGCACTACATATTTTCATCTTTCCTGATCCATGTCCTCACGGGGGAGATGATCGTCTTGG
>Ga0247841_10003656_pt1 | contig 27920 bp, 34 predicted proteins | sample LaCruzMarch2015__2_FD_192410 | JGI IMG/M metagenome (GOLD analysis project Ga0247841, IMG submission 192410) | Freshwater microbial communities from meromictic Lake La Cruz, Castile-La Mancha, Spain - LaCruzMarch2015_18m | ecosystem: Environmental > Aquatic > Freshwater > Lake | place: Spain... | reverse complement strand
CCATCACTTCCTTCAAGTAGCCATAACCGGAAATCGGCATATTAGTCGGTTTCTTTTTTTATCTACGATTGATCTCTGAGCGTTTTTTTGCTAGGATATTTGTGTTCCCCAAACAGCTAATGGCTACTTGCTAGAAGCTAGTGCGGGCGGTTAGCTCAGTTGGTTAGAGCGCATCGTTGACATCGATGAGGTCAGAGGTTCGATTCCTCTATCGCCCACCAAACTTCGCCACAATATAATTGTGGCTTCGCTTGGCGAGCCACTATACAAATAATAAATGCGAAGTTTGTCCAGCGAAGCCTACGGCGGAGTTGGACTTTTTTAATAATCAAGCACAGCTTTAGCGAAGTTGGGTGTATAATGAATCTATGCACTATACTTATTTATTGAAACTCTCAAATGACGATTATTACGCGGGTTCAACCAAAGAACTAAAATCTAGATTTGAAAAACATCAGTCGGGCGAAGTGCCTCATACTTCCAAATTTAGACCTGTAACTTTGGTATGGTATGCCGGATTTCAAGATAAAGATCAATCTTTACGTTTTGAAAAATATTTAAAATCTTCTTCCGGAAAAGCATTTAGGAACAAACATCTTATCTAAATATTTTTTATCCCCAACTTTGCATATTATTTTGTTTACGATATACTTAAATAAACAAAGACAAAAACAATCAAGCGCTTAAGGGAATGGCGCTTTTGTTTTCATCAGTAGATAATTGATATATATTGCAGTAAATACTATTTAATGTGGTAAGCCCTTCTTCGCCAAGGCTACGAAGGACGCCACAAAAGACCATATAAAGAATTAATGAAGTGGCGGAGGATGAAATGATACTTGGCGTAGACAAATTACTTGAACTAGTAAAGAAGGACAAACTTGTTGAGGGATTGTGCGAAAGAGAGCTAACAACCCCAGAAGGTTGTGGTTTTGATTTGTGTTTAGGAAAAGTACACAAAATTACTGGGCGCGCTTTTATGGGTTTGACCGAACGTGATTCAGCCGATTCAGAATTGGTTATGGAATATACTAAAGACAAAAAGCAATCAATCGTTATTAAACCTGGCGAATCTTACTTAGTCACTACAAATGAGAGATTCAACATGCCACTCAACCTTACAGCTGCAATGTGGCTTCGAAGCACCTTATTTCGCTCAGGCCTAATTATGTCTGGCGGCAAGATTGATCCTGGGTACACCGGCGAGCTTTCCTTCTTACTATATAATGCAGGACCGATAGAGATGGAAATAGAGATGGGAGCCAGAATCTGCCACATTATGTTTTTTGAGATTACTGGTGAATCAGCTGAGTATCGTGGACAGTGGAAGGGCGGCAGAGTTACAAGTAAAGGCAAAGAGGTACAAATATAGATAGCTTTCAGCTGCTAGGTGTTAGCTGTTAGGGAAAGACAATTATTAAGCTCGGAGGCGGATATGGGAGACAAATCAGAAAACAAAAAGTATCAAAGAAACAGAAGATTGTCCTGGGATGAATTTTTTATGACCATGGCTATCGCCGCTGCCGAGAGAACTGCTTGCATCTACCATCAAGTCGGTTCTGTTTTTGTCGACAATGACAAAAGAGTTGTTTCAGTCGGTTATAACGGACCCACCGTTGGAGACCTCCACTGCATTGAAGACGGATGCGCCAAAATTCATGGTGATCCAGAAACGGGAGAGATTCGAAGGTGCCGAGGTTCACACAGTGAAATTAACGGCATCATTAACTCTGGCAATACTGAGCGCCTTAAAAATTCTACTCTCTACGTTACGCTTTTCCCATGTTATGACTGCATGAAATCATTAAATAATCTCGGTATAAAAAAGATTATTTATCTGGACGAATATTTGAGAGTCAAAGAGGGCACAGATGGCACCGTCAAAGAGCCAGAACCAGAAGCTAGAAGCTTAGCCAACAAGCGCGGTATAGTTTGCGAAAAATTTAGGGGCAAAATAAATTTCAAAAGCGACTACTTCAAAACAGACACCGAAACAGCAACACAAGCCGACAGAGAAGAATTAAGATTTTAGGAGAAATTATGCCCACGAAAAAGGACCACCCAGAATATCAGTACCTTGACTTACTGCAAGACATTTTGGATAACGGAACTGACAAACCGATCTTTGGAGTTGAAGGAGTGACTCTGCGCAGTGTTTTTGGTAGACAGATGAGATTTGATCTGTCCAAAGGATTTCCACTTTTGACAACTAAAAAAGTTTATCTGAAAGGCATTATTCATGAACTACTTTGGTTTCTGAAAGGTTCCTCAAACATAAAATACTTGTTAGATAATGGCGTTCACATCTGGGATGAATGGGCCTACAAAAATTACAATAAAGCTACAGAAAAAGGCGACGTTTTACCGCTAACCCAGGAAGAATTTATCTCAAAATTAACAGATTTACCAGCAGACAGTCCTGCAGTTGCCAAATGGGGTGAACTTGGGCCGGTTTATGGAGTAGAATGGAGAAGATGGCCAGCGTCAGATGGCAGAGAGATAGACCAATTGGCGTGGGCGATCAATAAGCTTAAAACTACACCTGAAAGAAAGTCCATTGTTGTTTCAGCCTGGAATCCGGAATACATGTACGAGATGGCGGCTCCAGGAAAGTCAGTAGTTATCGCCCCTTGTCATATGTTTTTCCAATTTAATGTAAATAATGGCAAACTCTCGCTTCTACTCTTCCAACGAAGTTGTGACATCTTCCTTGGCATTCCTTTCAACATTGCCAGCTACGCACTGCTTACCATGATGGTTGCCCAAGCCGTAGGGCTTGAGCCCGGTGAATTTGTTCACCAAATGGGAGATGTTCACATTTACAGCAATCATTTTGATGCCGTCAAAGAACAGATCGCCAGAACGCCAAAACCTTTCCCTAAGATGAACATAAACCCAGCAGTTAAAGACATTGATGACTTCAAATATGAGGATTTTGAGATTGAAGGATACAACCCTCATCCAAAAATAAAAGCGCCTATTACTTTAGTCGGAGGATTTTAGTGGAAGAAAACAAAACTATAATATCGTTGATCGCCGCAGTAGCGAGTGATCGCGGTATTGGAAAAAACAATAAGTTACTGTTCGACATCCCGGAAGATTTAAAATATTTTCGGGAAAAAACCCGTGATCATACCGTCATAATGGGGTATAATACATATAAATCCATCGGTCATGCTCTGCCCAACCGTCGTAACATTGTCTTAAGCAGGCAGCTTCTCAAGCTTGTCGACGCTGAGACGGTTAAGTCAATCGACGATGTTGTAAAAGCAATCGAAAATGATGGAGAAGTTTTTGTGATTGGTGGCGCTAGTATATACGAGCAATTTCTGCCAATTGCGGACAAACTTTACCTGACAATTATTGAAGATACGGATCCAGAAGCCGATACCTTCTTTCCAGATTACTCAGATTTCCAGAATTTCAAAAGAACTGGTGGTGGCGAATCCAATGGATTAAAATATACCTTTTGTGAATTAACACGATAATCCGTGTCATCCCCGACCTGATCGGGGATCCAATATATTAAAATCAATAAATATTAGTAGATTCCCGCCTTCGCGGGAATGACAAACGAGGGAGGTTATTATTTCTAAATTACAAGAATCTGATCCAGAAATTTTTAACGTGATTGAACTAGAAAAAAAGCGGCAAACTGAGGGGCTAGAGATGATTGCCTCTGAAAACTACGTCTCCTCTGCCCTGCTTGAAGCTCAAGGCTCAATTTTAACGAATAAATATGCCGAGGGTTATCCGGGGCACCGTTATTATGGCGGATGTGAAGAGATCGACAAAGCCGAACAGACTGCAATTGACCGACTGAAAACGCTTTTTGGATGCAAATACGCCAACGTTCAGCCTCACTCTGGTTCAAGTGCCAATATGGCAGCTTATTTTTCAATCCTAAAACCTGGCGATAAAATTATGGGGCAATCGCTAGATGCAGGCGGACATCTTACTCACGGCTCTAAAGTTTCATTCTCTGGAATGTTTTTTGACGCTGAGACATATGGCCTAGACCCAGAAACTGGGGTTTTAAATTATGACGAAATTGCAAAAACCGCTTTAGCTTTCAAACCAAAAGCCATTATGTGTGGCTTTTCAGCTTACCCAAGAGCGCTCGACTTTAAAAAGTTTAGAGAAATTGCCGATTCAGTTGGAGCTTACTTGATCGCCGACATTGCCCACATCGCTGGTCTCGTGGCTACAGGTTATCATGAATCCCCTATTGGCATCGCTGACATCGTCACTTCAACAACACACAAAACTCTGCGCGGTCCAAGAAGCGGAATCATTATGACAAACAATGAGGAAATTGCTAAAAAAATTGATAAAATAATCTTCCCCGGCATTCAAGGCGGACCGCTTGAGCATATTATCGCTGCTAAAGCAGTAGCTTTTGGCGAAGCTTTAAGACCAGAGTTTAAAGAATATGTTGGGAAACTTCTAAACAATATGCAAGTTCTTTCTAAAACCCTGATGCATTTAGACTTTGATCTTGTTACTGGGGGCACAGACAACCACTTGGCACTCATTGATTTGCGCAACAAGAATTTAACCGGTTTGGATTTTGAAATCGCACTTGGCAAAGCTGGTATTACGGTCAATAAAAACTCAATACCAAAAGATCCAAACCCGCCGAAGGTTACTTCCGGCATTAGAATTGGAACCGCAGCTCTTACAACCAGAGGTTTCGGCGAAGTTGAAATGCAAAGAATTGCTGAGATGTACAACATTGTTGCCAACGATCCAAAAGATGAGAAAATTTTGGCCGGCATCAAAGAAGAAGTTAAGACTATGTGCAAGAACTTTCCAGTACCAGGAATAGAAAAAAGATAATACAATAGTAAAGACGTAGAAAGACAATAGCTAGACGATTGTAGTGGGGCTAAAAGCGATTTTCTAGCCATGTCTAGCCATTGCCTAGCAATTGTATATCGGTAATTAAAGAAATTATTATGAATAAAGTACTTTGCATTTGCGGAATGTGTGGCTCTGGTAAATCAGAGGTTATGACCTATATCCGCGAGAAAAAAGATTTTGGCTATGTTAGATTTGGCCAAACGGTTTTAGATATCGTAAAGACCCTGACCGACAAACCAACCGAAGAGATTGAGCGCAAGGTGCGCAACGATCTTCGGGAGAAACATGGCATGGCAGCAATGGCTGTGGTTAACATCCCTAAAATTGATGAAATGCTTAAGAATGGGGATGTTGTTGTTGACGGCCTCTACTCTTGGGAGGAATACCTTGAGCTGAAAAGTAAATACTCAAACAATCTTACCGTTATCGCAGTATATGCTTCACCAAAAATACGTTACGCAAGGCTCGTTGGCAGGGCAGAAAAATACAAAAACGATAAAGACCTATACTATAGAAGCTATACGGCTGAGCAAGCCTGGTCACGTGATAAGTCAGAGATTGAGGAAATTCATAAGGCTGGCCCAATCGCCATGGCTGATTATACAATACAGAATACTGGAACAATCCAAGACCTGACCAATCAGATTGAAGAAGTCTATAAGAATATATTTGCATAATACGTTCGCATTGTCATTCCCGACCTGATCGGGAATCCATTATAGTAGATTCCCGCCTGCGCGGGAATGACAGTTGAATAATGTTATTGCGATTTTCTGTAAATGTGATATTATAACGGTAAGTTATTTATTCTTTTTGTTGACGTGACTACCACCCACCGAGAAAAGAGGCATGCCTAAGCCAATAGGCAAATTAAGATCCAATCGAGATGGAACCCCCCGAAGCGTCGGGGTCTCGAATCAGGGATCTTATTTTATTTAAAAGGACACGCATGAATACAATTCATAAAATTGCAGCAATGGTTATTAAAGACGATACTTTTTTAATGGTTAGAAAAACCGGCAAAGATATTTGGACAAACCTTGGCGGCAAGCCAGAGGGTAACGAAACAGAGGAAGAGGCGCTGATCCGCGAAATCAGGGAAGAGTTAGACTGTGATTGTAAAATACTTCGAAAGCTTGGTGACTTCAAGAATAAAGCCGTATTTGAAGACGCTGAAATTCATTTATCGACTTATCTAGTTGAATTAATTGGAGAGCCAAAAATTCCAGAAGATGAAAACGAATTAGAAGAATTTAGATATATTACTGAAGAGGACTTTAAGGGCGGCATCAAACTTCCGCCCTCTATCACAGAGCAAGTTCTCCCATATTGCATAGAAAATAACCTATTAGGATGGAAAATATGAAAGATGAAATAATTATAAGAGAAGCAAAAACCAAAGATTCAGAAGCGATAGCCAAGCTTGGGGTCCAACTCGGCAAAGAAGTAACTACTGAAAAGATCACAAAACGGCTCAAAGAAATGGAAGATGATGATTTGCAGAAAACTTTTGTTGCTGAAGAAGTTGGAAACATTCTCGGCTGGATAAACATCACAGCATACAACGAGTTGCTATCTGGCACTCAAGCAAGAATGAACGGCTTAGTTGTCGACATCAACACAAGAGGTAAAGGCATTGGAAGAAAACTCATGGAAAGAGTAGAAAAGTGGGCCATAGAAAAAGGAAGCAAGAGCATGAAGTTTAACTCCAACACCAAAAGGACTGAGGCCCATGCCTTTTATGAAAAACTCGGCTACACAAAAGTAAAAGAACAAGCAGTTTTTAAAAAAGATTTATAAGGAGAAAGATGGAAAATAACATTGAAACAATTAGACACAGCTTAAGTCACGTAATGGCGGCGGCAATAATGGAGATGTTCCCTGACGCAAAATTGGGAATTGGCCCAGCCATTGAAAATGGTTTCTACTATGACTTTGATTTGAGCAAAAATTTGGTACCAGAAGATTTACCAAAAATCGAGAAAAAAATGCGCGAAATTATCGCCAAGGATTTAGAGTTTGAAAAATCAGAAATGGATATCAAATCAGCTGATCTATTTAAAGATCAGCCTTATAAACTAGAGTTAATTAAAGACTTAGAAGCTGACGGCGAGAAAGCTATTTCGCTATTTAAAACCGGAGAATTCATTGATCTTTGCAAAGGTCCACACATTACAAATACTTCGGAGTTAAAAAATGTTGGCTGGAAACTCGACAAAACTGCTGGCGCCTACTGGAAAGGTTCTGAGAAAAATAAAATGTTGCAGAGAATTTATGCTATTGCATTCGAATCAAAAGAAAAGTTGGAAGAGTACTTGAAAATGCGCGAAGAAGCCGAAAAAAGAGATCACCGAAAAATTGCACAAGATCTTGATTTATTTTCTTTCCACGAAGAGGGTCCAAACTTTGTATTCTGGCATGACAAGGGCTGGGCGGTATTTCAGAAAATGCTTGAGTATTGGAGAAGTATCCACCGTCGCGAAGGCTACACAGAAGTAAATACTCCAATTATGATGACTAAAGGAGTTTGGGAGCAGAGTGGCCACTTGAAAAACTATGGCGAAAAAATCTACCTGGCCAAATCGCCTGATTCTGAGGAGTTTAATTATGCGGTTAAACCGATGAATTGCATCGGCGGAATCTTGATCTACAAGACAAAAATGCATTCATACAAGGATTTACCGCTAAGAGTCGGTGAAATCGGCTTAGTGCACCGCTATGAGAGCTCAGGAGAGGTTCATGGGCTAATGCGCCTCCGTCAATTCAACCAGGATGATGCCCACATCTACTGCCGGCCAGATCAAGTTAAAGATGAAATCCTCAAAGTTTTCAAGCTAGCTTTTGAAGTATATGAGAAATTTGGTTTAGAAATTGATCACATCGAACTTTCAACTCGTCCAGAAAAATCCATTGGCAGCGATGAGGTTTGGAACAACGCTGAAAGTATTATGAAGGAAATTCTTGCCGAGAATAAGATCGACCATCAGATCAACGAAGGCGACGGTGCATTTTATGGTCCTAAGTTCGACTTCCATCTAAAGGATGCCATTGGCAGAACTTGGCAGTGTGGCACGATTCAGCTTGATTTTGCACAACCGGAAAATTTTGATTTAACTTATGTTGATGAAAAGGGCGAAAAAGTCCGACCAGTTATGCTTCACCGCGTTATCTTCGGCGCCATTGAAAGATTTTTGGGAGTTTACATTGAAAATGTTGCAGGGGCTTTTCCTCTATGGCTAGCGCCTGTTCAAACAAAAATACTTCCAATCTCAGATAAGCACTTAGATTATGCAAAAAAGATAATGGCGGAACTTGTTGAAAATAATGTTCGGGTTGAGCTTGACGACAGAACTGAATCAGTTGGCAAAAAAATTCGAGAAGCCGAGATGCAAAAAATTCCATATATGCTAATCGTCGGCGACAAAGAGATCGAGGCAGACAAAGTCGCGGTACGTATTTACGGCGAAGGCGACAAAGGACAAATGGACGTTAAAGAGGTAGCAAAAGATATATGCAAGAGCTAAAACCGGGCAAAGACTATATTGGTACTAGCGTTTTTTGCTTAGTGTCTGACGAGCATAATCGCATTCTTTTGGGGTTGAATAAGAAAAGCGAGAAGAAAGGCAAAGATTACGAAAATGTTTGGTCAATGCCTGGTGGCACCATAGAATTCGGCGAGACGGCTGTTCGAGCCCTTAAGCGAGAGATAAAAGAGGAAACAAATTTAGATATTCATGACGTTGTTTTTGTTAACTACAACGATTACATCAAAAAAGATGAACAAAAGCATTGGCTAGCACTAAACTTTACCGCCAAGGCGAGCTCTCTTGATCTTGCAAATCTAGAAGAAGATAAGTTCGAACGTCTGGAGTTTTTTGACAGAGATCAAATTCCAGATAATATATCAAAATTCGCTCGAGAATTTATAAAAAGATCGATTATCTAAAAAATTCCCCGCCGTGGCGGGGAATTTTTATTGAGTAACGTTTATGTTAGTGATGTCGATGAATTTTGCTTTCACAGTTCTATAGCCTTTATCAAATTCGATTCGCAATAAATCGTGGTCATTGCCGTAACTCTCTGCATGTCTTTCAGCATTTTCTTCATCGTTATCGCAGAAATCGCAAGCATTTGCTGTGCACATGTACCTAGTTTCACTCATATTTCTCCTTATGTTACTCCTGAAATCACCAGGAATCTTACTTAATATTTCTTATGATAAGCAATATCGTTTAAGACATTCCATCTTCGCTGTTTCTCTTCCCATGAGACTGGATCGCCAAGTTCATACGCTTTTGTTCCCTGCCTTGGTGAATATTTGTTAATAAAAACTTGTGTAAACTTTACCTGTTTTAGCACTGCAACTGTCTCTTGAAATTCATCCTCTGTCTCTCCGGGGAAACCAACGATTACATCCGTTGAAATCTCAATTTTAGGGCATGTCTCTTTTATCTTTTTTATAATATCTAAATATTTCTCTATAGTATATGGTCTGTTCATTGCCTTTAGTATTTTGTCGCTACCTGATTGTAGCGGTAGATGAATTGCCTTTTTAATTTTTGATAATTCAGTAACCGCATGGATAATATCTTCGCTCATATCTTTTGGGTGATTTGAGGTAAAGGAAATAATAAAATCTCCAGGTAATTCATTCAGCGTCTCCAACAATAAGGTGAAATCCTTTTTTTGAATTAAATTTTTCACTTTTAAATTGCAATTTTGACTTTTGATTTTTGACTTATCAATTATGAACGAATTAACATTTTGTCCCAGAAGAATAATCTCAAACGGTTTATTCTTCGAGCCTTGCGAGAAGTTTTTATTGTGAGAGTTCTCCCCCACTGGGTTCGAACAATATTTATTAATTAATAGTTTAACGTCAGACACTATTTCATCAAAGTCACGTGATTTCTCGCGTCCTCTGGTGTAAGGTACGGCGCAGTAAGCACAAAAATTGTTGCAACCAATCATGATGGGAACGAGATTACAGCTGTTAGTTGTTAGTTGATAGCTGGTAGGGAGCTCGCTATCTGATAATTTTGATATTTTACTAATCAATTCTTCAACATTCCCCTGCTCGATGATTTCGATATTTTTAACTTCAAATTTCTTTCGATCCGCTTCAAGCACACAGCCCGTTAAATAAATCTTTTTCTTTTTCCAATTTTTAACCCGCCCGAGAATTCGATCAATTGCTGTCTGGCGAACAGAACAGGAGAGAATGATTACAATATCTGCACTTTTGGCATCACTTTCCTCCAAACCCAAACCAGACAGAGCGTACTTTATCCGCGCTCCATCCCATTCATTGTACTGACAACCAAGAATCCAAATGTAGTATTTCATAACGCATTTGATTTTAGCACAATTTAGTCTATATTTATAGTATGGATAAAGAGAAGATCAAAATTGAAAAAGAGAAAAAGCAGAAACTAGTGAAGGAAATTCAAGCTTATTTTATTGATAATTATGAAGAAGAAATTGGCGAACTAAAAGCTGAACTACTTATCGATTTTCTAATAGAAAAGGTCGGGAAGGAAGTTTACAACCAAGCACTTTATGACTCAAAGTATTGGTTTAAGAAAAAACTTGAAGATTTAGAAAGCGACTTTTTCACTTTAGAAAAATGATACGGAGGATTTATGGCGGAAGATAAATATCAAAGTATTACAGCATGCGCTTTTTTGTATAATGATGATAAATTATTCGTAGCAAGGCGCGCCACAGATAAAAGTTTTATGTCGGGAATTTACGAATTGCCTGGCGGGCACATTGAATGGGGCGAAGACGTTAAGTCGGGACTAGCTAGAGAAATGAAAGAAGAGGCTGGAATTGATATTATTGTTGAAGAACCATTCTATGTCTTCGATTATATAAGCAAAAATAATACTAAACATACGATTGAAGTTATTTATTTCGCAAAATTATCTGACAGTGACCAAGATATTACATTGAATCCAGAGCTTTCAGAGTACCAATGGATTGAGCAAAATGAAGTTCATCAGTACTTGGGTGACAATCCCGAGGAAGAAAAAGCAGCGATAAAAGGATTCAAAATATTGCTTCAAGATAAAATTTAAAGTTCGGAAAGCGACTTTTCTACACTGGAGAAATGTTTTTATTTGCAATTATTTACTGTTACTATTATATTTAGAAGCTTCATTTATTAGCTAGGAGAAATTATGGGAGATGGAAATTCACCAAGCCCAGAGATGGGTTTGAGTCAAAAGGATTTACTGAGCGATGAGCAACGCGCTAATTCAAAGAGCCGGATTTTATCTGATTACGAGCTTATCCAGGGCGAAGCAGATATTGACGAGAAAGGAATACTTCAGCCAACCGACGATCAAATTAAAGATGCCAAGATCGAAATGGGAGATCATTTCTACAAAAAAAGCCAGAAGTTGGGTGAGGAATTAAGTGAGGCAAAAGAAGAACGTGATAAAAATTATTTAGAAGGTGAAAAGAATCGTTTTTCTTACTATGACAAGGAAATTGTTAAGAGATTCTTGATTGAAGTTGTGCTTGATAGAACACACCCTGAAAGCGAGCGTTATTCACTGCTTGTGGCCCCCCAGGGAAATCCAACCGAAGGAGAATCTTGCACATTCGACGATGTTGACGAGGCAAAAGCTGCTTTTAGAGCTGCAGAACGTTTTGCAAAAGAAGAAGGAATCAGTATTACAACAATCATCAACAAGGCACAAGAAGAAGCAAAAGAGGCAGTGAGCTAATATTCGGTTAACAGTGTCTTAAATACTACTATAAATTAAAAAATCCCCGCCGTGGCGGAGATTTTTTAATTAAGAGATCCTTCGGCTAGCTCAGGATGACGATTACGTCACTTTATTCTTTATCTTTATCTTTTTTCTCAGCTTTTTCTCCACCCTCGGCAGCTTCTTCGCCTTCGGCAGGTGCTTCACCGGCATTCTCAACTTCGATGGCGTCTACGTCTTCAACGATCTCTTCGTCAAGCGCTTCCATCTCTTCTTCACTTCTTGGTGGCTGAACCATAGCAATTACATCTTCTGGATCATCTAGGATTTCAATACCAGATGGGATCCTAAGATCAGCTACTTTGATGTTTTGGTCAAATTCAGTCAAGACTGAAACATCGATGTCGATGTGGTCAACCAAGTCAGCAGGTAAACATTCAACTTCAACAGCATCTTTGTTGATAATAAGACTACCTTCTTGTTCAACAACAAGGATTGTCTCGCCAACGACTTCGATTGGGATTTCAGTTTTAATCTTCTCTTTCATATCGATCTTTTGGAAGTCAATGTGAACAAATTTGCCTGTTGTTGGGCTAACCTGCACATCTGAAATAATTCCTTTGATCTTTTTACCGTCAATGTCTAAATCGATCAAGTTTGAGGTTCCAGCTTCTCTGTAAAGTCTGTTAAAAGAAATTTCCTCTAAAGCAAGTTTAATATTTTCAAAATGCTTGCCATAAATGACTGCAGGAATTAAACCATTTTTTCTGGTTTGGTTAACTTTTTCTTCACGTTTTAAAGCTTTGAAAGTAAATTCTGTCATCTTCTAACCTATATGTTACTTATTTTTAAATTTTTCTTCGAATCCGCCGTTAAATGTTTTTAGAAATTTATGAGTTTCTATAACATCGTTTGCCTTTATCGCTTGATCGTCGTTAGCTGCAGCAACCTGTTTCTTGATTGTTACAGTCGCGATTAGGGGCATATGCCCAGGACAATTCAGTTCAAGGAAGCAGATATCCTCAACAACGCCACGAATTTTGATATCGGAGAACATATACTTCTGACCGCATTGCGGACAGCGTACATTTTTGTAAACCGTTCTCATCAGTTCAAACATCTCTTTGTCCTTCATGACATTCCTCACTATACTTTAATTTTGAGCCTAAGTCAAGAAATTGACTCTTCAAGCACCCTAATTTCATCCCGCAGCTCCGCAGCTTTTTCAAACTGTAAATTTCTGGCTGCTTCATACATTATATCAGTTAAATCTTGAATAACTTTTTTCTTGTCTTTCTTCCCTAACTTTTTAAAACTTTGATCAATATTCTTTAGCTTTTCTTCAATCTCTTCCTCTTTTGGCTTAAGTGTTTTTGTGATGCTTTCAGGGATTATACCATGTTTCTGATTGTACTCAAATTGGATTTTTCTTCTTCTCTCTGTCTCAGAGATCGCAAAGTTCATAGATTTGGTAACAACATCAGCGTACATTATAGCTTTGCCCTCTTTGTGGCGAGCAGCACGACCGATTGTTTGAGTTAGGGAGACTCCAGAACGCAAGAAACCTTCCTTATCCGCATCGAGTATGGCGACAAGCGATACCTCTGGTAGATCCAACCCTTCTCTTAACAGATTTATGCCGACCAAAACATCAAACTCCCCAAGTCGAAGTGAATGAAGTATTTTTGTCCTCTCTAATGTTTCAACATCGCTATGCAAATAACTTACCTTTATTCCCTTGTCAGATAAATATTCCGTTAACTCTTCGGACATCTTTTTGGTCAATGTGGTAACCAAAACCCTCTGGCCTTTAGTAACGCGCATTTGTATTTCAGTTATCAAATCATCAATTTGCCCTTTTCTTGGTCTAACCTCGACAATAGGATCCAAAAGGCCGGTTGGGCGAATCATCTGTTCAATTACAGCGGGGTAACTTACGTTGGTGTTGGCGACGATATTTTCCGTTGTGCTTTTAGTAAGTTCGTACTGGGCCGGAGTTGCAGTGGTAAAGATAACTTGATTAATTTTCGAATAAAACTCATCGAACTTAAGGGGTCTGTTGTCTAGGGCAGATGGCAGACGAAAACCGTACTCTATTAATTTTTCTTTTCTAGACCTATCACCAGCAAACATACCATTTACCTGAGGCACCGTCATGTGAGATTCATCTATAACCACAAGAAAATCTTTAGGAAAATAATCTAAAAGTACTGTCGGGGACTGACCTGGTTTGCGCCCGTCGAAGTAACGGGAATAATTTTCAATACCGCTGCAGAAGCCGGTCATCTCCATCATTTCAACATCATAATTTGTTCTCTCTTCGATTCTTTGTGCTTCCAGAAATTTATCTTGAGCCCTAAAATACTCTAACCGTAACTTCAGATCTTTTTTAATGTTTTCAATCGCCCCTTTAAGCTGATCTTTCGGCATAACAAAGTGAGTAGCTGGAAACACTTCGTAATCGCTCAATGTTCGTATGGTTTGTCCGGTGACCCAATCAATTTCTGAGATTTTTTCAATGTTGTTGCCAAAAAATTCCACTTTAATAGTATTGTTGGCATAGGCAGGGTAAAGTTCAAGTTGGTCTCCCTTTAGACGGAAGGTGCCACGCTTTAGTTCTAGATCATTTCTTTCATATCGCTGGCTGATGAGATGTTTTAATATGTCATCTCGAGGGATTGCTTTGCCGACTTCGAACAAAAAATTCTCTGATTGATAAAGTTCAGGCGAACCGATACCGTAGATACAGGAAACTGAAGCTACAATGATTACATCCTTACGGGTTAGGAGAGCCTGCGTGGCTGCATGGCGCAATCTATCTATCTCATCGTTGATTGACGAGTCTTTCTCAATGTAAGTGTCGCTAGAGGGAATGTAAGCCTCTGGCTGATAATAGTCGTAGTAAGAAACAAAGTAATGAACTGCGTTGTCTGGAAAGAATTCTCTAAACTCATCTGCTAATTGGGCGGCTAGGGTTTTGTTGTGCGCTAAAACAAGAGTTGGCCTTTGGACTTGTTCTATAACATTAGCAACCGTAAATGTTTTACCGCTACCGGTAACACCAAGCAAAGTCTGATGTTTAACAGACTTTTTAAGGTTCCCGACTAGCTTCTCTATAGCCTGTGGCTGATCCCCAGTTGGCTTAAATTTTGAATGAATCTTAAATTTGTTCACTTTTATCTATTGCGCTTTTTTACTGTTTAATGCTCTCCACTGTTCTATTTCTGCGTGATTACCAGAAAGCAAAACATCTGGTACTTTTTCACCATTAAATTCTACCGGCCTAGTGTATTGAGGATACTCCAAAAGATAATTTCCTTCTTTATCTTTCTGCATAAAAGATTCTTTGTCGGGCGACTCTTCGGATAAAACGCCAGGTAACAGACGCGCAACGGAATCAACGATCGCCATGGCAGGAATTTCGCCTCCGGTTAGAACAAAGTCACCGATAGATACTTCCTCATCCACAAGTGATCTTATGCGTTCATCAAAACCTTCGTAATGTCCGCATACAAGTATGACTTCGTCATACTTTGTCAGCTCAATCGCTTTTTCTTGATTGTATCTTTTGCCCTGCGGTGTCATTAATAAGGTTCTATAGCTACCTTTACCTTTTAACTTTTCACTTTTAACTGAGTTAATAGCGTCATCTACGACGTTAACTTTTAGCACCATTCCTTTGCCGCCACCGTACGGTGTATCGTCGACAGTTTTATGCTTATCGGGAGCATAATCACGAAGTTGGTGGATTTGGATGTCGAAGATGCCTTTATCTTTAGCACGTTTAAGGATGCTCTTTGAAAAGGGACCGCTAAACATCTCTGGAAATAATGTAATTATATGAAATTTCATAAAAAAATACGGATAACTAATAATTCTAAGAACTGATGGCGAATACTTTTAAAGACAACCCGTGTGTCATCCTGAACTTGTTTCAGGATCTCAATATAATAACTATTGCTACAATGCCTTTTATCAGTGCTGATCTGCGTGTAAGATCAGAGATAGTAATAAAGAAAATGCCACTTCCTTAGATTTGAGCTTAAATATTAAACTTAAAACTAATTGTGTGGCAATTTCATATGTTGTACTGTCTAAAATACTTAGTCTAAGATGTCAGCAGGCACATCTTCCATAACATCGTCTTTGACTGCTTCTTCTTCCTCTTCAACTTTGTCCTCTTTTTCTTCTTTTTCTGGAGCTTCGGAAGCTGCAGGAGCGTCTTCTCTTCTAGGTGGTCTCTCAGAACCTTCTGGTTCAACGATTTTTAAATTGATTCTGGCATTATTTTTTGCACCCATGACTCTTAACAAAGTTCTTATTGCTTTTGCAGTTCTACCATCTTTACCAATGATCTTGCCCATATCCTCTGGGTCTACTTCAAGTTCGATTAGAACTCCCATTTCATCAACTCTGCGGTCGGTTTTTACCTTGTCTGGATTGTCAACGATTGCTTTAACGACATCCTCGACGAATTTCTGATCTTTTTCCATCTACGCCTTTCCTGTAACCCTCCGGCTACATGCTTATATTATTTCCCGAGGTATTTTCGGGATCCCGACTACATCGGGACGTTAAAAACAGTATAACAAATTTATTCTTTTGTTGCAGGTTCCCCGTCTGCATCAGCTATGCTGGAAGCATTGCGGGCAGGTTCAACTTCTGTCTTTGGCTCTTCTTCAACCTCAGCTGGCGCTTCTTCAGATTCTGGAGTTTCAACTTCAGGGACCTCTTCTGCCACTTCTGCGGTTTCGGCATCTTCCGTCTCAGCTACTTCTGCTTCAGCCACTGGTGCTGCTTGATTCTTTGGATCAGCTGCGGCTTTCACTGCTTTTTTGCCCATCTCTTTACCGTAAACCTTAACTGCCTTTTGATCTTTTTCTAAAATGCCTAAATCAACCATGAAGTTTCTAACTGTATCTGATGGTTGAGCGCCATTTGCCATCCAAAAAAGTGCTCGTTCTTTAGAGATCACAAGTTCTTTTGGAGTCACCATAGGATTATAGTGACCTATAATTTCGATGAACTTTCTTTTAACTGCTCTTCTTTTGTCAGCGATAACTACTCGATAAGCAGGGCTATTTTTCTTACCAACTCTGGTTAATCTGATTACTACCATTGATCTTCCAATTCCTAATTATTTTACAAAGTAAATTTACCAGATTGTGACTGAAAAGTCAATTCTATTTTATAGCCGTTGACAAAGTCAGAGTAATTCATTTCACTTTTTCCTGCCGGCTTCACCCGATCGACAACAAATTCTCCGTTTTTCTCAAAATGAGCAGCAGTAATTTGAATTTTAAGGCCCTTTTTCTCAATAAATACTCCCGGCCATGGATAAAAGGCTTTAATTTTCTGCAAAACGGTATTTGCTGAGTCCTTTTCTGTAACTTCGCCATCTTCTTTCTTGAATGTTTTAGTATATGTCGCCTCTGCTTCTTTCTGCTCTTCGGGCTTTAAATGGCCAAGAATGTAGTAAGGGAGAGAATCTAAAAGTAAATTTGCAGCTAACTCTGAAAGATAATCATATAGAATTTTAAAGTTTGCTGATTCAGTCACCTTCACTTCAACTTGAGAAACGATTGGACCGGAATCTACCCCTTCATTAATCTTGATAATACTAACACCTGTGACTTTTTTACCACTCAAAAGGAAAGATTGAATCGGCGATGAACCACGAAACTCCGGTAGTAGCGATGGATGAATATTAAGTGTGCCGTGAACAGGTATATCAAAAACTTCTTTTGGTATAATTTGACCAAAATCTACAACTATACCAAGGTCGGGCTTCAAATCTTTTATTTTTTGAATAATATCGTTTTCATTTCGTAGTTTTTTAGACAGAAAAACTTTGAGATGATTTTCTTCGGCTATCCGCTTGATATTGTTCAAGTCACTCTTCTTGCCTCGAGAATGCAAAATCTTTTCTCCGGTAACAACGGCTTTGATCTTGTATCCAGGATCATTAAGCAATGACTCCAATGCTAAAGCGCCAAAATCTCCAGTTCCAAAAAAGACTAAATTCAACTCTTTTATGTGATCCACCATTAACGTTGCATTCAAATGATCATTTTCGTGCTGTAGAACCCTCGCAAACATATTGTCGGCTTTTATTTCAATGTCATTACCGTAGCGATCCTTACCCTTAACAGTGACCTCTTTGGGACGCTCCACAATAATTTCTAATCCCGGGAAAGACAAGCAACCTTCAACCATTTTGCATTGCTCGGCTGAACTCTGTTTAATCTCTGGGTTACAAATAATGGTCAATGGTACGGCTTCCTCTTCGCTGCCCTCATCTGGCACGAACTCACAAGCAATAATCTTTTTTGATTCACCGATTTGTGGAGCTGCCAAACCGATCCCCTTGTACTCCCTCATCGTCGCTACCATGCCATCAATGAAGTTCTGCAACTCCATATCAAAAGCTACGACCTCATCTGTAGGCCGTCTTAAGATTGGATTTGGATTTTTTATAATTTCGTATTTCATTTTGGGCTCGAGGAATTAGTATAATGTATATAGTATATTGTATATTGAGGGAAACAGGGCATTAACGCAAGCTTTTAATTAAACCGTGAACTAGTCGGCTAACGATACACAGTTGCTCATTGATAGTATCAAATTCAGACTTTTTTGTATGACCAACATCTCTAGATATTATCAGTTGATTTTGTAATTCAGTAATAGATGCTTTGGATATATAATAAAATTGAATTTTTTCTTTTGGACCATTTCTAGTAAAGCCCTCAGCAATATTTGATGTAATTGAAACCGCAGATCTCCTCATTTGACTGACCAAGCCGAATATTTCGGATTTCGGAAAGACAGAAGTCATTTTGTAAATCATCAATACAGCTTTATGCCCTTCCTGCCAAGCAATCAAATCTGTAAAGTTATTTATCTTCCCCTTGTCCATCTCAGCCTTGAGCTATTTGCCTTATACTATATACAATATACTTTATACTCTCAAAATCCGTACGGGTTTTGAGAGTGCCATTTCCAGGCGGTTTCTGCCATATCATCGATGTTGTACTTTGCTTGCCAGTTTAATACTTGTTTGGCTCGAGATGGATCGGCGACTGAGATAACTGGATCTCCGCTTCTTCTTGGACCATCAGAGGTTTTGGCTTTCTTGCTAGAAGCTTTTTCTACTGCAGCTATGACTTCCAAAACAGTTGATCCAGATCCTGTGCCTAAATTTATAATGTCGGAAGTTGCTGATTCCAGTAAATAATTTAATGCGGCAACGTGACCGGTAGCTAAATCGCTTGGGTGGATATAATCTCTGACACATGTGCCGTCAGGAGTTTCGTAATCTCTACCGTTTATCTTTAATTCAGGAATTTTCCCGAGTAAATTCATAATGGCCAAGGTCATTAAATTGGTTGGAACAGGCTTGCTGTCGCCGGTTCTGCCCTCTGGATCTGCGCCGCACACGTTAAAGTATCGCAAGGCTATGGATTTCATTCCGTACAGTTCATCATACTTCTTTAAGATGATTTCGTCAAGAAGTTTAGAGAGACCGTAAATAGAGAGCGAAATTTTAGCTTTTAATTTTTCGTCAGGAGATAATTTTAGTTCTTCTTTTTCAGCCAATTCCTCATACTTCGTAATAAACTTATCAAAGAAAGTTTCACCGACCACATCTTCACCATCCCACTTGCCATCAAGCAAAGCTGAGAGTTGCGGGCGATATTTTTCAATAAATTCTTCTCTCCAGGGAATGTCGTCTTCTTTTGTTGGATTACCATAAACTGCGGCAGTAGAGGATTTAATAATGTGCTTGCAACCATTTTCAACTAAGGCATCAAGAAATTTAACAAAATTTATAACGTTGTTTTCAAGGTACATCTCAGGTTCCACCATCGACTCGCCTGCAGCAAGATATGCTGCGAAATCGATAACGGCGTCAATTTTATTTTCAGCAAATATCTTCTTAACAATTTCAGAGTCGTTAATATTGCCAACGTACAGTTTGGCCTTGGGATTTACGACCTCTTTGTGACCACTCTCCATGCTATCTAAAACGACAACGGAAAAACCTTTTTCAATAAGCTCGTTAACGGTATGACTGCCGATGTAGCCTGCGCCTCCGGTGACTAAAATTGTTTTCATTTTTAACCTGATTTAATATTCTCTTACTATAGTATCAAATTGACTCTCGAATCTCAATCCATAAAAAGATGGACAATTTCGTGAAATATTGCTAGTATCAGCGTAGCAATTAACCGATGCTTGCCAAGGAGGCCGGCTCATGAATCACGGTGCATTCTGCATCAACTGTTCCGGTCACTTCTACGAACTTTGCGATGGTTGCAACATGCCATCACCAGAAGAGATCAGGGAAAGAGACCAACAGACACGAAAGAGAGGCCAGACAATGTACGGGTTACTCGCGAGGGTACCGAAAGGCAAGGGAACTAGCGGCAACCAACGCCGCTGGGCCAAGCTTTTGGGTGCAGGGGCCAAAACTCCCCATAAGACAAGCATCCGGGCCAGCGCCGGACCGTCATATACGGCTCCCTCGGGGCGTTATCGCCGACGCCATCCGTGCCGTTACAGCAGTAGCACCTGTAAGCAGTGCGGCTACTCTGGCGGCGCACACTCGAGTCGTTGCCCGAACTACCGCAGGTAGTAATCCGATCCCCCATCAATAGATTGGGGATTTTTTATTGTTCGATGTAATCTGACCTGTCCGCCTCCGGAGGAAAACTTTATGAGATAGTTCTCGCCTTATCGGCTCGAACAATAATTACAAGAGTTCTGTTGGGTCGACATCCCAAGTTACATACGGATGTTTTATGAAAATTTTGGTGATTTTTTCATTTGGCAATTTCTCAGTTTTTATCAGTAAGTGATAACGGTATTTATTTCTTAACTTTTGATAAAAACATTTACCAGGACCGATGAGATCAATATTTTCCGCCCGCAAATCCGCAGCAATATCGCTAATGCTATTTTTGGCCTTTTTTTCATCGGCATCTTCAACCACAACTCTCACAATGTGAGTGAACGGTGGATAGTGACTTTCCTGTCTATCTTTGATCTCCCTTTCATAAAATCCTTTGAAATCATGACCGGAGGCAAACCTGACCGCCTTAGAATCGGGCCAATAGGTTTGAATTACAGTCCGACCGGAGTTATCTCGCCGACCACTACGGCCAGAAACTTGAGTTAAGATGCGGAAAGTTTTTTCGCCAGCTCTAAAATGTGGTAGATGCAAACCAACATCAGCAGAAACAATTCCCACCAGATCAACGCCGGGGATGTCGAAACCTTTAGCGATCATTTGGGTGCCAATTACAACATCGATTTTATGATTTTTAAAGTCATCATAAAATTTTTGGTGATCATCTTTATTGGTAATTGTTTCGGCATCGACTCTTTTAACCCGAGCTTTGGGAAATAGCTTAATAATCTCCTGCTCAATTTTTTCAACTCCAGCACCAAAGTACTTTATCTTCGCGCTACCACACTCGGGGCATTTTGTCGGAGGCAGAGTTTTATAGTCACAGTGGTGACAATACAGGATGTCGCCTTTATATGAATGGTGATGAATAAGCGGAATATTGCAATTCTTACACTCTATAACTTCCCCACACTCCCTGCAGGAAACAAAGGTTGACGAACCTCTCCTATTTAGAAAAAGTAATACTTGGCGTTTAGCTTTTAAGGTCTTTTCAATTTCATCATGTAATTTAATCGAGATCGGCGAAAAATTATCTTTTTTAATCTCTTCTCGCAAATCAACAACCTCTGCTGGGGGCAAGATGAGCGCATGGTAACGATTTTTGACTTCAAAATAATCGTACTCCCCTGACTCGGCTTTATAATAAGTTTCAACTTGCGGAGTAGCGCTACCCAAGAGCAACAAAGCATCGTCATGCTTAGCAATCTGTTCCGCTAAAGTTATGGCATTGTAACGTGGAGATTTATCTTGTTTATAGGCATCCTCGTGCTCTTCGTCGATGATTATGAGTCCAATATTTTCAGATGGCACAAGTAATGCTGAGCGAGGTCCAATGATTATGTTCTTTGTTCCAAAATAAAAATCTTTGTAGGCATTTAATCTTTCAGATTTTGAGAGATTAGAGTGCACAAGAGCGACTTGATCGCCGAAGACTTCCCGAAATCTCTCGATGTTTTGAGGTGTCAACATAATTTCTGGCACCAGAACAATTACTTGCTTGTTATTTTTAATAACTTCTTCAGCTAATTTAATATAAATTTCTGTTTTGCCACTACCGGTAACTCCGCATAAAAGTGCCGGCTTCTTATTTTTTGCAAATAGCTTTTTATTAATTTTTTGAAAGATCTCTTCCTGCTCAGTAGAAAGCTTTTTGACATGATTTAGTTTCATACTCTCTTTTGCTACCGTTTTTCTCGGTATCTTCATCTCCGGCGGAAGAAAAAGGGCGATCGCTTCGCCCAGAGAGCAAAGATAATACTCAGAGATCCATCTGGCGATTTCGATGTAACTTTCCGGCAAATTAAAATCTGGCACAACTTCTTTGATCTCTTTGATCTCATACTTTACCGGAGCGATCTCTTTCATCAATCTCGTTACAACCCCGACAATAATCTTTTTTCCAAAAGATACTTTGACCAGCGACCCTATTTTAATATCAAAAGAGACAGGAACTTTATAGGTGAAGCTCTCTTTCAAAAATCCTGTTCTTTTGTCTGGAATTATCTCGGCGTACATTCCGCTCCTTGATAAAATGCGCAATTTGTGTTATTATTTCAGAATCAAGCGCCCAATATTTTAATAAGCTATTTATACAATAACATCATGCAATCAAATAACAACCCAATCATCGCCGTCGTCGGCAGACCTAACGTTGGAAAGTCCACACTCTTCAACCGACTTTTGGGCAAAAGAAAGGCGATTGAATCTGAAACCGCAGGCACGACTCGTGACCGACTTTACGGTGAAGTTACTTGGCGTGATAAATTGTTTACCTTCATCGATACAGCAGGACTTTTTTCAAGCACTGAAGACTCTTTAGTCGCAAGCGCCATAAAAGCCGCAGAAGTAGCAATGGATGAAGCAGATTTGATCATCATGGTTATAGACGGACGCGAAGGCCTGACAAACGCTGATCTTGAAATCGCGAAGAAACTACGTAAATCAGACAAAAAAGTTATTTTAGCTGCAAATAAAGTTGAAGGTCAGTTCAGTAAATTGGATCTAAACCAATTTAAGCGCGCTGGTTTTGCCGACATAATCCCCGTTTCTGCAATTTCCGGTCAAAATTCTGGAGACATCATCGACTTTGTTTATGATTACTTTAAAGATTTTGATTACAAGGAATACGAAACGACCAAAAACCAGATCGGACTAGCAATCATCGGTAGACCAAATGTCGGTAAATCAACTTTGTTAAACAACATTATCGGCGAAGAGAAGATGATCGTTTCGGATATTTCAGGTACGACTCGAGATTCTAGCGATTTTATATTTAAACACAAGAACCAGGCTTTTAAATTAATTGATACTGCTGGTGTACGCAAAAGAAGCAAATTAAAGAAAGAGACCGTTGAGAGTTTCGCTTATTTGCGATCACTTAGGGCAATGAGAGATAGCGATGTAGTTATATATATGATAGACGCCGCAGAGGGATTAGTTTCTCTAGACTTAAGCCTGCTTGGTGAGGCCAAAGAGATGGGTAAATCCATAATCATCGCAATTAATAAAATAGATACCTGGCCCGAGGAAGAATTGAATAATTTAATGGGTAGACAGATCAGCATTCTACAAAGCGAATTAAATTTTATGCCTTGGGTTCCTGTCGTTTTTATCTCCGCTAAAGAAAAAACTAATGTAACCAGTCTTTTAAACCAAGCTACCAGAGTCTACAAAGAACGCTTTTTCGAACCGGAAGAAAAAGATGTTAACATACTTTTCATGGAAGCTGAGCAGTCACAATACCAGATCTCTTATATGGTGAGAATGAAATTTGAAAAATCCAATCCTCCGGTTTTCAAAATTTGGACTAGAAAAAACAAAAAACCTCATTTTTCTCATTTGAGATATCTAGAAAATAGAATTAGAGACGTCTATCCTTACATTGGTACCCCAATCTTCATTGATTGGATCAAGAACCCAGACTGATACTAGACTAAATGGCGATATAGATCTATAAAAAAACTTATTTCAGGATAAGTAACTCTTTTTTGTACGCCAAATTTATCAAACGGACGTATGGTCAGCCAAGCACGTCCGATCAGATTGGCTTTTGGCAAAAGACCCCACTCTCTGGAATCAGAGGAGTGCTCCCGATTGTCGCCAAGTACAAAATAACTATCGGCATCTACCTTAATTTTAATCTCTTCTTTTTCGTTAGTTAAAGTTTGCACGCTAGATGGAATATAATTTTCCTGAACAACAGAACCAGCGGGATTTTGATCGTTTAAAATTGTAATTTGATTATTTTTGATTTGAACTGTGTCTCCAGGCAATCCAATTACTCTCTTGATGTAGTTTACTGAAGGATTTTTAGGGTACTTAAAGATCACAACATCCCCTCTTTTTGGAGATCCCATGTGCAACGAAAGCTTCTCGGCGAGTAAGTACTCTCTGTCGACATAGTTAGGCAACATTGAGGCGCCCTCAACAACGAACGGCTGAATTAGGAAATAACGTATACAGAAAGCTATAACAAAAACGACAATCCCTGTTTTAAGCAGATCGTAAAGAAAATACATAAATTCCTTGGCAGGGTTGTTGCCGACGGGCATGTTGTTTAGCTGTTCGCCATTCGGCGTAAAATGTTCTTCCATAATAAAAAACTCCTCTTCTTATGTATTTTAAACTGAATCTGAAGCGGGGTCAATATATGCAATGTTGTTCTAAATCATTTTTTAGATTAATATTAAGACATGGGAAGAGTAATTCTTTTTAGCATTGGGTCAATCAACGTGTATACGCATGGACTATTTTTTGTCTTGGCAGTTTTAATTTCAGCGATAGTTCTTTTTTACATCTCAAGATCTTTTTCTAAAAACAATACGATCGCTCTAGATTTAGTCTCCTGGTCTTTAATCTCAGGCATTATTGTGGCCAGAATACTATATATAGCTATTTACTTCGACCAATTTCACTCTTTCTCTGATTACATAAATCTATCCAAAGGAGGTTTGGTTTCATGGGGTGGCTATGCTGGTGGTTTGCTTGTAGCTTACTTGATAATCAAACAGGAAAAAGAAAACTTAAAAAAATGGATGGATGCGATCTTTATCTCAGGTATGCTTGGAATAACTATCGGTCGAATCGGTTGTATACTTTCCGGAGAGCTAGCCGGTAAAAGCTATACCGGATTATTTAATATTTTAGGCAAATATCCAACCACACTTTTAGAAGCAGCGCTAACATTGCTAATCTTCTTGGTGATATATTTTTTTTACCGAGAGAAAAAAGGCTATGACGGATTCTGGTGGAAGCTGTCTTTAGCCCTTTATGCAATTGGAAGATTCTTCATCGACTTTACGCGCGATGAAGCAGTATACTATTTACGGTTCAGCTTAGGACAAATTCTTTCGTTGATTGTTTTTTTAGTGTTAGTTATTTTAATAATATTTGAAGTAAAGAAAAGAGGTAAATATGTTGGATAAAAAGTTTTTGGCACAGCAGAAGAAAACACTTCTAGCCGAAAAAGAGAGAACTCAAATAAAAATGAAGGGGTTAAGAAAATTCCCTGATTATGGCAATACAGATGAAGATAACGCTCAGGAACTAACTGATTTTGGCAACAATATCAGTTTAGAAGATCGCTTGGAATATTTACTTAGAAAAATTAATAAAGCTTTGGCCGCTATAGAAAAGGGCACTTATGGAACTTGTAAAGAGTGTAAGACAGAGATAGAAAGCGGACGATTGACCATAATGCCTTATGCGGAAAAATGCGTAGCTTGTAGCAAGGACAATGGTAAGTGAAGAGATTTGCACGAGTACTCCTTCCGACTTTAGCCATTACCCTATTTTTACAGGCGATCTCTTTTATTGTCTCGATTTACTTTAATCATAGTTTAAACAATCAAATCATTTTTGGACTTGTTGGCAGCAACCTAATTGCTATCATCGTATCTATTCTAATATTAGTCGCCGTAATATTTATATTTTGGAGCGATAAATACTTATTTCTCTTGGCCGGTGGCATACTTTCGAACATTTTGGATCGACTCTTTTATTATGGCGTAGTTGATTACATCCAACTATCTTTTTGGCCAACCTTAAATTTAGCCGATATAATTATCTTTCTTGGAGCCTGCGTAATTTTAATTAAAACAATAAAAAAAGAATCCCGCTAAGAGCGGGATTCTTTTTTAGTATGTTACTGAACTTTTTTAACAATGGCTTCAAATGATTTAGGATCATTTTCAGCTAAGTCAGCGAGAAGTTTTCGATTGATTGTAATATTATTCTTAGTCAGAAGAGAGATAAAGTCTGAATAAGTAATTCCGAACTTTCTAACAGCACCGTTGATCTTGACGATCCAGGCGGCCCTAAAATCTCTTTTCTTAACTCTTCTGTCTCTGTATGCATACTGACCAGCTTTAATCACAGCCTGTTTAGCCAACTTAAAGACACTCTTCCTTCGGCCTCGAAAGCCTTTAGCAAGCTTGATTATTTTTTTATGTTTGTCAGTTCTGACTGTGCCTCTTTTAACGCGCATCTTTCTCCTTCGATCTTTCTATAGATAAGGGGCAAGTTTTTTGATTCTTGCTTTATCAGACTTATGTAATTCAATTGGGTTTTTCTTGCGATCAGATTTGTGCGTCAAAAGATGGCTAACAGCAGCCTTTTCGCGCATCAATTTACCTGTTCCGGTAACTTTTATTCTTTTAACTGTAGCCTTATGACTTTTCAATTTCGGCATTTTCACCTTTGCTTTCTTTATTTATACCAGACACCATCGCATTGATGGTATTGCCTGCTTTTACTGGCCGGTTTTCGTATAGAAGTCCTGCCATATCTCCGAACTTATAAAATACATTAATCGCATTATCCACGAAGGCATTTTCTCTGCCTCTAAGTCTCATGGATACTTTTACCTTATCGCCTTTTTCTAGGAATTCTCTGGCTTGTTTGGCTTTGTATGAAATATCGTGGTCGCCGATCTTTGCAGTGAGGCGAATTTCCTTCAGTTCAAACTCTTTCTGCTTCATTTTGCGCTCTTTTTCCTTTTTGGCCGCATCGTACTTGTGTCTCCCATAATCCATAATTTTACAGATTGGGGGACGACTAGTTGGATTAATTTCAACTAGGTCCAAGCCTTTATCTCTAGCCATTGAAAGTGCATCATATGCAGACATACTACCAAGATTAACTCCTTCGTCGTCTATGACCACAATTGGAGAAACCCTGATTCGTTCGTTTGTTCTTACAAATTTATCTTGTTTTGCTATCTTAACTCCTTGTACTACGAATGAATACTACCAATTTTTCAGCCTAAAGTCAAGAATTTAAGGCTCAAAATATAATTACTTAAAAATATTGGCCAATGAGTCGTAGTTTTTGAGCCAAAAACTTCTTTTGCGTCTAGAAATTTTAATATCTTCTTTGATATTCTTCATTTTTTTACGAGCTTCTTCGCGACCTCTCTCCCTAACTGCAACAATTTTGTCAAAATTGTACCACTGGTATGGAAAAAGATTGGGCAAAAAACAAAAATCACATAAAATCATCTCTTTTTTTGTTTGTTCAAGTTGCAAAATATCTAAGGAGCGGCGCAATATCGCCGTTCTTGGAAAATTTTCTGCTTTTTCCTTTTCAATTTTCGGCAGATAATACAGAACCGAACCGATAATAACGTCAGCACCCATCTTTTTCGCAATTGATGCCGGAAAGTTGTTGGTAATGCCACCATCTACTAGGTACTCCCCTGCAATTTTTTGAATAGGAAATACTCCAGGATAAGCAGAAGAAGCCATGGCTGCCGAAACGGGATCACCTGAATCCAGAACTACTTTTTCACCTGTCACGATATTTGTCGCTACGCAAGCGAACTTGCATTTAAGGTCATCAAATGTCTTCGCTTTTACACATTCTCGTAAAACTGACTCAATCTTGGCGAAGACATTGTTCGGATGACGGCTAAGAATTAAATTTTTAGCGGAGAACATTTTGGTAGAATGTATTTTTTCATAAAACAATTTAATCGCCTCAACTCCGCCATCAGCGTATAAGACACCTGTGATGGCTCCTGCAGAGGTACCACAGACAATTTTAGATCGTATGCCAGCCTTTTCCAGCTCTTCAAAAAAGCCTATATGAGCGGCGCCCAGAACGCCTCCGCCTGACAGTACTACACCGTATTTCATTTTCTTAAATCCTTT
>Ga0247841_10003655_pt1 | contig 27920 bp, 23 predicted proteins | sample LaCruzMarch2015__2_FD_192410 | JGI IMG/M metagenome (GOLD analysis project Ga0247841, IMG submission 192410) | Freshwater microbial communities from meromictic Lake La Cruz, Castile-La Mancha, Spain - LaCruzMarch2015_18m | ecosystem: Environmental > Aquatic > Freshwater > Lake | place: Spain... | reverse complement strand
TCCAGATGCGGCAGAACAAACCGCAAGAAGCATTCAAGACCACAGAATACACGCGAGCCAGGGTATTCGCGGAGGCGATGACCCGGATGTCCCAAGGCAAAAACCTTGCAGTCCCTCCGGAGATCGTGAAACAAGACAACTCCCTCAACAACGAGCTGGCCAGCCTGAAAAAAAACCTGCAGAAAGCGTACGAGAACAATAACAAACTAGTGATCCAATCCCTGGAACCGCAGGTGAAGCAGCTGGAAGGCAAACTCCTGGCTTATATAAAAATGCTCAGGGAGAAATACCCACTCTTTGCTGCAACCAAATATCCCCAACCTATGGGACTTGATCAGACATCTCTAAAAGATCACGAATGGGTGCTCGCTTACCATGTTACAGATCCGGGAATCATCATCTACCTGACCAAGGGCAAAAACCTTGTAAAGGGCCTGTTTAAGGCGATTCCGAGAAAAGATGTGGACGAACTTGTCCGAAAATTCCGCCTTCCGATGGAACTGGGGTCCGACGATTCTCTCCCAGAGAAGCTTGCCGCCTTTGATTTCCTTTCGGGCAAAAAACTCTCCGACGTCCTTCTTGGAGATATCCTGTCTGATCTACCCAAGAACGACCCGCTCATCGTTGTCCCGGACGGTTCCCTTGGAGTGGTACCCTTTGAGATGCTGGTCCTCAATGATACAGTCAAGATCGTAACGGATGAGAGACCTCAGACCTCCGGGGCTGAATTCTTCGGAGACCGCAATCCCATATCTTATTACCAGTCAATAACAGCCCTAACTCTTGCTCGCACCCTCGGAAAACAGCAGAAGCCCGGAGAAAAACTCCTCGCAATGGTTGACCCGGTTTTCTCTTCCGATGATCCCCGCCTGGCGAAACTTGCCAAACAGGAGAAGGACAGGCTACTGGCTACGCTCCCGAAAGACCTCACTATGTCCATCGAGACCGAGACAGGGATTAGCTTTCCAAGGCTTCCGGTGACCGCCCAACTTGGAGACTCTCTGAAAAAGGCCGATCCTTCCAGGACTGACCTTTACGAAGGAATGAAAGCGAAGAAGTCAGTCCTTGTTGAGAAAGACCTGACCCCGTACCGCTCGTTGGTGTTCGCCACGCACGGCTACTTCGGGAAGGATCTACCTGGAATCCAAGAGCCCGTGCTAGTACTCAGCCTTCTTGATCAGCCCAAGGGACAGGACGGCTTCTTGAGACTCAGCGAAGTCATGGGCCTGAAGATCAACTGTGACATAGCTGGGCTTACAGCGTGCCAAACAGGGCTTGGAAGGCATATCTCCGGTGAAGGAACGATGGGAATGGGAAGAGCGTTTCAATACGCGGGGGCAAAGAGCGTGTTGATGAGCCTATGGTCTGTGAGTGAGACTGCTTCGGTGAATCTCGTAGAAAGCTTCTTAAAGAACCTGAAGGAAGGGAAGAGCAAGCTGGAGGCTTTGAGACTGGCGCGGGATGAAATACGGAAGTCCGGCTACGATCATCCTTTCTACTGGGCCCCATTTATTCTGGTGGGGGAAGTCAATTGAAAACCAGTAGGCGCAAATGTATCATAAGAGGCACCTGATACCAATTCGCGTTCAGGAATGTAATTTTAATTCGCGTTGAGTCGCGGTTTACGCTAACGCTTCCCAGGGTTTTGGGAGGTAAACATGAGAAGGATCACTAAAGCCTGACCGCATGTGTCAGCAGAGGAACTGAGAGCGCGTATCAAACGAGCGCCGGATGCGGGAACAGCTAGGAAATTGCTGGTAATCCTGAATGCGATGGTGGATCCGAGACCAGCCGAAGAGATAGCCCTTCATACAGGGGTCTCGGTTCACAGCGTGCACAATTGGATTCCGGCCTATAACCGATCCGGTCTTGAAGGCATCTTGGGGCCTGGAATAGGTGGACGGCGAAACCAGCACATGAGTAGGGAACAAGAAAGCATCTTCTTGAAGCCTTTCTTCGAGAGGGCTGAAACAGGGGAGATAGCAACTACAGTGGAAATCAAAGAGGCGCTGGAAGATTGCGTGGGACATTCCCTTCACCATTCCGTCGTTTACCGGTTCCTCCAACGGAATGAGTGGCGTAAAGTAATGCCTAGGCCCAGTCATGTTCAATCCAAGAAAGAAGTCCAAAAAGAGTTCAAAAAAAATTCCCGGAGAGGGTAGGAGAAATTCTGGAACAGAGAGAGCCGGAGGATTCCCGGCCCGTGGCTATCCTATCAGAGGACCAGGGAAGATTTGGCCGGATTAACGCCCATCGGCCCTGTTGGGCTCCCAAAGGTATGAGACCGAAAGCGCCGAGACAGATCGTGCGGGCGTTCGTGTACGTGTATTCTGCTGTCTGCATGGCGCTGGGGAAAATGACCTCTTTGATACTGCCCTACGCAAACACCGAGATGATGAATTTGTTTCTGCAGGAAGTTGCGGAAGATTTCAAAGACTTCTTCGTCGTTAGGCTGATTGACCAAGCAGGATGCCATACGGCCAAAAAACTCAAGATACTGGAAAATATAAGACTCTTGCCTCAACCTTCACATGGCCCTGAGTTGAACCCGGTCGAGCATATCTGGGAGGACCTCAGAGAAAAGGCGATGCCGAACCGGGCTTTCAAATCGCTTGATCAACTGGAGGGTGCACTTTGCCATCGGCTGAGAGAATTGGAAAACGATCCCGAAATGGTTCGCTCAATGACCAATTTCCCATTCTTGAGAGTCACTTGTTAGAAAGCGCAGTGGTATGAGTCAGCCGGGGCGCGATGTAACCGCTTTTGGGAAGGAGGGAGCGTCCATGAGTTCAGACGACCAACAAGGTTTTGCAAAGAGGTTCTTTGTCAAGCAGGCGATACTGTTGGTGATAACTATCATTCTTGTGGCTTTTTTCACTGTGCCGTTGATGAAAATTGTCAAGGGCGCTTTCAATCCGGGAGAGCTTAAGGCCAATCTGGATAAGGCAAATCAGACGCTGGAAGGTGTCGAGAGCGAGCTGGATGCTGCTCGCTCCAAGATGGCCGTTCGCTCAAAGACTATGATCGCGCCCGGTGACGAAATTCAAGAACAGTTGAAAAAAGAGGTGGAAGAGCTCAAGCGGCAAAAGGCCTTGCAGGACTTGTAGATCAAACATTTGCAGGACCAACTGGCCTTGACCCAGACGGTGTTGCAAGTGTTGAAGCCGGCATCCGCGACCGCTCCGCCTCCCGGGGTGGATTTCTGGCACAAGTTCACCGAGCTTGCGACAGAAATCGTCGGCTGCATTGCTTCTCTATTCAGCGGCGGGATGTTTATCCTTTCATGGTGGAGGAAAAGGGGGCAATCGCCCCAAGTTGCGGGCCAATGACAGATAGAGCGGGCATGACCGATCACCCATGGATTGGACGTCCCGTGTTCCAGCGAATCGAGCTGATGCAGGCTATCCATTTTTTCTCGTGGCCTGACCAAGGACAGGCGTTATTTTCCGGTCCCGCAACCCGACCATGTGGTGAAATTTTGCCAGCCGCCTATTCCTTTGCTCCGCGGGCTTTGAGCAACTGCGCCGTCTTGGCGTGACCGCCCAGTGTAGCAATCTTTAAGGCCGTCCGGCCATCGCTGTCCTTGATCTTGACATCCGCTCCCTTAGCTAAGAGAAGCTCCACCACGTCGGTGTTCCATTCTCCGGAAGCCCAAATCAACGCTGTCGAGCCCTCTCCGTCCCTGGCGTTCACATCCACCGCATGTTCCAGCAGTAGTTTCACCACTTCAATGGGACCGTTGCGCGAGGCCCACATAAGAGCAGTCCTTCCCTTCTGATTCTTCGCGTTGACATCAGCCCTTTTGTCCAGAAGCAGTTTTACCGCATCAACCTGACCGTACCAGCAAGCATGCATCAAGGGAGTGCTTCCGTACTGGTCCCTTGTGTTCACGTTCGCTCCGTCGGACAGGAGACGTTGTATTTTGTCCGCTTGACCGTCAGAAGCGGCTTCTATCAAGGCTACATCCTTATTCTCGGCCTTGAGTTCGCCGACGCCGCAAAGGACCATTACGGCCGGAACGAGGGCTAAGAGTCCGATAGATCCGAGGCCGAGGCGATGCTTCAGCATATTGTCACCCCATACGTGTCTATTTCAGGGACTTTATGATGACTCCGCTTCGAGAATCAGTTCCATCCCCATGTTCGTTATGCGCGCGGGAATGCCGGAAAGCTGCAGTCCTGACTGGAAGATACTACCTATTTCAGACTTTCGATCTGCTCGGAAAAGCGTCCCCTTCAGGGAGTAGCGGTTGCCGGCAGGCAAGACCTCGAAAGTAAGGACGTAATCGGCGCCTGTTCTACCGGCCGCAAGTTTCGCAATGGCCGCGTTGTCCCTGAAGCCTCTTTCATTCCGTAAGACTTCGGCCACCTCTCGAGGAGAAAGGAACTGATACTGCCCGCCCAACCGAGTCGCTATGTCCATCTCGGCGTAAATCCCGTCAACTTCATTTTCCGACAATTTCGAGTCTTGAGGGACCAGGATGATTAACGCGGCCTTCTGTCTCTCAACGAAGGTTCCTCCCGGTCCGGTCATTTCCTTTCCAGAGGTCGGAGCCGGGGCCTTCCACACTACGTTGCTGAGAGCCGGGTTTAGGACAGGTCCTTGCGGCTCGTGGGGCATCAAGAACATGATAAATATGGCTCCGATTGCCGCGCCGGCGGCCACTGAAGGCAAATGGAAAAATGCCCTTACAGTTAGCAATAGGTTGTCGGCCCATTGAACAAACGGTGGACGAGCCGGAGCGTACTCCGCCGACACCAATCTTCGAACCTGTTCTTTTGCGCCGAGCGGGATGTAAGCCGTCCCACACTCAATCTTTTCCTGCGAGAGTTCCTTGATAAGAGAAACCCCCTCCGCACAATCCGAGCACAATGCGATGTGATTCGCTATATCCGGCCTCACGGTCTGACCGTACACGAATTCAAAAAGGGCGACCGGGTCCGGACAAGGCGAGAACAAGCCAGCCAATTGATCCTTTTGCTCTCTGAGCGTCTCATCCAGCTGCCTGAGCGCATCGATCTCTCGCCTGCAATAAGAGCATTGTTTTACGTGGTCCTCGATTTCGGGCATTCTCTCGGAGAATTCTGCCGGCGACAGAACCATCATGAGCTGTTCCGAGAGGTCCGGTCTTTGGCATCGGGGCATCTTAATTCTTCTCTTTCAGGATGTTGAGTAGACGAACCAGACATCTCTTCAGTTGAACCACAAGTGTGTTCGTCTTGATCCCGGTCCTGCGAGAAATTTCGTCAAACGAGCTATCTGAGACATACCGTTGCTGGATCAGGTCCTTGCACCGCTCATCCAGCTTGAACAACGCCTTTTTCAGTGACAAGAGCTCTTCCTGCTCAAGAAGCAACTCTTCCTGGTTTCTGCCTGAGTTGACGCAAATCTCCACCCGTTGTTGGTCGGTTCCGGACTCGATGGGGTCAAGGGCAACCTGACCCGAACAAAGTCTTCGTTTGATCGCCGTCTTTTTTCGTAGATGTCCTGTGCATGTATTGACGGCTATCCTGTATACGAATGTGCCCAAATTGCTCCTAAACTCAAAAGTTTTCAGAGCCCTGACGATCTCCGCCATGACCTCCTGAGTCACGTCTTCGATTTCCTGAGTATCGAACCTCCATTTCTTCCATGACACGACCGACACAATGGCGCCGTAATGACTGTCAATAAAAGCTTCCCAGGCTTTCGGGTCGCCGGTTAGGCATCGAGCCACAAGCAGCTTTTCGCCGGCATCCGGACTGCAAATTGCGGCTCCGGCAGTCATCATTGAGCCTGCTCTGAAAACTTGAATTCCACCCGCCTGTTCAGCGCCCACCCCTCAGCGTCCCCTTTGGGGGAAAAGGGCTTATCCGGTCCACATCCCTTGGTAGAAAGTCGAACGGGATCTATCTTGAAGTTTTCCACCAAGTATTTTTTGATGGCTTCAGCCCTCTGGTTTGATAGTAACATATTCCTCTCGTACGATCCTCTGCTATCCGTATGCCCTTCCACCGATACCGACAGCGCCGGGTTCGCGGCAATTTCACGTTCCAGAGCCTGTCCGAAAACCTTGAGCTCAGGGAGCGATTGTTCTTTTATCGCGCTGGACCACTCATCAAACAGTATCCTGTTTGTTTGGATAGTGTTTGGGGGTCGAATTTTTCTTATCCATGTTCTCTCGACACTCATCTGCCGGTCTTTTTTCAAATCCTGAAGAGCCACTTCGGAAAGCGGCTTGCCCTGTTGATAGGAATCCAGGCGACGTTGCGCCTCCTGCAACGCCTCTCGGACCCCTCTGTCATCTCTTTTCTCCAACGCCTTCCGGTAGGCTTCCACTGCCATTCCAAACTGCGCCTGATTCATAAAGAGGTCTCCCAGGCGGGCATGATAATCAGCTCCCTTCTCAGGACATAAACGCAGTATGTTTTGCACGAAAAGTATTTGGTCCGCATCGGTGGACTGTCTTTCCAAACGGTCGCTGAGTGCGCCGATCACGCTTTGAGAACAGTCTCTGCCGGGAGTCGTAAGGAGCAAGCCATCGGACAGCTTTCTCTCCAAGAGTTCATAGCCGGCCCTGCTGTCGGACGAGGCTGTCTGACATTTTTGTCGAATCGCAACCAGACATTTCTCCGCGCTGGAGCGATTTTCCCTGACGAGCTCCGCCAGCGCCTTCGCGGACGCATCTTCTCCCCTGAGCGTGTCAATCAATTTCTTATAAAAGGAATTGATCGATTGCGCCGGCTCTTCCGCTCTCAAGACACCACTACAGCTCAACAATAGGCAAAGCAGCAAGATCTTGGTGGTGGGCTTCGATCTCATGTCAAACCCCTATTGTTTCGGCGCCCGAATTATTGAATGCAGGTTGTCCAGACTACCTTCGAGCACTCGACCTTCCCATTGGAGATTGGTCACGGGACCTTCCGCGCCCGGAACAATCTCGTCGTTCCACGCTTCAAAGAAGACCATTTCTATTCCTTTAGGCTTCCCCTTTCCTTTCGCAGCGTCATATGTAGCCTCGAAGGGTGTAACAGCCCATTGATAATAGTAGACCTTTCCGGAGCGCTCCTTTACTTGAAAGACGTCTACAGTCACCGCAGGCTTTCGAGAAAGCTCTTCCAGGTATACTCCGGCTGTTTTCCAGAGAGCGTCTTTAGGGGTCAAAGGTTTTGACGCGCCGGCCAATTTGGCTAGACCCTGAAATAGAGGTTTCAAGTTCCTGAACTGCAGTTTTTCTCCGACGTTGTCAGGGGATTTTTCCAGCAAGCCTCGGCAGATCTCGGACATACGGCTGGACGCGTTGGCCAGGCCAAGCAAAAATTGTTCCGAATCAGGTTCCAGATAGAGTTTCACCAGGGGGGGGATCTCCTTTTCCACTGAAGGGGACTTGCGAACAAGCACGGACACCTTGGCCATGAGAGCAGTCTGCTCTGCCAGTGAAGTAATCGACGCCGCGAAGAAATTACGCCTCATCGGACGCGTGCTCCAATCCTTTGCTCCCAGGGAAATCGCCTTCAGCACGGTCATGTAGTAATTGCCGTCTCCTGCTGAAGAAGATCTCTCGTCCAGCCCTTTGATTTCCACTCCTGCCACGCTGACTCCTTTCAGCAGATTGTCGAATCGAAGGGTCTTGGCAATTTTGTCCCTGGGAGCGTCGCCGGGAATCAATTGCCGCTTCACCTCATCAATGACCGTCTCATGGACGCTTTCACGTTCTCCGAAAGGCTGAATCCCGAGACCTCTTTCCGGATTGATTCGCGGCAGGCCTTTGGCTTCGGCCCATTTTAGGACATCTTCCTTCGTGAGAGCGCCGGCTTTTGCGATCTCGGCGAGGTCTGAAAACGTGGGGAGGTCCGAGGGGCCATTGACCTCGGAATAGAACTTGTGGACCAGCATCCACAACTCAACCGGCTCCTTGTTCGCCGGGTCCGAAAACATCTTCTGAACGGCCGGAGCGGTCTCAAAGGGAAAGAGCATGCTCTTGGGAAACGGAAACGATTCCTTTTTCACCGCAACGTCTACTGTAGCTTTGGCCAGGTATTGCATTGCCGCAAAATATCTCTGTAACCCCTCGGATTCCGCGTAATGGCCCCTGGGGACAAACATCGGATGAGACTTGACCTCTTGGGCCTGCTGCTTTATCTCCTCCGATAATTCGACCTCCGGGTCCTCAGCCAGTATTGCAAGGGCCACCCCGAAGAGCCGCCGAGCATTGTCGTCCGAGGCCGCCTTGACCAAGCCCCTGAGCGCCTGCTCCAGGACGGGAATGAGGGCCGTCTGTTCAACCGCTTTCTGGTTCTCCTGAGCTACGCCTTTCATCACCTGGAACAGGTAGGAGTTGCTCAGGATTACCGAGCGCCCTTTAACGAGTTGTTGTTTCACCCAGTCCTGGGTTGAGGGGTTAAGAGCGGAAACCGGTTTTCCATTGAGCAATTTCGGGGATTCGACCCTCTTTTGTTTTCTGGGTTCTCCGCCCGAGACCGAGGCTGCTAGCAACGAGAACAGGAGGAGACCGACAAGGCATCCCGGAATATGTTTCGGCAGTCCAATCATGATCGCCTCACACGGGGGATGCGATTCTCCCCCTGGCTCTAAGGCGCGGACGCATCCACGCTGAGGATCTCAATACGTCTATTAGCTCGTCGCCCCGTCAAAGTATCGTTTGTGGTCCAGGCCCGTGAATCGCCCGCTGCCGCAACAGCGACCGCAGAAGGGTCCACTCCCTTCTCTTCTACCAGGTATTGCTTCACGGCTTGCGCTCGCTGCTGCGAGAGGGTCTGATTGTAATTCTTGTTTCCCACGTTGTCGGAATGGCCTTCGATCAGATAATTCCCGGATTTAAGCTCTTCGCTCTTCAGGGCCCCAGCGAGTTCATCGAGTTGTCGTCGCGCCCCGGAAGAGAGAGCGAACGACGACGCTGAGAAAGTAACCTCGTGCAGGCGCAGTCTTGCGCGAAGTTTTGAGAACTGCGGACACATGCACATCAGGTTTTCTTGCTCGGTCCGGAGTCGGACCACTATATCAGGCTCGGTTATAAATCCGGGCTGATCTTTGGCGATCAGAGCTCCGCCAAGCTCGATGAATTTCTTTGCTCGGGCGCTCTCCGGTTTTATCCCCAGCGCCCTTTCGAAATAGGGCAGACTCCTTTGATACAGCCCCGCGCTGAGAAGGGTCTCCCCGAGTCCTAAGAGAGCGCCGGCACTGTCTTTGGCAATCCCCAGGGCCTTCTCATAGCTGCCCACGGCGTCATCAAATTTTCCCATATTTTTGTTCATCTCTCCCAGACCGCAATATGCGGCCTCGTGGGAAGGACACAGTCTGACTACCCTTGAGAACGCTTTGAGCCTTTCTTCGGGAACGGAGACTCTCAGACCCCTTTGATAAATCTTGTCAGCCGCGGAACAATTCCTGGCGCGGCTCGTCACCGCTATCAGCTCTTCAAGCTCTTGTGCAACAAGAGAATAGGCCTCGACCCGCTGTTGGTTCTCTTCCCGCTGAATCTTCCCGCGTATAACATCCAGACACTTCGCTGCTAGGTCGCGATTCATGCGGACCAGCGTCTCCAGCTTGGACGTCTCATTATTCCTGAGCAAGTCTACAAAATTTCCATAGAATTCATTCAGACGGTCCGCATGCGCATGGGTCGAACACGCCAGGAGTAAAATCGTTATGATGATTGCGCCTCGTGTGCGCATCTTGACCTTCACATCGCTTCTGCGGGGGTCCGGGACAGCGCTGTCCTCTTCAACATAGATTAGTAGGAAATTGACGGCTATTGTGACGAAGCTCGGCACCTTGCCGCTGAACAGAGACGTCTAAAATACAGGCCGCCCCCTGCCATGCTCAGCTCAGACCTTTTTGTCAAATTAAACAACCACGTGCTGGACGTCAACTCTAATTATTTGGACGGAGCAATTCCGCAATCACGTGGGGCAAACCACTAGTCAGTGCGAGGACGCAAGCCCAAAGCAATCTCCATTGGTGGGACAGGCTTCTGAAACTGTCTCAACGCTCACCAATCACCACAGGGTCTGTACGAAGCGCTTCGAAAACCGCCCGAAATCAGGGCGCTCCTCGAAGCGCGCCCTGCCAAGCCAGTGTCACAGAATATAATTTTGAGACAGTCTCAGACGCCTGTCGCACCAACAGGTCTCACCAATAGGTCAAGAATTTTGTCAATCGCTGTAAAACCGATGGTCGTACCCGGCCTTGCGCATGCTGTCTCGGCCGCAAGCAAGGCCGCCAGTAGCCCATGAATGAGGCCAAGCCAAAGGAACCGGCCGGAAGTCACGTGTCTTTACTTGGGCACGAGACGTCCACGCGGGTCTTCGATAACGATCCCTCTCGATTTGGATTGCTGTAATATTTCTATCACGGCTTTGTGGCCGCGAGCCTTTGCCCAATCCAGCGCTGTTTTCCCATCCGTGGTCCTGGCCTTGACATTGGCGCCTTTCTGCAAGAGGAGCTTGACTATGTCAGCCCTGCCAAAACCCGCAGCCCAGACGAGAGGAGTCCATCCGTCATTGTCTTTAGCTTCGACGCCGGCCCCGGCTTTGAGAAGGGTTTCCACACAAGGGATTCGATTGTACCTGATGGCGAGGTGCAGCGACGTCTGGCCTCCTTGGCTTGTCGAGTCCACAGGCGCACGGTTCTGTATCAAAAGTTCCGTGACGCCCTGGTGGCCGTTATATGACGCAGAATGCAGGGCCGTCTCGCCGTAATTGTTCCGGAGCTGAACGTTGGCGCCTTTCTTCAACAGAAAATCGACCATTCTGAGGTTTCCGAATTTCGACGCGACAATGAGAGTAGTCTCACCGTCCCTGTTCTTGGCGTTTATGGGGGCCCCTTGCGCCAGGCTTTGGGCGGCCGCCTCGAGATTATTGTCCCCTGCGGCGATCAATAGGGCATCCTCCAACTGGCCTTTGGCGGGCCCGGGTTCCGCAGAGCTCATCCCTCGGTGTTGAGATGGAGCTTGTTGTCGAGTATCCCCGCGGCCCTGTCCAAAGACGGATTGGGCCAAAATAATGACGATCAGCAAAGAAATCACAATCGGAAGACGCTTCATGATGTAACCCCTTCAATTCGGCTGATTTCTCATGTGGAAGGGAATTATTTCGGCACGAGCCGGCGGCTTCTGTCCGGGATGACGCTCCCCTTGCCCTTGGCCGCTTCTTCCAACATTGTAGCTATTTCCGTATGGCCGCACCTCTTAGCGTAATCCGCCGCGGTCAATCCTTGGCTATCCTGAGCTCGGACATTTGCGCCTCTCTTCAGGAGCAGGGGCACGATCTCAGTCTGGCCCCAAGCGGCGGCGCACATCAAAGGCGTCATACCGGCTTGGGTCCTGGACTCCAGGTCCGCCTGTCTTTCCATCAGCAGGTCGGCAACCTGCGGCCTGCTCCAGCAGATGGCACGGATGAGAGGGGTAAAGCCCCATCGGTCAGGGGCATTCACATCAGCCCCGCGATCCAACAATATTTGAATTATGTCTGGATGCGCCATTATTGCGCTTTCATGCAGCGCAGTATAACCATCGCTGTCGCGGCCGTTGACATTTGCGCCCTTTTCCAGGAGGAGTTTGGCCATTTCCGGAAAACCCCCGCAGGCAGCGTTCTTGAGCGGCCACCACCAACCGTCCTTGTCGCGGGCATCCACTTGAGCGCCAGCGTTGAGCGCCCGACTCGCGTCCTCCAAATCATTGAACCAGGATGCTTCAATCAATCGGGTGTCTTCATTAGCGCCCTTGATCGAGCGGCTTGGTTCAGCGAGGCTTGGTTTAATGTCGAAACGTGTCTGCTTCGTGACACTCGGACTTTCCTGTGAAAAAACTTGCCCCGCGATGACGGCAAGAACAAATACACCCACTGTCAATACCGCTCTATACATAGCGTTTCCTCCCGTCGGGTTGCAGCAGCGTAACGAGTGGTCTCACAGTTCATCAAGCGGATGCCATCTTCCGCTGACTTTGCCGCATCCTCATCAGTGGCCGCCGAGTTTTGTCCTTTCGGCCCGACGCGCCGTATATCTATTTGAGCTGTAATCCCTTTCCCTGCGCCTTCTTCAGCATTTCGACTATTTCCGCGTAGCCCAATGTATTAGCCCAATATGCGGCGTCACGGCCGTCACGGGCTTTGTGGCCGGCGTTTGCTCCCTTGGCCAGTAGCTCTCTGACTATCTCCACTCCGCCGTGCGCGGCGGCATACATAACGGGCGGCCAATCCACGTTTTCCCCGGAGTCCACATGAGCCCCTTTTTCCAAGAAAAGTTTGACTACATCCGGGTAGCCTTTACAACAAGCCCTCATAAGCGCGGTATTACCGTCTTTGTCCCGGAGATCGGCCGCTGCCTGCTTTTCCAGGAGGAGTCGAACTATTTGTATATAACCCCCCTCGCAAGCATGAATCAGCGCGGTCCTGCCATTCTTGTCCCTGGCATTGACATCAGCGCCTTGTTGCAGCAAAGCAGCCACACACGACAAGGAGCCATGCGCTGCGCATTCCGTCAGCTTCTGGTAAACCAGCGATTTAGGTAGGACCCCTGACAGTATTTCGGTCATGTCCTTTTGAATTTTATCGTAAATAATAGGGTCGTCGTCAGCGGAGCAAGGGACGAATCCCATCAAGACCAACAACACAGTAGCCGGCCACTTAGAGCCATTAGGCATGAGATTCTCCCTCCCGAACTTTCGGGACAGCGTCGCGGCCATCTCGCAGGGTTCCTGAAATCCGGTTTCTCATCTCGTTCACTTCCTCGACTTCTCCTTGAGCATTTTCCAGAGCATCGCCTTGGGGGTCTCTGATTCATCTTTGACGGCGCCGGCGGACGGATCGACAGTGTCCAACACCAGTAGTCGCGTGGTGTAATCAACTGGTTGGGCTGCAAGCCCCTTTTTCGTGGAGAGAATGCCCAAGTCCACCGCCAGAGACACCAGTGGGTTCCCTTCTTCCAAACTTTTCAGCTCCGAGAGCTGCAGCGGCTTGCCGCTTGCCAAGAGTAGCATCTTCTCAGATCCTGGCTTGCCCGTGGCTTTCAGGGCAAGTCGAAGCCATTCCTCTCTCCTGACAAGCCTCGGTTGATTCTGCCCCGCAGGAAACAGCAACTGCAAGGCACCCGAATCACTAAGCTTGAAAGCGTACAGGTACGCGTCATTACGGGGCCGAACCCGTACCTCGAATGGCTCTCCGAGGGCAAACTCGGCCAAACCGGATTTGTCCGGAGAGTATTTCACTTCAAGGGTGCGAGGATCACGGCTTGTAAAGAGCCGGATGCGGCTCAGCATGCCCACGGTTTGTATCGAGTCCCAGATTCGGTCGGCCAGGACATTCGGCGATGAGGAATTGTCCAGTGTGAACCTGCCGTACACCTCATTGGTGTTATTCATAACCAGGATGTCGCCCTTGCCTCCGGGGCCTCCGAAACGCACGGTGACGTCGTCCAGCTCGTTGAAAGAGGTTACGGTCCTGAACTCACTGTGGGCGGTCACATTCTCGTCCACCAACTTTGCCACCGCCATCATGGATTGATTGTCGCGAGCTTCGACCAAAAGTCGTATGGGGGTCTTGCCCGGAGATTTGGTGGTAGTCTCTTCACCCACTCTCGTTTTGTACAGTCCTCGTCCAAACGTGGAGGCGTAGAGGGTGTCGCCCTTCATGGTCAAATGCGTGACCGGAGCAAATTGGAGACCTCTGTTCATCGGTTCCCAATTCTCACCGGCGTCATTGCTTGTAAATACTCCGATATCCGTGCCCAGATACAACCTCTTGGCGTCTCTGGGATCGAATATGATGGAGCCTACGGGCAGGTTCTGCGGCAAGTCCTTGGCGCGAGGCTTCCACGTCTTTCCTCCATCCGTTGTGCCCCATACCTGCTTGATCTTCTGAGTGGTGTACGTAACAAACACGCAATTAGGGTCCCCGTAACTTACGGCAATGCAGCTTATCCAAGCTCGCTGGGGCAATTGGCCCTCGCCGACTCTCTCAAATTTGGGCTCCCGGGCGTCCAGGTCCCTGCAAACATGAAGGGACCCGTCCGAAGAACCGACCCAACAGACCTTGCTGTCGGAAGGATCCAACGCTATCCACGATATTGCGCCCCAGTTAGAGCCCCCTGTCAGGTCTCTCGAGACGGGAGTCCAAGGATTCGGAAGCGCTGCGCCGGAGGCCCTGAACGCGATGTTGCGATAGAGGCGTGTTGTCCCCGCCAGAGCGTGATCGCCATCTTTCGGATCCACGAGAAAAGGAGCTATGAAGAGCCGCCGATCTTGTTTTTCAATTCCGTTGGTAACAAACACAAAGTAATGCCACTCACGACGCCAAATGCCCAGATGAGGGATCGATCCGTATTTCAGGCTCGGATATTGTTGGTCCCATCCACAGAACGCTCCGTCACCTCCGCCGGCCTCCCACCAGTCCTTGTCGTCCCCGCTCCGCCAAATGACCGTGCCGTTGTCCTGGGTGCCGGCGATGACGCTTTCCCGGGACGGGTGCAGCGCAAAATGATAAATCTGAGTGATCGGCAAAGAGGCCTTGACTCGCTCCCAATGGAGGCCGGAGTCCCGGCTTACGAAGAGGGCGCCGTCCGTGCAGGCATAGACTACGGAAGGATAGTATGGCGAGAACCTGATCCTGTGTATATCCGCGTGGACATATGGTAGGTCCCTTCGGTCCGAGTCGTCATCCCACCTGGATACCTTTTCAATTGTCTTGCCGCCGTTCTCACTTCTGTAAAGGTCGATTCCGCCGAGGATAATGACGTTAGAATTTCCGGGGTCCACGGCAATCGCGTTTACATACCATTGTTGTCCGCCGGAATACCGGGATTTATCATTCTCGTCATAATAGGCGAGATAATCAGGGCCATTCCTACCTTGCTCAAAGACCTTCTCCCATCTCACGCCCCGGTCGCTTGACCGATAGAGCGCGAGCGCCCCTTGGGTCCTCGGATTCCCGATCGACGCGTATACCACGCCATCCTTGGCCCCGATCCCTACGGCGATCCTCCCCGCCGCGCCCGGCAAACCGGGGAAAACCACCTGTTCCCAGGAACCTTTTGTTCCGCCGGTGCGACTTACGACCATGGTCCCAGGAGACCCCGACCCTCCAAGACCATAGGTGGCGTACACCACGTCAGGATTTGTCGGATCAAACGCCAGATCGGCCACCATGTCCTTGACGCCCGTGAAGACACGCTCCAACGTTTTCCCGTCATCCTCGGAGCGAATCAGTCCGATGGCGTCTCCCACCATAATACGTCCCGGCCTTGCCGGATTTGTCAGTATGCGGAAGACCGGGACCGAAATCAAAGCAGGTCCGCCGGCCCGAATCAGTGTCGGCCCCCAGGTTTCGCCCCCGTCCTGACTGATCAAAATACCCACGCCCAATTCCCTGCTTGAACCCACAGGCAGGTCCCCGCTGCCGGCAAACAGTTTGGAGGGGTTTTCCGCGGATAACGCAAGTGTATCCACAGTGAGGACAGAGAGAAAATCCTGACAGATCTTCCAGGTTTTTCCGCCGTCCGCTGTTTTCCAAATCCCGCCTCCCGGTGAAGCGACCCAAATGACGCCGGGATCCTGTGGATGAAACAGAATATCGGCGATACGACCACCAACGAATTCCGGGCCCAGCGATACCCACGAAGGGTCGGGGGTCTTTCGGAAGTCTTTGATTCTTTTCTCGAGGCCAATAATGGATTCCTTCGCTTGGACATAGGCTCTGGGATCAAACACACCATCTGCGCCCGCTCTTTGCCTGAATCTCATTTCAGCCAATTCTCGCGGGAACATACCGCGTTTAAGGCGATTCCATTTTGTCTGAGCCTTTACGCTCTTTTCCTTTACTCCAGCACGACGTATGGGCAATTTCACGGCCCAAGGGTTGTCCGCATCTGTAGCCGCCGTTGACAGAGCGGATTCCTGTAATTCGAGTTCAGCCTTACAATCAGACGGCGATATCCAGGCGAGGAAGAGGATGAAAGAGGCAAGAAGCAATTTCAAGTAACGTCGCTGGGTCACGGCCGCGCCCTCCGCTTGTCAAGAGAAGGCCCTCAGCGCTTTTGGCCATTCGAGTTGGGGGCTGCGCACGGGGAGTCGGGAACAAGGCCTTCCACTCGTATGTCTTTTTCCGATGCGCCTACTGGGCCGAGGTTTAAGATTACAACCCTGCGGTTGTAACGGTCTATTTTGGGCCAGTCCGGTCGCGTCTGGCTATGCCGGGAAATCACGGGGCTGGTCTTCCCGTAGCTGACAGGGAACATCTTGAGCGCGGTAACACCGCGGATGTTCTCCAAGTATTCCACAACGGCCGTTGCTCGCTCGGCGCCGAGTCGACAGTTATACTGTTCTCCGCCTGCCTCGTCAGTGTGACCTTCAACCACAATGGAGTTTCCTGAGAAATCCTCGCTCCTTAGCGCGTCACCTATGGAATCCAGACGCTTCTTGGCGTCATCGTCCAGCGAGGATTTGGCGCTGTCGAAGTACACTTCCAGGCGGTTGAGCTTGGCGCGGTCCTGTGGGGCCACCGACTTTTCAACGGCCAGGGTATCCTTCGCAGTCTCCGCGGAGTAAATCACCGAGAAGAAATCTTCCGCATTCTCGATGAGGCTCTGCTCCAAGCCTTTGTCGCCCTTTTTCTTGAGGGCCCGGTAAATGTTCAAATGGACCAGCGCCAGTTCAGTATTCCCTCTGGCTTTGTACACGTTGCTCAAGAGAAGATTGGCGTCGGCAAGGTCGTCCGACGACTCCTCAACCAGCGCCCCCTTGAACCGGTTTGCCTGGAGGAGCCATTCAAAAGCCTTTTCCTTTTCCTGGCGGTCGTAATAGAGCTTGCCCAGCTTATAGTACCCATCCGCGTGATTGCCATGAGAAGGGCAGGTGGCGAAGGCGAGTTCCAAGAGATCTATCTTTTCTTGCGGTGAAGATGTTTGCACCGCTTTACGATAGATCTTTTCCGCCTCGAGGTATTTTTTGTCCGAGCAACCGGCGTGAATGCCGTCCGCCAACGACAGAAACAGAAGAGCCGTGATACACAAAATTTTGGGCGCCGCCGACACAAGCTTCATCGCAGGCCACCTATTGTTGAAAAGATCTAAGCATAATGACCTTTGCGCTCCAGTCCCCTTTTGGCCTGCCTCCGGCCACGAACTCGGACCACACGGCGTTTAGAAAACGATCCTGTTCCGATATTCCCGGGTCTCGCGGATCGCCTATATCATCCTTGTCCCAAAATCGGCCAAGCGCCTCGGATGGATTCGGCGCAAGAAGCGCAAATATCATATCCCGACCGAACGGTTCCTGTACGGTAAACCACCCTTCGGCTCCGACGACGACCGAGCCGTTGGCTTGAAGTCTCTCGGGTTTGGACTGAGGCATAGGGTAAAGGGGATGAATGATTCCCGTGGTATCCACACTAAAGATATAGAGGCAACCCTGGGTTTTCGTCTTCGCGCGAAGCAACAGCGCGTCGCCCTTGACAATCTCGCCTTCTGTCCTAGGAGCGGCGCCTTTTATTTCGTAGTTGATGTCGAAGTCGGACTTGGCCCCCCTGTTGCGAAGCGCGGCCATGCTCGCTTGAATGTACAAGGCTTTGAGGTTCCCGGACAGGCCCCTCATAGTCTCTTCAACAGAGGCTCCCTGTTGGCTTTCCCAAACCGCGCCGGTGGAGTCCGAGATCTGGCCCAGATACTGGCCGCCTTTCTTTTCAAGCGCCACATAAACCGAAATTTCGTCTCGCTTTTCAGTCGGTATGAGCGCGGGCACACTTCGGCTGATCACGGATCGAGCGTTCTCGAGATCGGATGCGGAAATCCCTCCCACGGATCTCAGAGCATACCCCATTCGCTGGGGCCTTTCGATCCGGTCCTCCGTTTTTTCCACATGTGTTTCGAAAACTTCTTTGGACAGGTTCTCCGGCTGAAACTCGTACTGGGGTATCTGCGCATACCCGTCCCGTTTCACCTCTTCTTGCAGAAAGTTGGCCAAGTCGGCGAAAGAAATCCTTCCCTTCCTTTTCGTATCGGCCGCGCCGTGGAGCCCGTGATACAGGTACCACGTGAATACACTGTGCGGCCCTTTGGGATCTTTTGTAAACGGCACGACCTGTGCGACCTGGGAGTTTTCACAAGCGGTGAAGGCTACCATTTGCACTCCGAATATGGTGAGGTCGGAGCCGATATATGGCTTATCCGGCTCGAGCGACTTGGGTTCGCTAAGCCGTTTCTCGAGGACCCCTTTGAAGAAGGTAGGTCTCTCAAAATTCTTGTTTTTCACGAGTTGTCCGTCCATTGCCTTGTACACGGACCCGGAGTGGCACGAGTCACTGATGAATATGACCCTCCTCCCTTTCAACTGGCTGAGCAACTTGTGGATTTCATCGCCTAAAAGAGCGTTGACCGTGTCTTTCAGGTCGAAGGCTCGGCTTGATCTGCCTCCGAAGGTCCGCTGAGCCATGTCTTTTATGACGTTAGAGTCATGACAGATAAGGGCTTTTCCTTTTCCGTCCTGAATCTCATGCCCGTTTTCGTCCCAGAACTGTATGCCGTGCCCGCTGAAATAGAACAGGGCCGTGTCTCCAGGAGCTGTTCCATCGATAAGCCATTCTTTGAAATTGTTTATCACGTCTTGTTTGGTGGCCTTTGAGTTGAGCAAAGACCGGACGTCCTTTTCCTGAAAGCCTGCCCCGACGGTTATCGCTTCTTTCACAAGCCTGACGTCGTCCGCAACCCCCTCAAGATTCCTGGTCGGATCACTGTGCTGTTCGATCCCTACAAGAAGGGCCTTTTTTGCGGCCGAGGCGCAGGGGACCCCGGCGGTGAATGTCACCGCCAGGGCCAGCAAAACGGCTAGGGTACGCCTGCTCGTTCTCACGTTACCTACACCTTCCCCTGCGATCATAATCGTCCGGTTCAACCGCATCCCCGTTTCTCACCTCGACCCGTCGATTCAGCAAACGACCGAGCTGCGTGGTGTTTGAGGCTACAGGACGATACTGACCAAAGCTCTGCGGCGCCAGACGACTGGAACGAATATCCCACTTTTCCGTCAGGTAGCGAATAACGCTCCTGGCCCTTTGGTAAGCCAGCTCGCAATTCCTGTCCTCGGTCCCGACACTGTCCGTGTGGCCGTCTATGTAAAAGGTCCCCACATGCGCCAGACGTGACGAAGCGAGCGCCTGACCGAGCTCATCCAACTGATCACGCGAACTCGGCGTTAATGTTGCGGACCCGGATTCAAATAGTATGCTGTGGAAAACCACTTTCGGGGCGTCTCCGTCACGAACGCGTCTCCTCGACGAATCGCGGCCCCCAGAGCCTGGACGTTCCCCTTGGAGAGATTCCACGATTACGTCCCTTTTGATGAACTCACTCGGCCCTTTTGCCTCCTGAGCGGAAGGCGCCTCCTTGACGAGTTTGTCATACTCCTTCAAGGCGTCTTCGTCCGGACAAGAGCTCAACCCTGTTTCGTAGAAAGCTCGCGCGAGGTCGGGTTTGTCCCCTTTCACCAGACTGCGGGCAGCCTTGAACACCTTCGGGCATGCCTGTTTCGGCATCAATCGAACCGCCTTCTGAAACAGTTCCAAGGCGTCGGAAAACTTTCCGTGAGAAAATAGCGCTTCTCCTTCGTTTAGGACCGCCCCAACGTCACCCTTTTCAGGACATAGCCCGGAGGCCCGTTCCAACAGTTCCTCTTTGATTTCGGGAGGCATCTTGGTAGACGCCCGAACGTCCCTGCGGATGGCTGCGGCTCTCTCACAATCGGAGGAAGCGCCGGCTACCGAAAACGTTGACAGGATAATTGCCGCCAATAATCCTGACATAAGCCCGTACCGTCTCATGGCGCCACCTTGAAGGAAGTCTTGGCCCGGACATACACTTCCCCTGGAAGTTCACTCAACTGGACGTCAATGTCCTTGTTTATCTTCTCGCCCTTTTCTTCCCATGGCTGGTACACGTATTTGTCGAAGTCATACGAACCGGGGAATAGTTGGAGCTTGTGAGTAGTGAACACGGCTTTTACCACTTCCACACCCTCGGGACCCTTGACCCTATATTTGAACTCATCTTCCTTTGCCGTAGGAATGGCCACCACTTCCCCGCCTTTGACAAAATTGTCCCGCTGGAACCGATTGGGGAAGATGACCCGGACCTTGTCGCTGGTCCCGAAATCAACCAGATTGAGATATCCGTCCCGTTCCGCGTAGAAAAAGAAGGTGACTGTGTCGCCGACCTGGTAAGTTTTCCGCTCGGTCCACAATTTTACTGCTACATCCTTGTTGGATTCACGGGTTGTTTCAGCAGCCTCTTCGGCTTCCTCCCCGCTGTCCTCGGCCCCACGGGAAACTATCGTGAAATTGGTCTCGGCTTCTGTCCAGCCTTTCTTGTCCTGTTTACGGAGCTCCACGCTGACGTCCTTGATGGCTTTCACAGGGTCCTTTACCTCAGCGAACGGCCCTTCTCCCTCCAAGAGAGCCTCCTTGGGGAAACAGTCGTAGGGCTTCAGCGTGCCGATCGCCTTGATATAGTTGACCCCTTTAGGCCCCTTCACTCTGAACACGTAATCCGAGTCTTCAGCAGGGACCTTGTAAACCCGATCCTTGACCACCTTGTTGGACTTCTGCCACTTGTTGGGAAAAATCACATGCACTTTTCCGCTTGACCCCAGGTCCACGAGGGTCACATACCCGTCTCGGTTGGAAGTGAACTGAAACGCCACTTCATCGCCTATGGGGACCTTTCCACTCTTTTTGACCGGCTTGATTTTTATTTTGAAGTCAGGATTGTCGGAGCGTATGTTGGACACTTCTTCTATAACGACGTCTTTGGTTTCTTTCTGGGACTGAGCGAAAACCACGCCGCCCATGAGCAGCAAGGCACCCAGTGCTGTCCCCATCATGACTGTGGTGTAGAATCTTCTGTTCATCGATAGCGTCTCCTTTCCATTAAAGCTTTATGTCCTTTGCGAGGCCATACTCGTCAGTGAGTTGCGGTGTCTGACGTTCAGTTAATGAGGAGGTCTCGTCCACCACGTTTTGGCGAGTCTTATCAAACGCGGCCTGAAGATCTCCGGGATGACTCTTGATGTTTTTTACAAGCCAGTACGTAAATAGCCCGGCCTGCTTGGATCGATCTTCGTACGATGACTCCTGTTTGGCGCAAGCAGCCAGTAGCGACTCTTTTTCCATTACGGCGTCACCGTAAACCCCTCGGGTAGTATCACTACCCAGCATTTGCAGTTCTTTCTGCCGTCCGCTCCGAATCCTTCGAATCTCCTCGGGAGACAGCAAGGGAAGGTACTTTGAAACAAGCTTGGCGGACATCTCTTTGTTTATGGAGCCGCTGTGGCAAGAATCCACCACCACCAATCTTCGCCTGGCCGGGATGCGCTTCAACATGTTTCCGAAGTCATGGCCGGCCAGTAGTATATCCTTGAGCTCAGGGTCCTCAAGCGTCAGCCTCTGTTTGGTGTGATAGCAAACTAGGGCCGAGGATAGGCCGTCCGGATGTTGTACGGGAGGTTCATCAGGGATCAGGGTCCCGTGTCCGCTGAAATAGATGAACACCAGGTCTTCCGGCTGGGTTTTGGACGATAGCCAGCGTACGGCGTCTGCGAATCCGGCTTTGGTCGCTTGGCGCCCGAGGAGAACTTTCAGATTCTCGCTCGGGATATGGAGCTTTTCCCCTATGAGCCGGGCAAAGCCCTTGGCGTCGTCGTCGCAATACTGAAGTCCCGAAGTGCCGGCGCCAATGCTTACCAGGTAAACGTTACGGCTAGTAATCTTGCCGCCTTCCGGCACGTCGCCGACAACCAACTTGGCCTCGGCGGTGCCCCAATTCACATTCTCCGACAGGCCTTCGGACCTGTTCACCGCCTCGACCACCAGGTCCTTCAAATTCTTCCGATAAGACTTGAATCCACTCTTGTACTCGCTGAACTCGTCTTCACGTATGATGGCGTTCTTTTCCGTGGACGCTACCGCCGCGATCCGTTCAATTCCTTCCGGTCCCGAAACTCTGAAGACGAACCTGTCCGAAGGACCCGGAAATGAATGACGCTTGCCCGCCTGCACAAAGTTGTCGTTTCCGGAAAACTCGTTGGGCCACAGACGGGTGATCTTCCCGGAAGTCCCGACGTCGATCAAGGTAAGGTAACAGTCCTTATCAGGCTCAAAATATACGGTCACCGTGTCGCCTGGATTCACTCTCGTCCGGTCAACGGAAAGGCTTATGTTTATTTTCCCTTGGCCTTCATTGACCGGAACCACTTGGATGTCCTTGTTGAAGGAGATTTCCTTGTCCTGGGCCCCGGCCTCCTGTGCGAAAAACAAGAGCACGCACGCCAAAGCCGCCAAGACAACCGCATACACGTTCTTCTTGCGACCCATTCACTGCCTCCCTGCTTGTCGGCCCTCGTGAAAAAACCTAACAGACTCCGCTACGTCAAGTTGGGTTGATTCAATGGCCTGAGAAAAACTCTCGAAAGACCTTGCCTTCGCCGACTGGTTTCGCTGGCTGCCGGAGGGGATTTTTCTCACTACAGCCTTGGAAACCCCCATGATGCGTTCCACGGTCTCCCGAGTCTCCTCATTGACCTGTCGGCTTTCGGTATCCTCACCCCCTTTTTGCCTGATTGTTTCCATTTCCTTGTAAAGATCTTCAAGCGGCGCGTTTCTACTTCGCGACGCTATCACGTAAATCCTTTCTTCACCTTGTTGATCGTCCAGCCTCAACCATGCGTCCCTTCCCGGAATCCAATATATCTGATCGGCCTTCAGCGGGTTTTCCATGCGGTTGCTCGGTTCCAGATAGTCGCTCCCCGGAAACAAGCGAGATATGTTACCGTTCGAGTCTATCTGATACACGTACACGTAACTCGTCTCGTTGGGCCGAAATCCTATCTGATAGTTTTGCCCCGAATACATGACCGATTCGTTGGTTATGGTTATGTCTCCGCACTTGGGGTCTTTACACTCAGTAGCGCCCGGCGGAGGATTGATACAGTCGGGATTCGAGCATCTGGGGTCCTGGGCGACAAATCGGACGTCCAGATGCAAGGTCCCGTCCAGTCGCTCCAGCACGGATATCGGGAACCGGCCCGCCACGGAACTCTCCATCTTGGGATGTTGCGCGCCCTCGGTTTCCGACTTTGTGCGGTCGTAAACATAATCGTAGATTTCCTGGAGGGTAATCACCCCGCTTCTCTGGATGTCGGCTTCTCCCCTCAATCCCTTGAGCAGATAATAGGTGAAAACACTGTTAGGAAGATTCGGTCTTTCCTGGGAATACTCGTGGGGCTGACTGGAGCTGAGAATTGCCATTCCCGAAGACTCCTTAACCATGTCCAGCCACTTCTGCATCGGCGGTTCGATCGATTTGGTCATGATCTTGGAAAAGCCGCCAGCGTGGCACGCGTCCGCAATGAGAAGGACCCGTTTGCAGTCCAGCCGATCAAAAAACTTCAGACCCGCCATATTAACGGCCGTGGCATGCAGATACTTGGGGTCCGCGTCATACGTGAGGAAGTAAACCGACCCCGGATCGCCAGGGTCTGATCCTCCGTGACCGCTGAAGAACAAAACAATCGAATCGTCCTTTCCGGCCTTGCGCAGTTCTCCGTAGAGGTATTTCTCCACTTCCTGCTTAGTCGCCTGTTCATCGAACAGGCCTTTCACGTAGGTGTTCCGGAAGACTTTTCTCTGTGTTTCGACGAAATCGGCGAAATCCTTCGCGTCCTTGGCCGACAGATTGAGTTTCGGCACTGCCGCATTGCCATAGACTGATACGCCCACCACAAGAGCGTACAAATCACCCTTTTTGAGAGTTTCGCTTTTCATCTGCTCTGCTGCATGGTCCCGCCTGATCGCTTTTATGCCTGTATCATCGCCCCGGGCTGTCCCGTACAGGGAGGCTGTCAAGGCTATCGCTAGAGCCCAGCCCACCCACGACACCGGGGCAACAAAACCCCGCAACCCGAAAACTCGAATTCTCCCAAGGCTTTTCATCTATATTCCATCCGTGTAAGGCTCAAAATGTCCTCTTTTCTCGTCGAAAGGGTTAGTAGCAATTTGACCTCAAGTGTGACAGGCAATCGCCAAAAAAACTTCCGAAACCGGGGCTGCCATACGCTGCATCCCTCGTGCGGTGCGTAACCAACGAGACCAAACGCTTGCAAATCTTTCTCGGACGGCGTCCCCCTTCAAAGGCTGAAGGACCTTCGATTCACCCCACAAAAACGTAATGAAGCCTCGGCAGGACCCGAAAAAACCCCTTATTCTGACTCAGTATTCCCATTCGGGTCAAAAATTCAAGCAAAAACTAATGCGGCCGGTAACCCCTCAGTTACGTGCCGCAAGGGTCTTGGAGTTCAAGGGGCCGGAGTTTTTTATCGCGATTCGTGAAGAAATAGATTAGAGGATTGAGCCACGTCAAGGAAGCTGATCTCTCGCAAGGGCCCCGAAGACGGCTGTAAGCACGTGTCCCTTCTGTTTGGAGAAGCAGCGCCGGTCTGATCCACGGCAACGGATTCGTCTTCAGAATCAATGGCATCCTCGATCAACTTAACGAGCGAAACGTCTTCGAGCCACTCGTCGATCGTCGATGACGTCGTAAACCCGGTCCGGTCCGACCCCATCTGTTCGCGCATGACATCCATCTTGCTGAGCACTTTCTGGAGAAAGCAACACTCTGTTCAACGTCAGCGAAAATGGGAATCGGGATGGGAATTTGTTAGAGGAGACTTGGCGACGTTGAGATTGGACTATGAATGATCTTGACGTGCCTTTCGGCTCTGGATAATGGGCTTGGGCCAGGAAGAGAAAGGAGCTGACATGGCACGAGACGTGGTGGCGGAGATCCGAAGGGCTACGCGGAGGAAATTCAGGGCCGAGGACAAGATTCGGATTGTGTTGCAGGGACTGCGGGGAGGGATTCCCGTGTCTCAGTTGTGCAGGCGGGAGAGCATTTCACCGGCCCTGTACTATCAGTGGTCCAAAGCCTTCCTGGAGGCGGGAAAGAACGGGCTGACGGTTGATACCAAGCGGGATGCTACCAAAGGCAAGGTACAGCAGCTCAGGCAAGAGAACGAGGTCCTTAAGAAACCGCTTGCCGAGTCAGACCTCGATGTGCAACGGCTCAAAAAAAGTCTTGGCGTGTGAGACAACGGTACGCTCGCATGACCCCGGAACAGAAATGGGAGATCCTTCGTGCGGTAGAGTCTTCCCGTCTGCTTACAAAGGAGGCGTTGCTTAGGCTCACATTCCGCACCTCCTAGCGCTCGTTTCGGTGATTTTTCACTCGCGCTGTTTGGCATGGTGGTGACGGCCACAGGGATTGACAAAGATTTTCACGCCAACAAGTTGCGTCTTGTAGACAGAGACTCGAAAATCTCGGGCTCTTGGCGATCAGGAAAGGCTTGCGGACGGTGGGTTATTGATGCCGTTTCCAAGGGTACATCGAAATCTTCGATTCACAATGATGTCAGTTGCTTGCGGAAATCGGTAATCGAGGTAGGACGGCCAGTTACCCGACCGCCCCCTCACAGATCCCGGCGTGCAGTATTCCCGCACCGGGCTCTTCAGAGCTGCTCGCTGCTGCGCAGAGGAACAAGCGCAGACCAGGATGGTTAGTGAGACCCAGCACAGTCCGTGATTCGAGGAAACGGTACCTGGTAGAAGAGGAGCAATGCACCAAATCCTTGCCAGGTGTAACTCCGGCGTTGGCTGCGGCGATTGAGCCATTTGAAAAGGATACGCTTGGCCAAGTAAAAGAACGACTGCAGACTGGCAGAGTTGCCTATGACTCCATAATAGTTCCAATACCCACGAAACTTGGCTCGCAGGGTCTGGAATATCCAGGAGAGCTTGCAGTGGCGCTTCTCCTTGATCCAGGCCGTGAGGGTGGCCAGCGATACTTTGAATTTCTTACGTGACGTCCGGCGACTGACTGTCCGACCGCCTCGGCGGGTCCGGCGCCAGCGAAACTCAAAGCCCAAGAACTCGAATGCGCCGCTGCCAGGAAGGTCAAACTTACTGAAACGGTGGATGCGAGTCTTGTCCGGGGCCACGTCAAGCCCGAATTTACCCAAGCGGGCGCCGAGTTCCTCATAAAATCGCTCGGCATCCTTCTGATGCTCAAAGGCACACACAAAATCATCCGCGAAACGGATGAGCATGCCGCTGCCCTGGCAGGACGGTTTGAACCGTCGCTCAAACCACAGATCCAGGGCATAGTGGAGGTACAAGTTGGCCAAAATGGGAGAGACAACCCCTCCCTGCGGTGTCCCCGTAACCGGGTGAACCACCTGGCCGTCCGTTTCCAGAATCCCAGCCTGAAGCCATTTGCGAATCAGATGAAGGAAGGGCTGGTCATCAATGCGTTCTGCGAGCATCCGTATCATCCAATCATGATCGATGTTGTCGAAGAAGCCCTTGATGTCTGCCTCCACCACCCAATGGCACTTTCCAAAGTGCAGTGCCGTAGTAAGGGCGTGAACTGCATCCTTCGGTCCGACGTGGGGTCGATACCCATAGCTGCACGGCAGAAAGTCCTGCTCGTAAATGGCTTCGAGAATCTTAGCCACCGCTCGCTGTAAAAGCTTATCTTCGGTGGTTGGGATCCCCAGTGGCCGAAGCTTCCCATTGAGTTTCGGAATGTATTGGCGCCGTACCAACCGAGCATGATACCTGTTCTCTTTAAGCCGCTGCACGAGCCTCCCAAGGTTGGCGTGGAGATCGGCGTCATACTCATGGTAAGTCACCTTATCCACCCCGGGGGCTGCAGCCTTTCTCACGAATTGCCAGCACCACTTCAGGTTCTCGATCTTCAACAGGCCATACAGATTGCGGAATCCATGCTTCCTATGACTCGCCGCTCTGTTTGCTATTCCCCGCAGTGAGGTTTGCATGAGTTGTTCCGGCATTTCGTATCCAGCCCATGTTTCCTTTGCGAGCTACGCAGCCCTGTCGCTCCCTTCCCCATGTGGTCGGCGCTACCGCCTCGGAGTACTATGGAGCGATCTGACTCCCCGCAGCCCATCAGGTGTCCTTCGGTTGGTTGGTACACCCTGCCCTCTTGAGGGAGACGACGGGGTCTCCCAGGTTCCTGCCGTCTCTCTTCCTGCGTGCCACGCTCTTTAACCCCGGCAGGCCCTCCAGGATCTCACCTCTAACGATCCCTTCGTGTTGGCTTCCGGATAGGTAGACTCCGTCGCCACCTGCTTTCAGTTATGTGACGAGGCTGAATTGCTTTGGGGAGCGCAGCCTCCCCTGCGGCCCACAGGATTCTCTGTGTACGCTTCGGATATCTCGTTCGTTTGCCCTACATTGCATCCTCCTCAATATCCGCAACACTCGATACGGATGGCTGGTTAGGCCTTACCCGACGGGGACTTCCACCCCGTAAGAGACGCCAAGTTTTCCTGGCGCACCCACCCTTATAATATTCCTTTCCCCCCTGGGGAGCTCACCCCTTGTTTCCTATAAGAACATTATGGGAACCTCTATTAATTTCCCTGGCAACCTGGGATTTTTCAAAAGACTTCGCTTCGGCATAATTTGAGCCGGATTTTGAGCAAGATTCAGGTGGAAACTCTGCTTTTTGCGGGTATTCCCCGCATTTTATGCTACTGGGGACGCACCTCTCCTGATCTAGCGTAGCGCAGGTTTGCAGCACACACATCACGCTTGATCAATTGGACCAGACGCTTCATGTTGTAGACGACGTTCATCATGCCAATCTTGATCTTCGCTCGCGCCAAACCAATGGTTCGCACAATATGGCCGCCCATTGCATGCTGTGCGCCAAATATGTGTTCCACCCGTGCCCTGGTCGTGTGCTGCGCGAATCAGTATTACCCCTGAGTTACGCAGCCTTACGAATATCAGACTGAAATAATGGCTCTTTCATCACGAAATCCTGCCCGGCGTAGATCTCCTTCTTTTCCCGTTTGGTCCGGA
>Ga0247841_10003652_pt1 | contig 27950 bp, 20 predicted proteins | sample LaCruzMarch2015__2_FD_192410 | JGI IMG/M metagenome (GOLD analysis project Ga0247841, IMG submission 192410) | Freshwater microbial communities from meromictic Lake La Cruz, Castile-La Mancha, Spain - LaCruzMarch2015_18m | ecosystem: Environmental > Aquatic > Freshwater > Lake | place: Spain... | reverse complement strand
AGAAGAGGGACGCGCGATGCGCTCACCAAATGGTGTGCCACTACAATCAGGAAGAAAGTAGTTCCCTCTCCCGGAGGGAGAGGGTTAGGGTGAGGGTCGGCTTGATCGCAACTGAATCGTTACGGCTGATATCACAGCCACATTGATTCCTGATTGATGGACATCCAAACCCACGTATGTAATACTCTTCTCGGACATGACCAGCTCCTTTCTTATGTAGCTCTGAACTCTGAGTTCAACGCTTGCAGTTTAACCTACGTACGTTAAGAATTCGAGCTGGTCGGTCCATACTGTCTTAGGTTGGTCTTGACGGTGAATCTGGAACAGAAGGATGACTTGCACCGATTGTTCAACCGGATGGAGCCCAATCATATCGTGCAGGAACTGAGCTTGTATTTCGACAAGTCCATCGTGCCGGGCAAAACGCTGCTCTTCCTGGATGAAATCCAAGCCTAAGGTGATACCCCGCCAGTCGGAACGATGACAATTCTTTTACGTTTCAATTACGTCGCGCTGACACATTGCCATCACCCCGAATCTATTCTACGGCCATGAAAGAGATGAAGGCATGGGATAAACAACTTAAAACAAGGAGATGAGAAATGAAGCAGCTACGAACGTTTGTGTTTTCAATGGCGACATCGGCATGTCTCTTCTTTGCGGGCTTGCTTGTGATCGGGTCCGGTGATCCGGATACCAGACCGCTTGCAAGATCGCTCGGCGCGGCAACCATCAATGAGTGCAAAGTGATGTGCAGAATCGAAGGCAGAACAAATGGTGTGTATGCGGTGTTTGATTTCGAGAATCCGACGAAGGAAGACAAGGAGATACAGTTCAACTACCTGGCCACCCGCATCCCGCCCATGTCCATGATGTCGAGGATGGGGCCGCGCCCGGAAACGGTGAAGAAGGGAATCATGGAATGTCGCGTCAAGGAAGGGCATATGACCGAGGAAGTATTGTTAAAGGAGCCCGCTCCGGTCGTTTCGAGTAACATGAAAACGAATGGGCTGACGGTTGCGGCCAATGCTGTTGTTTCTGCAAGGCTGGAAATGGAAACGACTCCGGAAACCTGGTCGCTTGTTGTATCCCGCGGAGAGATCAAAGGCATACACGGCTGGGGTGCAGTAGCGCCGGCCGCTTCTGATGCCATGATCAGTCTGGATAAGGGCGAGGCGGTTCTGGCCAGCACAGTTCCTGAGAAGGCGGCCAAATGAGGGTATTGGCATCCATCTGCGGGATCGTTGGCGGGCTGGCGCTGGCGATTTCCCTGTCGGCGCTGGCCAGACGGCAACGCCCACTGCCGGATGCTCAACTCATTTCCGATGCTCATGGCGCCATCGCTGAAATCTGTATCCAGTATAGAAAGGATTTCAACCCCGACGCCATCGAGACAATCTCCGACCTCTTCAGTGGTCTGGCCGAAGATGTTGACATCCGGGTTGTTGTCGAAAACACATCCGAATTCGAATTCCTGAAGGCAGAACTGGCGCGGTTCGGGGTGCCCCGGCTTGACCGGCTGACCGCCGTGATCACAGGATTTCCCATTACGCCATGGGCCAGGGACCGGTTCGGCGCCATGACGGCCGGCGGAAGAACCGTCATTGCGGTGCCTCCGGCGCGAAGCAACATGCCCGGTCCAAGGGGCAATGATGAGCGGGTTCCGGAAATCCTGGCGGCCAGCTTGAGCAACGCGACGTGCCTGTCCCTGCCGTTCATGTTCGAAGGCGGTGACCTTCTTGCTGATGAAAACAACGCCTTCATCGCCGCCAACTGCCTGGCACGGAACAGTCCCTATGATGTGGATGACCGGTGCGGTCTGTTGAGGAAGATAGAGGGCGCACTGCACAAGCGGGTCGTGTTGATCGGCAAGACACCGGAAGATGTGCCTGATCATCACATATGCATGTACCTGACGCCGTTCGGCGATAAATGTGTGGCGGTCGCAGATCCCATGCTGGGATTGGAACTGCACCAGAAGGGCAGCGGAAAAGATACGGTTGATGTCGAGACTGATAAGTCAAAGTACGAACCATTCCGGAATGTCATCCTCTGCATGGAACAGAACGGATTCAAGGTTGTTCATGTCCCATTTCTGCTCACGTCGACGCCACGGGTCTATGTCAGCTACAACAACGTCATGCTTGAACGCAGGGATGGCGAGAAAAGGGTATATATGCCGGTCTACGGCATTCCCGAGCTTGACCTTGCCGCCGGCAAAGTGTTTGAGGGCCAGGGCTGGCATGTGATACCGGTCCGCGTCGCCAAACTCTACCGCCACACCGGCTCCCTCCGCTGCCAGGTCGGCATAATCAAGCGGCGGTGAAAGAAGCGGTCTAAACAAAAATGAAGGATAGACAGAAGCAATGCGCCCGATCTCGGATCGCCAGATGGGAGAAGCCGGGACAGTCACCAGCAAGTGCGCAACGCCCTTTTGCATAAAGCCGGGCAGGGGTGCGGTTTCTTATCAGTTGACAATGGGGCGGATTGGCGTTGCAATGGCGATATTCGACTGGGAGGCCCTGATGAAAGTGCACAATATGATTCTGATTGCTATGATTGCATCGGCCACCGCTACGGCGGCTGAGTTGGCGAAGGAAACCCGATATTTCGAGATGCGGACCTACTATGCAGCTGCCAACAAGCTCCCTGCTCTCCAGAAACGGTTCCGCGACCACACCCTGAAGCTTTTTGAAAAGCATGGCATGACGAACATAGGATATTGGACGCCACTTACCAACACAGAGAACAAGCTGGTCTACATTCTTGCCTACCCCAACCGGGAAGCGCGGGAGAGTTCGTGGAAATCCTTTATCGCTGATCCGGAATGGCAGTCGGCGTTCAAAGCTTCGGAGAAGGCTGGCAAGCTGGTGCAGAAGATGGAATCCGTCTTTCTGAACGCCAGCGAGTTCTCTCCCGTTGTGACACCGGTCGCCATTGATCAACCACGGGTGTTTGAGCTGAGACAATACACCTGCATACAAGGACGCCTGCCCAACCTGCTTGCACGGTTCCGCGACCACACATTGAAGCTCTTCGAGAAGCATGGCATGACTAACATAGGATACTGGACACCGGTGGATAGAAACGATCAACTCGTTTACATCCTGGCCCACAAGTCCCTTGATGCTCAGGTCGCATCGTTTAAGGAGTTCCGCGTAGATCCAGAGTGGATAGTGGCGAAGAAGTCTTCAGAGGATGAAGCCGGCGGCTCGCTGACGGCCACCAATGGTGTTAAATCCACATTACTGGTCCCAACCGATTTCTCGCCTATGAAGTAGTCCGCAGCAGGTAAGTGAATATCAGTTTATCAGCATGCTGACTGGCCAATCATAAGCAGGAGCCGTGTATCGAATTCCCCGGCCAATAATCCGCTTGAACCCGTCCGGCCATCGCTACATAGGCGGGGTTCCGCGCTACATCTGCAACCCCGCGCGCGAAGAACTTCCCGGTCCCAATGGATGTCGATGTTGAGGTCGCTCCGGGGGCAAACCCTCCGGTTATGAATCAGACCGGTCTGGTGTGGCGGGCAGGGCATCGGACTATTTCAACTTGCCCATCAGTTCCGACAGCAATGCTTTGTCCGCGGCGTTGCCGGTCTTGTCGGTCAGCGTGGAGGCTCTTGCCAGAATGATCTTTGCCTGGTCGCGCTGTTCTGCGCCAATCAGACTCTGCGCGGCTCTGATCAGGCAGTCGAAGGCTTGTTTCCACTTTGAATCCTTCTCATAGCGGTCTGCCGCGCGGGCGAGGGTCAGAGCCATTCCCTTGTACTGGCCTGCTTTCTTGAGCCAGCCGGCCTGGCTGACAAGGATGGCCGCTGCATCACCTGGCAGTGCTTGCGTTTCGACCATGCGCAGGGCCAGTTCGTCCATGCGTGCCATGAGCTGGGGCGCCGTGTGGTCGGAACTGGCCGACACGGCGCCCTTGTAGCAGTCCAAAGCCGTCTGGAGTCTGCCGCCGGCATATTCCGCCTCGCCCTGTAACAGCTTTGCCTGCACCTGGCCTTCCCGGTCTGCACCGGCGGCAACAGCATTGATAGCCAGTTTCGCACTGTCTGCCGCAGCTCCTTTCGTGCGGGCGAGCTCGGCCTGGGCCAGGATGATACGGGACAGCTCGACTCCCTCGCCGCAGGCGAGCGCTTCTGCCTGTTTCAGCAGGCCTTCAGCATCTGCATGCCGGCCTGAAGCAATACGGCACAATCCAAGGTTGTAGGCATTCCGTACAATCTCACCACGGTTGTCAGTCAACTGTGCGCGCTGTAATGCTTTCTGCCACAATGCATCGGCTCGCTTCACGTCCCCGGCGTGATACGCCGCCGCGGCCCTGTCCGCAAAAGTCCTGATCGCGGGATCGAGCTTGCTGTGTTCCGGGGTGGCGCATCCTGTGACCACCACAACTGCTGCGAGGCAGAGAACCAATACCGCCGGACCGGACTGCCTGCCGCGACCTTCCGTTCTCTCCTGTCGATGGGTGGCGATCATGGTGTCGTCCTTTCTCCCGGGACGGGCAGCGGCAATTCCATCTGTGTGGCGTCAGGCTCAGGGATGTACTGCCTGATCAGCCAGTGTTTCTGTATTCCCTCAACCAGCAACTGCGTCTCACGCAACATGGATTCCGCCTGCAGCAGGACCGCCTGGATATTGGCTACCTGACCGGTCAAGCTGCCGGTTACATATCGGGCGTCTTGTACCATGCCGGCAGTGTCGTCGGCTACAGCGGGCAGCCTGTCCGCTGTAATCCTGAGCGATGCGGTTATGGCCTGCACATTTGTCATCACGCTGTCGAGTTTTGCGGCCATGAGCGGTAGTTGGGACGTGGTATGCCTGACACCATTGACGATATCCCGCGCCTCGGTGGCCCACTCGGGATCGCCGATAAGTTTGCCGGCCACGCCCTGCTGCTTTTCAATTTGCTCCGTAATGCTGCGCACGTGAGTCAGAATGGTGCGGAATTCGTTCAGCATGGGTACGGCGGCTGTCCTGAAATCGTCCAACATCTTGCGGGCCACCTCGATCAGTTCCACGTCCTGCATGCATTGGATATAGTCGCCCGTGTGCAGCATCTGTTGCTTCGAGTCGCCGGGGGTGATATCCACGAAGGCATCGCCAGCCACCTGGAATTTCCGCTTCACCATCGCAACGGAGCCTGTTCGCACAAACTTCTTGAACTTACCTTGGATAATGAGCGTTGTTTCCATGCCGATGCTTTCCGATGGAACGATCTCGCCCACGCGCCCGGCCAGTGTTCCGAGAATGCGCACCTCTGCGCCTTCCTGGAGTCCGTAGGTTCCCTTGCCGGCGTCGAATCTGGCTTTCAGGACGAGCTTTTTCTGAAACCAACCCTGGGTATGGCCGGCGACATAGATGCCGGCGACCAGCAGTGTTATGCACAGCAAAACAAACCCGCCGGCAATCTCGTCAGCATAGCGAAGCCTGTACGATTGACTCATGCGTTATTCTCCCGGCCGGTTCAAACGGCCATCAGCGTTTCTCCATCCATCCGGTAACGGCGCGCCGCCGCAATTTCCGGGCAATCGATCACTCGCGGGTCGTCTTCCAGCCAGAGTACAGCCGCGCCCTTTCCGGCAATTTCGTGCATCGCTCTGGCCAATCCCGGGCCGTCGGCCTTCGATGCGCCTCGACAGGGACATTCAAGCAGGATCAGCTCAGGCGTGCCCATGAAGGCCCTGACCCATTCAAGCTTCCGCAGCACCATGCTGTTCCCCCTGGCTGGACGTCCATTGGGAATCGGGTCAACCCCGAACCCGCGAGCCAGCGCTCTCGCCTCGTCCTCTACATCGCTGTCGTTCCGTCCGGAGTGGTACAGTTCGGCAAGACAAATATTCTCCATGATATCAAGATTACTGATCCAGCCGTAGTGCTGGTAGACCCGCCGGATCCTGCCCCGCAGGTTGGAAATCCGCGATGGAGTCAGCTGTGACCAGTCTTCGCCGTTGAAAGACACGCACCCGTGCTCCGGCATCTCCAACCCCTGGGCCATCACCGCAAGCGGACTTTCTTCCCGCCCCTCTTCCAGGCTCACCAGCGCTATCTCTCCCCGGCCAAGGGCAAGATTGACGCCGGTTACACCGCAGAGCTGCAGCAGGGCATTGGGCCGGAAGGTCACATCCCTGAATTCAAGTACTGATGTCAATGCGTCCATTCTTCTACCGTCACAGATAGGTTAATAGCGAGATCATAACCGACACCACAAGAACCGCAAGATTTGCGCGCACAACAGCCCGGGTCACCGCCTGGGGAATGTCCGTGGCCACACCCTCCACCGACAAACCCTCGTCAGCGGCAATCACAGCAGTCAGAAGGCCCGGTATAAGGGTCTTCGCCAGGATGCTGAAGAAGTCTCTCGGCGAAAGTCCGCGGACGACACTGTCGACAAAGACGCCGGGGTCGTCCGGTCCTGTTTCAAGGAATGCCCCGCACAGATAACCGCTGCCGAATGAAAACACCACGAACAGCAGTGTCAGGCCAAGCACACAGAGGGCCATGGAAATTGCGCGGGGCAGGACCAGGAAGACCATTGGATCAAGTCCCTGTGCGTCGAGTACCGCAACTTCGCGGCGCACTTTCATGCCGGCGAGTTCCGCTGCCATTGCCGTCCCGCTGCGGCCCACAACGATGAAGTTTACGAGCAGCGGGCCGAGTTCCCTCACGATGACTGTAACAAGAAGGGGGGCAAGCAGCTCCGACTGTCCCAGCATTCCCATCCATCTCTGTGCCTGGACCACAACCGCGGCACCAGCCAACAGTGCTACCATTGCAATGAAGCCGATGGCGTCGTACCCGGTGAAGACCATTTGCCGCGCCAGCACTGTCCGGGTCGGCCTGGTCCATGAGGAGGGACGGATGGCAAGCAGCAACACGGCCGTACTGATGGAAGCCAGCCGGCGCAACTGCCGGTAGAGCATAAGGAATCCGCTTCCTGCGAGTCCTAAGTAAGACATGGAATGAGGCTAGTGGTGTTCTTGTTCTGCTTCAAGTCTGATCTTGATCTGTGCGCCCCCGGGTTCGTGTCGCTTCGGAACGGGAATAGTGAAGATTCACCATGAAGTTGGCAGCACTTGATCTTTCAACTCCGTTTTGACAGCATTCCCGGTACAAAGCTTTTTCTCAAAAGCTGTTGCCGTGATCGAGAGAAATTACCAGTGGAACAGCGGTGTATTGTCCAACAAATGCAGGACATCATGACGGGGAAGAGACATGATTCAAACGCCCTTTCAGCGTGCTCGCCTTTGCGTTGGCTCCGGAAAGACTTTGCGATCCGGATCCTGACCGGGTTCTTATGGTTTCCCTGTGTTTCTGCCGGTGCGGGGTTCTGGGTAACCGGCTATTACCCCGGATGGGAACAAGGTTACATGCCGGCCACAAATATTGATTTTGCAACAGTCACGCATGTCATCCATTTCTCGATTGTGCCAAACACGGATGGTTCGCTTGATAGCAGTATCAATGAGATTTCGGCTGCAAATTCGGAGGAAGTCGTATCGAGGACGCATGCAGCGGGGCGGAAGGTGCTGATATGCATTGGCGGCTCCGACAGCGAAAGCGACTTTAAGGGGGCCACGAGCGGATCAAACCTGCCGGTATTCATCAACAATCTTACGAACTTCATGGCTGTTCGCGGCTATGATGGTGTGGACATTGACTGGGAGCCGCTCCACGGAGCCGACGCGGCGCAGTATACCAATTTCGTGAACAGGTTGCGGGTTGCGCTGAACAGATTTCCCAAGGCAAAACTACTGACCGCCGCTGTCGGCGCTTATCAACCCTACGGTGATCCTCCGAATTCAGCCTACCCAGTGGTTGCTTCTGTCCAGGAGCAGCTGGACCAGATCAATGTGATGACCTACGACCTGTCCGGCGCCTGGTCCGGCTGGGTGACCTGGTTCAATTCGCCTGTATATGACGACGATTACCATTTTCCCAACAGCGAACGTCTCGTACCTTGCGTGGATGCCGGGGTCGGTAACTATCTCAGCAATGGCGTTGCTCCAGGCAAGCTGGGCCTGGGCATTCCGTTCTATGGCTACATCTGGACCGGCGGCAATGGTGTTTGGCAACCGCGCCAATCGTGGCCCGCGGCCAACCCCCCAACCGTGACGGACAGCGCGTATTCCGTCATTATGTCCGACTACTGCCGGTCGAACTCGTACAGGTGGGACACCAACGCGCAGGCCGCCTATCTCAGTATCACCAACGTCAATCCCACCAACAGCATGTTCATTTCGTATGACGATGAGCGTGCCGTTCAGGCGAAGATAAGTTATGCGCGCAACCACGGGATGGGCGGGGTGATGATCTGGGAGCTCTCTCTCGACTATGATTCCGCGCAACCCGCAGGCCGGCGCAATCCGCTGCTGCAGGCGGTCAAACAGGGCCTGGCCACGCCCGGTTTGATGACGATCCGACCCGGAAATGAACAAATCGATTTGAGCTTCACCAGCCTTCCGCTTGGCTCATACCGGGTCCGATGGACGAGCAATTTGACCGTTGGTGTCTGGGATACTCTTGTCGTTACCAACGTGTCCGGCGCAGGCGGTCTCCTGCAAATATCCGACCCTGTTTCGTCCATCCAGTCGCAGCGCTTCTATCGCGTGCAAACACCGCCCTGAGAAAGCGATTTCTAATCAGAGTGGCGAATGAGCTGTTTGAGTTCGCCAAGAATCCGGGCTGAGTTGATGTCATCACGAGAAGCGGCGACAGGCATCGCGGTAGCCGGCAAAGCTCTGGTACTCGGCCAGGCCGGCCAGCGAGAGCAGCGAGACCCTGATTCCAGCCTCGTGGATGGCGGCAATCGGATTGAGTCCGCCAATCACCACCATTCCAACCCGCCCTTCACCGACAGGTATATCCAGCAGGGGCCGGTTGGGCAGGCCGGTGACTAGAATCCCGCCGAGACCATGGATGCTCATCGCCTTTTCAACGCGCGTGAGCTGGCTGAGTGCGGCGGATGGGATCTCGCGGAAGCTCGCGCCGATGATTCCCGACCCGGTCTGAACACAGTCGCGGGTCTTTGTCATGCCGGAACGTATGTAGACCTCAAGCGGATCAATGGTAGTGCCGCTGTATTCCATCAGTTCTACGAACCGGACCGGTTCCCGGTTCCTGATCTCCAGCAGTCCGCCGAATCGCGATGTCACCGGGATGCCTTCCTTCAGCAGGATGCCGTTCACCGTTACACTGCATACCGTGCCGATGCCAACCATTCCCTCCGGCACATGTATGTCGCCAAGCCGCTGGCCACCGCGCGCCATCGCAAGTTTTGTTCCCATGCTGAAACCAGCTTCAAATACCGACCATATCTCCTTGAGTGCTACGGACAGCACACGCTCATCGAGCATCGCGACGTTCGTTATGATGGTGCCCTGCGCGTCCCTCATGTTGAAGGTCATCTTGTACCCGAGAGTATCTACCTTGCCCGAGACGAAGCCGACCTTCTCCAGCACGTTCGTGCGGCCGAGCTCCTCGATTCCTTTCGGTGTCAGTTGCCGGCCGCGCCGCCTGCTGACAAAACGAGTCAGGCCATCGTGATCCAACTGCGCAAGGTACAACCGGATCGTACGGGGTTGAAGCGCAATGCCCCGCTCCGCAAGCTTCTCCATGATCCTCGATGCGCCCGCCGGTTCGTCGAATTCACGGAGCGCTCTCAAGATTGCAGCCTTTATCCTGCCCGCTTTCTCAGACATCTGCTTTCTCCTCCGCGCCGGCGATTGTCGCCTGCCGTAAAGATGATCAGAGCCCCACTCGATCCGCCGTTATATGCTGCCGTTTGAATCCGCAAAGAACACTCGAAAATTCACAGAATCAATGAAACATTGCCACAGCAGAAAGCGTAATGCAACGGAAAAGCTGCCGTTATCGTATAGGCATACATGCCGTAATAAAGACGGCGTAGTATTCTATAATCTCTTTGAATCGCGGCATATATCGTGGCAACGTAAGTGCATCAAACGGCAAAGATAGAGCTTTAAGAAGAGAACTTAGTGGTTGGGTAATGCCGTAATAATAGAAGGAGGAGGGTGCTATGAGTTACGTAAAGGATGTGCTGGAGACGGTGCGGAAGCGGAATGCCGGGGAGCCGGAGTTTCTGCAGGCGGTGCAGGAGGTGTTGGGAACACTTGATCCGGTTCTCGACAAGTATCCCGAGCTCAAGAAGGCGCGAATACTGGAAAGGATTACGGAGCCTGAGCGACAGATCATTTTCCGCGTACCGTGGCAGGACGACAAGGGCAACTACCATGTCAACCGCGGTTTCCGCATTGAATTCAACAGCGCTATTGGTCCTTACAAAGGCGGTCTGCGCTTTCATCCAAGCGTGAACATCAGCATCCTGAAGTTCCTTGGTTTCGAGCAGGTGTTCAAGAATTCGCTGACCACGCTGCCCATGGGCGGCGGCAAGGGCGGAACCGACTTCGACCCGAAGGGCAAGTCGGACGATGAAGTGATGCGTTTCTGCCAGTCGTTTATGTCGGAATTGTTCCGGCACATCGGCCCAGACACGGACGTGCCGGCTGGTGACATCGGTGTTGGCGGCCGTGAAATAGGGTTCATGTTCGGCCAGTACAAGCGGCTTCGTAACGAGTTCACCGGCGTTTTGACCGGAAAAGGCGGCGGCTGGGGTGGTTCATTGATCCGGCCGGAGGCGACTGGCTATGGCGCGGTGTACTTTGCGCAGGAAATGCTCAAGACCCGCGGCGAAACATTCAAGGGCAAAGTCTGCACGATCTCCGGCTCGGGCAATGTTGCGCAGTACACAGCAGAGAAGCTGCTGCATCTGGGCGCCAAGGTGGTGTCGTTCTCGGATTCGCACGGAACGATTTACGACAAGAACGGGGTTAACACCGAGAAGCTGGCATGGGTGATCGACCTCAAGAACAACCGCCGTGGTCGCATCAAGGAATACGCAGAGGTGTTTGACGCGGAATACCTGGCCGGTCAGCGGCCATGGGCTATTCCGTGCACCTGCGCGTTTCCGAGCGCCACGCAGAATGAAATCGACATCAATGACGCCAAGACGCTGCTCAAGAATGGCTGCTATCTGGTGGCCGAGGGCGCAAACATGCCGAGCACACCGGAAGCGGTCGATCTCTTTGTTGAGAAGAAGATCCTCTATGGACCCGGCAAAGCGGCCAACGCCGGCGGCGTAGCCACCTCCGGTCTGGAAATGAGCCAGAATTCCATGAGGCTGTCATGGCCGCGTGAGGAAGTTGATATGAGATTGAGCCAGATCATGGTTTCGATCCACAAGGCATGCAGGGATGCCTCGGAAGAGTTCGGCCAGGCCGGCAATTATGTTGCAGGCGCCAACATTGCGGGCTTCATGAAGGTGGCCCGTGCGATGATGGACCAGGGGCTTGTGTAGCGGCACGGTCTGAGAAGTAAACGGGAGGGGCGGTCTGCCGCAAGCGGACCGCCCCTCTGCTTTCCGGGGCAATTGGAGAATGCAGTCGCGCAAAGGGGCAACGCCGCAAAGGGGCGGAGATGGAGACTTGGGGCTTGCTGTGAGCAGGCGGGTATGCGACAAGGCAGATGTTGGAGGGGAAAGCTATGACGTCTGATTCGACAAGGCTGAGCACCGGGCTCCACGGTCTTGACAGCATGCTCAAGGGTGTGCTTGCCGGCGACAATATCGTGTGGCAGATCGATTCGATGGATGACTACGAAGCGCTGGTAAAGCCGTTCTGCGCCCATGCAGTCAAGTCGCATGTGCCGATAGTGTATTTCAGGTTCGCCTCACATCCACCGCTGCTGGATGCGGCGAGCGGTGCGAGGATTGTTGTCTGCAGGCCCGAGGACGGGTTTGAAGAAGTCATTGCCACGATCCACGCGAGCATAGAGAAAGCAGGGCGCGGCGCATTCTTTGTTTTTGACTGTCTGTCGGAGCTGGCTGTGAAGTGGGATTCCGACCAGATGCTGGCGAATTTCTTCATGCTGACCTGCCCGTACCTTTTCGATCTTGAAACGGTCACGTACTTCGCGCTTCAACGCAACTACCATTCGACGGATGCGCTCAATCCGATCTTCGACACCTGTCAGCTCTTTCTCGACACCTACCGCTGCCAGGGTCAGTTCTATGTCCGGCCGATCAAGGTGCAGCACAGGTATTCGTCAACGATCAACATGCTGCATGTGCGAAGCGGCGATGACTTCAAGCCTGTCACGGCGAGCGCAAAGATCGCGGAGATAATGACGCTTGCGCGCTGGTCCGACCTGCATGCAGATCAGCGGCCTGGTTTCTGGGAGCGCGCATTCATCGAAGCCCAGGAGGTGGTGGATGCAGGAAGGCACGGCCAGCAGATTGCCGGCAAGGCCGGGGCCAGCTTCGACCGGCTCTCGAGGATGGTGATATCTCGCGACGAGGCGATGCTTAAATTCGCGGAACGCTACCTTGTTCTCGAAGACATTCTTGATGTTCGACGCAGGATGATAGGAACGGGGCTGATCGGCGGCAAGGCTGTTGGCATGTTGATTGCGCGCGCTATCGTAAAGCGGACGAACAAGCAGCTGGCAACGAGGCTTGAGGAGCATGATTCCTTTTTTATCGGATCTGACGTGTTCTACACGTTTCTCGTGAAGAATGGGGTATGGTGGAGCAGGCAGAAGCAGCGGGACCCCGAGACCTTTCTCGAGGGCGCGGAGCGGGCGCGGCGGCTCATTCTCACCGGCACATTCCCGGAGCAGACAATTTCGATGTTCGGCGAGATGCTTGACTACTTCGGCCAGTCGCCATTCATTGTCAGGTCAAGCTCGCTGCTGGAAGACAATTTCGGCAATGCATTTGCCGGCAAGTATGACAGCGTGTTCTGTGCAAACCAGGGACCGCGTGAGAGACGACTTGAGGATTTCCTGGCGGCTGTCCGTGCAATATATGCCAGCACGATGAGCGAAAAGGCTTTGCGGTATCGGGCGCGGCGCGGGTTGCTTGACAAGGATGAGCAGATGGCGCTGCTGGTGATGCGTGTCTCGGGCGATATGTATGGCCGGAAGTACTACCCGCCGGTGGCGGGTGTCGGCTTCTCGTTCAACCCTTATGCCTGGCACAAGGATATCGATCCGAAGGCGGGGGTGCTGAGGCTGGTCTTTGGACTTGGCACGCGGGCGGTGGACCGCTCTGATGAGGACTATACCAGGCTTGTAGCGCTCAATGCACCCAACCGACGACCCGAGCAGAATTTCGACGAGATCAAGGAGCATGCGCAAAGGCGGGTGGACTATATCGACCTCGACGCGAACCACCTGGTGTCCGGATACTTCGCCGATGTTCTCAGGGAACACGGGGATCTGCCTGTGTCGCTCTTTGCCTCGCCCGAATCAATGAGCGAGTCGCGTGGCGTTTCCCGGGCGCTTGTGCTGACGTTCGAGCGGTTACTGTCCGATACCCCGTTTGTAAAGGACATGGCGGACCTGATGCGGACATTGCACGATGCATACAGTCATCCGGTTGATATCGAATTCACGGCGAATTTCAGGCCGGATGAGACCTACCAGATCAATCTGTTGCAATGCAGGCCCTTGCAGGTGCGTGGTGTCGGGGTGGGCCAGATGCCGGAACCGCCAGCGTGTAAAGATGACTACATTGTAAGGGCGCATGGCGCCGTGATAGGGCTGAGTAAGGTTGTGCAGGTAGACAGGTTTATCTACATCGCCCCCGATGCTTATGGTGCGATGCCGGTCAACAGGCGGTACGAAATTGCCAGGGTTATAGGCAGGCTTAACCAGGCTGCCGCCGCGACTCCCAGTCTTAATGTGATGTTGCTTGGTCCCGGGCGATGGGGTACGAGCAGCCCGGAGCTTGGAATACCTGTTGCGTTTCCAGATATCAACCGGACATCCGTGTTGTGCGAGATAGTCACCATGCGGGAGGGCCTGATCCCGGATGTATCGTTGGGGACCCACTTCCTCAACGAGCTGGTGGAGATGGATATATTGTATCTGGCCCTGTTTATTCATGAAGAAGGCAACTACCTCGACAAGGCGTTCTTCGAGAAGACGCCCAACAAGCTCAAGATCATTTCGCCAGACGATGCCGCGTGGAGTGACGTTGTAAAGGTTGTGGATGTCGCGGAAACAGGAGCCGGCTCGCGTGTAACGCTGGCCGCATCCGCGCCAGACCAGCGGGTTTCCTGTTATTTCGAGCGTACCAATGGGCAAGGGTGAGCAATCTTTGCCCTTTTGAGCCCGATACATGTCAGTGGCCTGGAGTGAGTCGGGATATGGCAGGATCAATGGAATTGAATCGCATAGGCTTCCGGGTTCTCTTTCTGATCGCGATGGCTTTGCCCGGGTTTGCGGCAGAGTATGCGGTTGTCGTATCAAGGAGGACAATGGATGACGCCGGGTGGAAGGGCGTCGCGGATGCGCTTGTTGCGAAGCATCGTGCTTCTGTAGTCATATATGACGGTGAAGTTGCGGAAGTACTGCCGGAATTGAAAAGGCAGTTTCCGCGTTATGTCTGTTTCGTAGCGCAGCCGGGTGAAGCCGGGCGCAGGTTTGTCGAACAAGTCCACCAGGCGACGCGAAGGCTGGATGACGATCCTTATACCGACTGTTTCTGGGGTATTCTCACCGGATATGACGCTGCCAACGCGCTGCGCATTGCCAGGTGTGACAGCCCTCTGACCATCCACAAGGCAGTCGGCGGAACGGAGATTGCCTTGCAGTGCTGTGATGAAGGGGTCTGGTACAGCGAAAGCAGGCAGGGTTGCATGGTGCGCAAAGAGAAGGGTCGTGAACCGCAAGCCACGAACTGTTCACCGGATACCACAAAGGAGCTGGTCACGTCGCTGACGGAATACAAGGCTGACTTATTTGTAACGTCCGGCCATGCAACGGAACGCGACTGGCAGATCGGGTACAGTTATCGGAACGGACAGTTCCGTTGCGAGAAAGGCGAGCTGTTCGGCCTGGACATGAAAGGCGCGAGGTATCCGGTCAGGTCTCCAAACCCGAAAGTCTATTTGGCGGTCGGCAACTGTTTGATGGGGCATATTGACGGGCCTGACGCAATGGCGCTCGCATTCCTCAACAGCGGTGGCGTCAACCAGATGATCGGGTACACGGTCGCAACCTGGTATGGTTATGCCGGATGGGGTTGCCTGGCCTACTTCCTTGAGCAGCCCGGCCGCTACTCCTTGACCGAGGCGTTTTTCGCCAACCATGCGGCGTTGATTCATCTCCTGCAGCTGCCGGATCTGTCCAGCGAGGATAAACAGGGACTGCTTTATGACCGGGATACTGTGGCGTTCTACGGGGACCCGGCATGGGAGGCGAGGATGGCTGGTCACGACACAGCCTGGGAGCAGAAGCTGACGGAGCACAAAGGCGAGTATACATTGGAAATCCGTCCGAAACGTGGAGTAGAATCGTTCAATGCGGTCAATGGCAACGGGGCACGGCGCGGCGGAAGGCCGATCGTGCAATTCCTGCGGCATCGCGTCCGGAACATCGAGCTTGTCGAAGGCATGGAGTTTGCCCCCGTGGTAACGGACAATTTCGTACTGATCCCAAACATACCCGGACGCGAATTACGCGGTGCCTGCAGAGTCAGATTCCGAGCGGACCGGATATAAGAGACCTTGCGCAAAGATGCAGAGAAGATGGATGACGAACAATATAAGCAGGAGATCGGTCGCGGACGGCGATAGTTTTTGCCGAACATGATGGCCGGGTCGCAGCTCCATGCCGTGTTCAGCGGCGAGATCGATGGGTGCGGCAATGTGGGGAAGAAAGGACGCTCTTTTGATCAAGACAATAATCAGGCCGCAGGGGGAGTTCTGGTTTCCGGAATGCATACTGTGCGGGTCCGGCAATCTTGGCGGGGTTGTCTGCCTGTCGCCGGCTTGCCACGAGAAGCATGGTCTCCATGTTGTGACGGGAGAGAAGATCATCAAGCTGCACGAAGACGGCCATGCCTGGAGGGGGTGCCAGTTCTGCGAGAGCAGGATGCTGGCTGACGCCGGTGCCTGGGGTTCCCTGGCGATCTGCACGGAATGCTGGAATCTGTTTGCGGAAGCCGGAAGATATCCGCCTGTTACACCGTTTGGCGTAACCCAGGAAGTGGTCACCAAGCGGCTTGAGATTGGCTGGGATCAGAAGTCCAGAACGAAGGTCAGGGTCAAAAAATAGGACTCAACGTTTGAATTACCTCACGATATCCCGAAGCATCCGGCGCCACATCGCAATTTGAGAGCCAAGCCCGGATGGATTGCCTGGATATTCAGATCTTCAGTGGCTTTTCGAACTGGCTCTATATCCCCATATTACTCAGCGTTACCATGATGTGATTCAGGATGCCGGTGAGTTTCGGGTGGTTGGTTTCAAATTCATCTACCAGATTCGGGATTCCTTCAAGCATTGTGGCCCTGTGTTCGATGTCATTCTCGTTTTCGATCTGGTGTTCGATATCGGCGACAAGACGGTCAAGCCGCTCCCTGGCAGGGCGATTATCTTGTTCAACAGAGTCGATTTCCGACCGCAGCCGCTCCAGCGATCGACGAAGCTCCTTCTTGCTCATGGGATTTCCTTTCAGGAGGCCGGTCTACAGCCCCGGCGCTTTTCTGGAATAATAACCATGAAGCGGGAATTTGGAAAGGCGAAAATCGGCCCGGCAGCAATTCTCATTGCGACTTCCGTCTCTTGCCGCCTTGTCTGCCCTTGTTCGCCAGCCTGCCCATGGATCAAAGCTCACGGTGTTATGGGTCGCGATTGGAATTGCCGGTGGCATTGTCGTACGGCTTGACAGAATGCGCAGGAAATGCAGAAATCAGCAAACAAGTGGAGGAGAGGAAACCAACATGAGAATATCGAGTCTTCCGGTAATATTGATCATGGTTGTATTGCTGTCGGGTTGCGCGAGCCCAAATTGCGTCAAAGGGTGGGAGAAGATCAAGGTAGGCATGTCACAGAAGCAAGTTGTTAAGTCTCTTGGCGAGCCAACCGTGACGATGCCGCCGGTTCCTGTTGCCCCTCCCACGTCAGGGATTACTTCGCCGCTGGATTTGTTTCGGGAGCGTTGGATGTATGTCGAGCGGGGGCCGGCCGTTTCCGAGAAGCTTATGTTCCTGCTCTATTTTGACATGAACGGGCGGCTGGTCAGCTACCGCCCGCCGCTGGAAGGTCCTTACAAGGAGTTTCAAGCGAACGGCCAGGATGTGTCGAAGTAGCGCTGGATTGGTTCGGATGAAGAAGACGTCAAAATAAGCGGTCGTGCGAGCCGGTTCAAGCCGGAATCCTGCTCTTCCAGAGAGGATTCAACAGAAGCTAACGAAGGCAACAAAGCCGCGCCCCGCGCCTCTTTCTGACCTCTGACTTCTGACTCCTGACTCCTGACTTCTATCTTCTGCCCTACTGCTTGGGCGGATTTGCCTCGCGGATCACGGCCCCGTCGGTTTCAGACAGAATGAGAATCGAAAACTTCTCCACGTTGTCCAACTCGTTAGTGTTGAGCGCTGTGTAATCGAAGCGGCCGCGCAGATCGGTATAACCATCCTTGTAGAACTGAATTGCGCCGTCTTTCATGCGGGCATAGACCTTGGCATAGACTCCCGACAGCGGCGCATCGGTCTTTTGCTTTGCTATCTTGATCTGTCCGTAGTTCTCGATCACCTGGACAGACAGCGAGTTGGCGAAATAGGGTTGGGCCTTCTTTACGCCGCCAGCGGCGATCTCAACCATAACGTTGGAATTCTGAAATTCGCGGGGCAGGTCGAAGACGAGTGTCTTCTGGCTGTTCTGGAATTTCAGCACGTCACTGCGGTTCGGCCGTATCCACGCAAACTGGCCGGTCTGTTGCTGCACGAATGGATTCCGAGAGAACAGCAGTTCCACATCCATGAGGTAGTAGTTCACCTGACCCTCGGCCAGGTTCTGGCAGTTCACGGTGATCTTGCGGGATTCGACCGTGAAATCGAAACTGCCTTCAGTAGCTGCCAGTGCCGCCTGGACCTGGTCCCGGCTTTCCTTGTCCGCAACCGTGGCAACCTTGCCCTCGATTTCATCGAGCTGGCCGGTCATATCTGCAAACACATTGCGCCAGCGGATGACGGGATACTCCGCGTATTTCGCAGCAATGGAGCGGGCAATTGCCGGCTTGCCGGTGGAGAATGCCAGGTATGCCTGCAGGTAGTCGTACTGCAGCTGCATGTTTGTCTGCCGCGAATCCACCCTCACGAAGAAGCCGCGGGCCTCGTCGATCCGGTCCTGGAGCAGCAGGTAGTACACAATAGACAACAGGTCGGATTGATCAAAGTCAGCCTTGCAGCTCAGGACTTTCATGAGGGAGTGGTATTGCTCTGTGAACCGGTTATTGAGAATCTGGCGCCGCTTGCCGAGCTGATGAGCGCGCGCGTTCACCAGCGGACTGTATTCCAGATGCTGGTAACTCTTGCGCACGACCGGATCGATGGTCACGAGCTTGCAGTCCAGATAGGAACCGCACTGGCTGATGAAGCCGTCGTTGTGCTGCAGGTATTCGCCGATGGCCTGCGGCACATCGTTGTAGATGCCGTATGACCAGAGTGTCTGGTTGTATACGTGCCGCTTTGACAGCAGGTCCGTTGTCTTGACGAAGAAATCATGCTCTCTCATGCGCCATGCAATGCGCTCAAGATCAAGCCGGTTGGGATTGTCGGTGCCGAGGAACGTCAGAACTTCTTCGGGTGTACCGTTCTGAGAAACGTAGTCCCATGATTTCGTATCGATCTTTGTCGGTGTATCCACGACGTTCATAGTCACCGGCGCCGCCGAGGCTACCAGCTGGCTGTTGCGGGAGACATGAACCGGGAAATGCGCGAAGTCGCCCGGGGCCGGGAAGTAGAAGTAGTATTCGAATGTAGTGGTTGAGTATGGCCCCATCTGAACAGGCCTGCTGCGGGTAAAGAAGCCGTTACTGACGGGAATGGCACCGCGTGGGATCTGCAGCAGCACTTCCAGCTTGAGCGGTGACGAGGTGGGATCCGTGAGCACAACCTGACAGCCATAAACGACGTGCGTGAGGAATTCCTCGGTCACATACTTGTCGAACCGCTCGCCGTTCTCGAAGCGATAGCGATCGCTCGCGCGGAAGAAGTTCTGACTTACCAGGAGCGGGGTCGCATCCCGCTCCGCTGGACTCTCCTTGATTTCCTTGTGGAACGCCAGCATGGGGCTCTTTGCCGACAGCGTCATCTTCGCGCCTTCATAAGCGGTGCCGGCTTCGACGACCTCGAACGGCAGATCGAGCACTGCCAGCGCGAACATCATTTCCGTGAAGCTCCGCGAAGCTTCAGCCGCATGTTTTGAGAAGAAGGGCTCGGTCCCGGAATGATTCGCATAGTCGGTCCAGAACGGATTCACGGTGACAAGGTCGGCGTTCTGGTTCTCTATCGGCAGGTGGTAGTAGTTGTTCTCGGCCAGCTCCTGGGTCTTGTCCAGCTTGCGGTAGAATTGTCGTATGTCAGCTCGCTTGCGGCCATCGGAGTCAAGATTACCAGCGTCTTGCTCGTCGGACATTACAGCTTCAGCGAGCGTCATCTCCATTGGAGCGTTTTCTCCCTCGGACTTCATATCCTTTGCAAGGCGCCCCTTGGATGGCCTGGCTAATTTGTCCATCGGAGCTGCGGCCACCATCGGCGCGATTGCGGATTCAGGCTTGGCAGACTCCCGTCTGCGTGAATACGGCCCTGCCATACCGCTCAAGAAGCCCGATGCTTCTGCGGCCTTATTAGCGGCCGCTTCAAAACCAGCTGCAGCACCGCCGGTCTCAAGGGCGCTGCCTTTGATTGCCGTAAGGAATAGCTGGTTCAACCGGTCAGGGTCGGGCGGGATCAGATCCTGCAGATCCTTCACATGCCGGGCCGCGGCCGGCGCTTCTTCCTTGATCGCGCGGGCAAGCAGGATGCGCTCGACGATGTTCAGTTGACCGTAGGTCCATGGCTTAAGATAGTCCTTCAGGTTGTCGCCGATCAGCCATCGGTCCATGAAGGTCTTGTCTTTCTTGTTCTTCAGGGCGGGCAGGATCACGCTGTTGAAGAACTTCCGGTCCTTCTGGTAGAGGAAGAAGTTCAACTCGTGACACGCGTACCTGGAATACTTGTCGAGCTGGTCTGCCGGTTTCAGCGTCGGCCAGTTGGCGATGAAACCGAATTCGGCGAGATTCTGATCCTGACTCAGTGTTGAGAATAGACGGTACACTTTTCTGATCGAATCATACGTTTCGATTTTCGATGTGGTGATATCGTTCAGGACAAGGTTTGCGCCTTTATCGAGAACGGTGATCTGCTTTTGTTCGGTAAAATGCTTCGCCGGATCGAGGCCGTTCGCCAGCCTGAGATCCTTTGGTGCCAGTTTTGTTTCCGGCAGAATGAGTTCACGAGACACGGTATTCTCAGGATTCGCGGCAACGATATGCACATCCTGGCCTTCGCCGAGGTCCTTGCGCGTTACCGTTACCACGCCATCCTTGTCCGGTTTGAGATTGGCCAGCACCACCGCGGGCGCAGGCAGGAAATCCAGGTTGGCAAATGCGATGTCGGTGCCTCCGTTGCCGCGCATTGCACCGCCTCTTCCGCTTGCAGACATGCCGCCATACATGCCTTTCATAACTGAAGGGGATGGCATTCCGGGTGCTGCCTCCTGTGTGCCGGTTTCGGTTTGACGCAGCACCCATGGATTAAGGATGAGGCTCGGGCGGGTGAGCATGTTGCCTGGATGTTTTGCGGCATATTTGCGATCGAGGATGTAGCGATACTCATCGCCTATTTCGCGACCGGAGATGTACACGGAATCAAATTTCGACGGGGTCACAACATGCGGTGGCCGGATTGAGCCGGCGAGGGAGGAGAATACGTCGTAGGCAGGCATGAACCGGCGGGCAAAGACATGTACTCTTGTAAAGCCTGAGCTGTTGACGAGTTGTATCCTGATTTCCTTATCGTCGGCGCTGACCGCAGCGATCTGGAGCGGGACCGGGTTCTTGATTTCCAGCAACCGGTTGGTTCCGAGAACATAGCCATCTCGCGCCTCGCCATGTGTGACTTCCACGGCGATATGAACACCGTTCTCTTTCATGAGCAGGTCATACGATCCGGCAGGTAATCCCGCTATTTCGAGAAAGCCGCCGGCTATTGACAAAGACTTGAAACAGTCTTGCATATAGGTTCCGGAGCGGCGTTCGAGCAGGGAAAAGAGTCCCGGTCCGGTTTCTTTTGCGCTCCCCATGTAAGGCACAAAGAGTTTCTCGCCGGTTTGGCCGTGAACCGATGCCGGGTAGGTGTGATTGTCCTGCCGTGGCAGCGCCCAGGTGTGTGGTATTTCTGAAGGACCGGTGGCAGTCATCGAGACGATGTCGTTCATGGATCCTAGGTCAATGCGGCCGGTGACATCGGATTGCACAACAGCATCAGCCGTCTGTCTGAAATCGCGGTGCTTGAGCGAGAGGCGTACCGGGCGGTCTGCCTTCGGTTCGCCGGATTTGCCGAGAATCTGGAGCACGTACCCGGATTGGACACGGCTCAGGTGGAGATCCTCCACCTTATCGCCGGCGTCCATGGCGTTCAGTGTGAATGTACGGCTCGCATCGAGGTCAAGCTTCTTGCTTTCGCTCAGGCTCTGAATCCTGCCCTTGAGCGTGAAGGTAATCCGCATCATGTTCTCGGGGACCTTAAATTCGTGGATGAACTCCTCGTTCGCGGCGAGCTTGAGATCCTTTACTTCCATGGAAGTGCTTACTCCCTCGATGTCGGTTGACATGACAAGCAGCGTGGGTTCTTCGAGGAGAGACAGGGATGCCGGGACGCCGTTGATCGAAAGGGTGGGGCGGATGAGTACTTTGGCCCGGGCGCGTTTCAGGAGAGATTCGCGGTCAACATAGAAGCCTGCGGCCAGATCATAATTCTCGGATTTCTGGGCGAACCTGTCCAGGGTTGTGAATCCGTCACAGCTCAGGAGAATGCTCTGCTGGCCGGGGGTGGTGGAGTAGGGGACGTTGATCGTGCCGTTCTTGTCGGCCTTGTATTCATGGCCTGCGAGCCAGATTGAGGCGTCGTTCATCTTTGCTTTCTGTTCATCCAGGATTGTGAAAACGTGACCGGCGGCGCTGGCGCGTTCGAGATAGGTCAATTGTCCCTTGCGGACCAGTGCGCGGCTGCTTTTGCCATTGCCGATGAATTCGATCACGAAGACACCACGCTTGCTCAGGGTTGGGAACTCGAAATGCCTGCGAACCCGACGCATAGGCGCCTCGTCATAGGTATAGGTTTTCTCCTCGCCTGCCACCAGCCCGTCGAGATCGATGCCGGTGTCAATCTCCCGCATTTGTTCACGGTAGTAGTTCATGGTGTTGATTTCGAAAACCTTGGTGATGAGTGTCTTGACGTTCTTGATATCAACATCCAGGGCGACTGGTTCTTCGGGCTTGAAGAGGGTCTTGCAGGTGGGCACGAATTCCACTTCGATCCGGTCCTTGATCTCCTGATACTTTCCGGGGTTGTTGAGGAGGGAGTACCATTTCTCCATGTCGCCGATTCCGTTCAGGATCTTGGTTTCGGCGAAGACTTCTTTCAGGTAGGTATCGAGCAGATACGGGGTATAGGCGTCGAAGGAGTCCACAGCGGCTAAGAAATGCATCAGGTAATCACGCACAAGGGGCTCATCGTTACCGATCGCGGAAAGCCGGGTGGTGCCCCTGAAATCCGACTGGATGTTAGCCTGGAAATTGCGGTTCTCTGGTCGCTGCAGGTAATCCTGATTGACATAGAACACGCTTCGCGGAAGTTTAAGGTATTCCATGAACCGGTTGTTATCGTAGAGACCAAGGGCGCGATCATGGGTGAGTCGCTGGAACAGAACATGTGCCTTGAGCGAATTGTGGGCCGGGGCCAGTTTCTGCACGAAATCCCACAGGGTGTCGAGGTATGCTTCTCGCGCCTTGGCGTCGTGTTGCCAGTCAACATCCGGGCCAGGTTGCAGCTTCGAGATGCGGATATTCACGAAGGTGACTTCGTTCAGGAGGTTGGGCCGCAGCTTGAGCAGTTCGTCCAGTTGCGGAAGCAGCATCTGCTTGTGGATATTGAATGCGCCGAAGCCTTGTGAATACTGGTATTGCAGGTCGTCGTTCACCAGTTGAACAAGGTTTGGATAGTCCGGTCGCTGGAGGCGGCGAAGCAGGTCGCGGCGCAGATCGCCATTGAGGTTTTCAGAAACGAGGAACTCGAGGGCGGTATCTTCAAATCCACTCAAATCGCTGCGGGTGGCAAAAGCTATTTCTTTGAACCTGTCGCGTGAAATGATGTTCTGGTTGAGCACGGTCGGGTGAGTGGGCTTCTGACCCAATATTTCGCGCTGGTGGTTAAACGCAAGGCCAAGCTGAGTCTTCAGGAAGCTCAGTGTTCCCCGCGGGTCTTTCCCGTAGTTCAGAAGCGCCTGGCGGTTGCGTATTTCCTCCACACGCGATGTGTGGCCATAACGTTTGATCCAGGCCTTGAGTATGTCGGCGACTTTGTCGTAATGCCCCTGGTTCTGGTAGTTGAGACATTGGTAGTAGTAGCAGTCCTCCGTGCCGGGAATGAGCTGTTTGATCGCCTCCTCGCGATTGGTGGCGAGGGAAAAATCCTCAATGAAGTCAATTTCCGCGGCGTGAGCCGAAGCGGCAATAAGGATGGAACTGCATAGGGCAATGAATTTCGCGTTTGTATTCATGACGATCCTCCATTTTGGTACCGGTGCCGAACCGGCATAGGCGCGGCAATAAATGAAAGCCGGGACAGGCTACCACATGTTATGACGTTTGTCGCGGCGCTTTTGTTCAACAATTCGCGCCTTATTGGGCAACGGCGTGGATTGCCGGTTGGTATTGCGGGCAAATATGGCCGGCCACTGACTGGGACGGAAAAGCAAATGGAGATTGTGGAGCAATGCGGAAAACGGGAAGAGATTCATGCGCCAACGCAAAGGAAATGTCAGGCCAGTCGTTTGACGTAGATAACCTTGTCGTCGCCGGTATCGTAGAAGTCTTTGACGCGCGAACATTCAGTGTAACCTATCATCGTGTAGAACGAGCGAGTTGGTTTATAGCGCTCCTGGCTTGATGTTTCAACGACCGCGAGTCGGCCGCCTTCTTTGCCTATGAGTTTCTCCGCATGTTCCATCAGCGAAGTCCCAATACCCTTGCCGTGGTAATCCGCATCCACAACCAGCCAGTAGATGTCGTAGGTGCCGACGGTGCATGGTGTAGGCCCAAAACAGACCCAACCCAGAGTCTTGCCTTTCAACTCAGCGACGAACGACCTGTAGCTGTTGTCCGGTCCCTGGGCCAGAGAATCGTCAAGTACCTCGCGTGCGATTTCCACCTCGCCGGCCCGGAAGAAACGGGTCGCATCGGTAAAAATGAGAATTGTGTCGCGATCAGAAGGTCTTGCCATGCGAATAGAGACTTCTCTATTTCTGTCATGTGCCGCCCGAGGCTTCTTGGCAGCGGTGCCCGCGGACAACTCCAGCCGCCCGGAGGCATTGGCCAGAACCGTTTCGATGAACTTCTCAAAGGATATGCCTGCAGCGGAAATGGCTGCGGGGAAACCTCCATCCGGGGAAATGTCGGGGTTTGCGTTCACTTCCAGGACGAAAAGCCTTCCACTTTCGTCCATCCGCATATCAACCCGGGCGTAATCACCGCAGCCGACCGCATGCCAGGCGCGGAGTGATATTTCGCGGATTCTTGCCGCGAGGTCTTCCCGTGTCTTCACTGGAATTACCCTTGATGTATTCTTGTATTCGAAGGTATCAGGAAGCCATTTTGCGGTATAATCAACAATGAGCGGCATGCCCGGCTTGAAGGTTGAGAAGTCTATTTCCGCGATAGGGAGGACTCTCACCCTGTTTCCCTGCTGGAGGAGGGAAATATTGAACTCCCTGTTGCCCACGTACTGTTCCACCAGCGCGGGCTGTTTGAAGTTAGTGTGGATCATTCTGACCGCATCATGCAGCTTGGTCCCGCATTCGGGTACTACCGATCCGGGTCCAATTCCCTCGCTGGCGTCCTTGGAGCATGGTTTTACGATGTATGGTCCGGGAAATACTTTGTCGGGAGAAAAGAGAGTGCCGACCGGTACAATCACGCCTTCCGGTACCGGCACGCCATCGGCCTTGAGGACTGCCTTCATCCTCCATTTGTCCAGCGTCAGCGCCATGCAGGGCGTATCGCAACCTGTGACAGTCTTCCCGAAGCTTTTGCATACAGCCGGAACAAGGTTGGAACTGCCCTCTGGTCCGGGCAATTCCTCCACCAGGTTGAAGATAATCGCTTCCGGGCCCGCGGTGAGTATGCCGGGAAGATCCTCCAGCCTGCTGATGCCGGCGCTGCGATACGGGATGGAGAGTTTGTCCAGAGCCGCGGACACAACCTGTATTTCGACCAGCACCCCGGCATCACTTTCTGAACTGCCGTACATACCTGTGCCGCGGGCCTGAGGTATGTTGTAGAGGATCAGGATGGGCGCTTTCACGATGTCCTTGTTGCTTGAGCTGCGGGGTTGCGTGGAAACTGCATCTCCTGCACCCCGCCGTCGGCTCAGCCAGACCTGTTTCGTCCGTCCGTCAGAGTGGCGGAGCCGCTGCGGCTTCTATCTTACTCCCTGCAACTGACAACGGGCCACTGGCAATGACGAATTCCCTACTGCCCTATTTGGTAGCGAAGGAACCTGCGAATTGTGATCTTGTCGCCGACTTCCTTACCCCTGGCCTCAAGGTACTGAGTGACAGACTGCTTCGGGTCTTTTACGAACCCCTGTTCGACCAGGCAGACTTCCCCGCAATACTTCTTGATCTTGCCGTCGACGATCTTGTCTATGATGTTAGCCGGCTTTCCCTGGATCTGCTTGGCGTAGATCGCCCGCTCGGCATCGATCACGTCCTTGGGGATTGCATCCGCATTGAGGAACGGCGGGTTCGAGGCCGCGATGTGCATTGTGATATCCTTGACGGCGTCCTTGAACGCCTCTGCCTGCACAGTGGCCTCTTTTTCACAACCGACTTCCAGCAGCACTCCGATCTTGCCTCCAAGATGGATGTAGGAAGCCACGGTGCCGGTTCCTTTGAGAATGTACCGGGCATTTCGCCTGATGATCATGTTTTCGCCGGTTTCAACCACCTTGGCGACGAGCATCTTGTTCTCCGTCTCGGCAAGGCTGTTATCGCTGTCGCATGCCTTGTCGGCCAGGCCGCGGACGAAGTCGATAAATGAACTGTTCCGGGCCACGAAGTCTGTCTCGCAATTGACCTCGACGAGCGATCCCACCTTGCCGCCTGACTTTAGAACAGAAGCAATCAGCCCCTGGTTTGCCGCGCGCGTTGCTTTCTTCTGCGCAACTGCCATGCCGCGTTCGCGAAGGATACGGATCGCCTTTTCCTTGTCGCCGCCGGATTCGGTCAGCGCCTTCTTGCATTCCATCATTCCAAGGTTTGTAGCTTCGCGCAGTTCGCGCACCAGTTCAGCGGTAATCTCGGCCATCTTCAATCTCCTTGTGTCATCCTGAATTTGTCGGTTATCTCTTACTGCTTTGCGGCAGGCGCAGGCTTTGCGGCGTCAGCTGCCGCATCAGAGGTCTTCTGTCCTTGGTGAGCGGCGACCGGCTTCGACGCGTGCTCTTCTTTCGGCTTTTGCTTTGCCGCAGGTTTATCGGCAGCATCTTTCGGTGCGGCCGCAGATTCCGGTTTCCGGTCCTCAGAAGCCTTTGCCTTCTTTGGGTGTGCGGCCGGCTTGTCTTTCTTGTCCTTTGCCGGGGCACCTTCCGCCGCCGCCACCTGTTCGGCGATCTTCTTCTGTTCTCTTTCTTTTGCCGCCGCCGCCGCTGCCGCCGCGGCTGCAGCAGCAGCCGCTTCTTTTTTCTTCGCGAGTTCCACCGCACGATTTGTGTACTCGGTGTTGGCTTTTGCAATGGTGTTCGCAAAGGCTTCAACCACGAGCTTTATTGCCCGGATCGAATCGTCGTTTCCTGGAATCGGGTAGGAGATGGGATCAGGATCACAGTTTGTGTCTACCACGGCGATAACCGGAACTTTCAGCCTGTTTGCTTCCTTCACGGCTATTGCTTCGCGAGTGACATCCGCCACGAATACCGCACCGGGCATATCCACCATTGCAGCTATGCCGCAAAGATTCTTCTGCAGTTTTTCCATTTCGTTGCGGAGCCTGGAGACTTCCTTCTTCGACATGGACGCGAAGGTGCCGTCCTTTTCCATCTTCTCTAGTTCCCGCATCCGCTTCACGCTTTTGCGAAGGGTTACGTTGTTGGTGAGGGTTCCGCCGAGCCAGCGGTTGCAGACATAGAATTGATCTGACTGTATCGCGGCTTCCTTGACCACTTTCTGCGCCTGTTTCTTGGTTCCAACGAAAAGGATCTTCTTGCCGTTCAGCACGAGATTGTAGACAAACTCACGCGCAACCCGCATCAGGGCAAGGCTTCGGGTGAGATCGATGATGTGAATTCCGTTACGCTTGCCGAAGATGAAATGCTTCATCTTCGGATTCCAACGCTTGGTCTGATGACCGAAGTGGAGACCCGCGTCAAGCAGGTCCTGAATGGCAATATCCGACGGCACTACAGAACTATTCTGGGGCACAATCCCCTCCTTATTACTGGCCTGGACAGGTAAGCCGCACATACGGCGCCTGCACCTGGCAATCCGCTTTGGCTTTCCCGGAGGTCGGGAAAACACTCGCTTCATCCCGAGGTGTGTCCTTCTTCACAGATGGAAGCACCCGGGTACTAACAAACCGCGAAATCTATCACACTTTCCCTGTCTTGCAAGGGAAAAGGCTACATTTGTGCTGCGATGGGCGCATGTCACTTCCCTAGGGGTTTCTGCGCCTGCCCTTTCGGGCATCGTCGTCTTTGATTGTCAGACCTTACGGACCTTGGCTTTCACCACAGGGGCGAAGAACTCGATCTTGCCCCTCTGGAT